>JAEEGH010006932.1_pt1 | contig 27513 bp, 24 predicted proteins | sample 9134181 | NCBI WGS metagenome assembly JAEEGH01 (sample SAMN16246544, study PRJNA631951) | gut metagenome | biome: gut microbiome; feature: rumen; material: DP-attached | host: Bos | place: Iran: Karaj | collected 2018-10 | reverse complement strand
TTTTCTGAACATAAAAATGTAAGCCCCCGCAAATGCGGAGGCTTATTCGCGCGGAGTGGGTGGGATTCGAACCCACGAGACGTTGCCGCCTACCTGATTTCGAGTCAGGGCCGTTATGACCACTTCGATACCACTCCAAAACATATAAAACTGCGATGCGTTATGCGGGCCCCGTCGGTCAGGCGAAGCTTTTTCGCAGCCACAAACGTGATTATATTACAGTGCGGACAAATTTGCAAGCAAAATTTCCATTCCTGCGGAATCAGCTATATCGCCCGTCTTTATAAGGTTCTCTGTCTCGGTACAGAGCTCGATCGCGCGAATTATTTTCGAAGAAGGAAAATCCTTCAGCTTTGCCTTTTCTTTCTTGAACAGCCAGTCCGGCATTTTAAGTTCGGCTGCGGCCTCGGTCACGGATCTGCCGCGGTTCAGCTCGTCGCGTATCCCGAGAAGCTTCAGATATCTCGCAACGATAAATCTCAGGATTCCCAGCGGCTGCTCACGAAGACTGATCAGATCATGATAGATCCTGAGCGCTCCCTTAAAATTCCCGGTCATCAGCATATCGACTATATCAAATATCTTGTTCTCGATCTGCATCGAGCATATCGCGTCGATATCGGCGCGTCTGACCGTATCCGAACTGCCGGTATAATCGATCAGTTTGTCCAGCTCGGTAGATACGTTGTAGAGGTCTCCTCCGACGCCGTTTACGAAATATACACAGTCATCCTTAGAGATGCGCTTCCCTGCCTTGCCGAGATATCCCGCGCAGAACTCGACAGCCTGCTCGGGCGTGGGCGTAGTGAATTCACATATATAACCGCCCTCTTTTATCGCCTTGTAAAGCTTTGTCTTTTTATCAGCCGAATGTTCGACCATAATAAGGACTGTGGTGTCCGGTATCTGCGGTATAAACGCATCAAAGCCCGAATCTCCGCCGAACAGTCCCGAATTCTCGACTATCACCAGTCTCCTGTCCGCAAAGAAAGGAAGCGTCTGGCATATCTCCTTCAGCTCGTTCACATCGTAGCCCGAACTGCCGTCAAACGCGGAGAAATTCACATCCGATCCGTCGTCCCCGAGCACGGCCTTTTTGAGCGAAGCTACACAGCGCCTGAGAAGATAGAATTCATCGCCGTACAGGAGATAGACTCTCTTATATTTACCGCTTACTATGTCCGCCTTGATATTCTTCATTGAAGCCGATCCTCTCTCCGAGTTTTACGACTGTTTCGATGCCTTCCGCAGAGTTCGCGATCAGATCCTCATCCGGAGTAAAGCATTCCTTCTTGAGCAAAAGCACGATCGTCGAGCCGCCGAACTCAAAGCGTCCTTTCTCGGTACCGCGCTTAACTGCGCGCGCTCCGTGCAGATTCACTATCCTGCCCACACACATCGCACCGATCTCCATCTGCACAATACGTCCGAAATGCAGTGAATCAAGAATGGTATACTCTCTCTGGTTCTCGCGGAAAACGCGTATCCGTTCGGTAGCCGTGGGACTCACCGTATGCAGTACTCCCGGTATAAAACAGTTGTCGGTCTTGTGTCCGTCGTCCGGGTAGCAATAATGATGATAATCGTCCGCAGTAAGTCTTAATACTATCGCCCAGCCGCCCTTAAATTCTTCCGCGAGCTCATCGTTGCGGAGGAGTGAGGAAACCGTGTATTTTACGCCCTTTATGTTCAGCACCAGATCGTCGTCGATCGAAGCCACTGTCACCTTTCCGTCGCACGGAGAAGCAAGCAGCCTGTGGTCGCGCTCTACGGGGCGCTTTCCGGGCTTTAATTCTCTGATGAAGAAATCGTTGAACGACGGATATCTGCAGGGAACGCAGTCCTTAAGGCTTATATTGCTCTTTTTGATGAATCCGTCGATCATAAGAGCCGATACCGGACTCTTTAAGAATGCGCGTACAAGGTTCGAAAAAGCGGGTCTGATCAGAATATTCAGCGCCAGCCTTCCGGGTACGGTATTATATGCAAATTCAAGAAATCCGGAGGGTGTTGCGTCTCCGGATATGATATTTCCAAGTCTGTCTTTATATATTGCGTTACTCATAAAACATCCTCCGCTGCAATGCGACGTACAGTCCTTACAGCTTTATCATGCAAACACCGACAAATACTGCTATCGCAGCCAAAGCGACAGGTATAAGCTTCTTTCCGTGAACCTTCGGCATCTTAAAATCAAGCAGGAAAAGGAACGCGGTAAGAGCCTCGGAAACCAGCATGATGATCACAAAGGTCGTACCTTCGACCGCATATCTGGTCAGGAAGAACAGCGGAAGGATCCAGGTAACGTTGGTCACCGGAAGGCCCCTGTAATACTTACGGAGCTTTGTGCCCTCGGTCTTCTGTCTGTCTTCCTCGGAAACGTTAAAGAAAGCAAGTCTGATAACAGCCGCCAGCATCAGCATAACTCCGAGCACGAACGCGATCCTGTGAAGAACGGTCGAATCGGGCGCCTGATACTTCGCGATAAAATAATAGATGATCGCCGGCTGTACACCGAAGCTCACACAGTCACAGAGCGAATCGATCTGGATACCGAACTTTCTCTCGGTATCCGTACGGTCCTTTTTCGTACGTGAAACAGGTCCGTCAAGCATATCGCAGAGACCTGAGAACATGAAGAAAAAGATACCGGTCTTCAAGTCTCCCTGCGAGCATAAATACATGCCCAGAGCCGCCGAAACTACGCTCAGATAAGTGATGATAACGGTGTAATTATAGAATCCAATCATATGAAAATGCCTCCAAAATCCGTAACCTATAAAATTATAAAATAATACGGACCGATTGTAAAGCACATATCAATACCAGTCAGATCGATTTTCAGGGCAGCGGTATCCTGCGCCTTTTGCCGTACTCTTCTACCTTTATTCTGTCCGCGTAATCAATTATAACCGCACCCGAATCGGCTGTACAGAAGACATCGCTCAGAACTTTGGTAAGCCTCTCGAGCGTCATGGGATTGGGATGGCCGTAGGTATTGTATTTATAGCATGAAATGACTGTGATCCCGGGCAAAAATGCATCAAGCAGATCAGACGAAGTTGAATATTTTGAGCCGTGATGCGCGCATTTGAGTATTGAAAATGCAGCCTGTGTCTCAGAGAGTCTGTCTGCATACAGTTTTTCGCTCTCAAAGCCCGAATCTCCGGTCAGCAGCAGGCGCATATCACCGTATCCGAGAAGCGCCACCACAGATCCGGAATTTGCATCCGAATACCTGCGTCCCGCTTCGGGAGCGAGTATCTTTACCGAAAGCTTATCGTCTGACATGATGCCGTAAGCACTGCCAATAAGCACCTCTCCCGCGCACACGAATCTTATTTCCGTTCCCTTCTCCCGGGCTAATGAAAGCAGCTCACAATCGGGTTCAATATTAGTTCCTACCACCAGCTCGCCGATCTGCGGATATCCGGTCTCCAGCATCTCTTTAACCGCGCTGATATGATCCTTGTCCATGTGGGATATCAGAACATGATCGAGCTTAGTTATCCCGCGTGATCTTAAGAACGGGATCACCCTGTATTTCCCGACATCGGAGACATTGCTCGAACCTGCGTCCATCAGGAGCTTCTCACCGCCGGCCTCGGCGTAGATCGCATCTCCCTGTCCCACGTCAAGGAATACTGCCTGCAGGCCGCTTGCAGGAGGTCTCACAAAGATCACGGCGCAGCCCGCAAGTATCAAAAACAGAGGCAGATTCCGCCTGCGCTCGTACGGTCTGCGCTTTTTCCTATAATGCCGACGCTTCTTCGGATCAAATCTGTGCTGCTTCAGATACGGTCTTCGGATCATCAGCATCACAAAGAGTGCGAGCAGCGCATAATATGCAGCCGTTGCGGCCGTTGCGGGAATTCCGGTCACAGGCCTTATGTACGGGATGCTTCTCTCCTTCTCACAGATCGCGGTATAAAGTCTTAAGATGTAATACACCGGCCCGGCGACCGATGCGAAACCCGTCGCAGCCGCGATATATCCCGCAGGGAGCAGGATCGACATCATCGGAAGTATCAGGATATTTATCGGGACCGAAAGCAGATTTACACAGAAATAAGCGGAAAGCGTCGCAGGCAGAGTGAATATCCACACAAAAGTGCTCATGAGCAGTGATCTCCCTATGACATGCTTTATATCCCAGACCCTTACTACCTCCTGAGCGGCAAATATCCCGATCACGGCGAGGAACGAGAGCCTGAATCCGGAATCATAGATATAGAGAGGTTGGATAAATATCAGTATCATTGCCGCCGCGCCCGCTGTATTTAAAAGATCATACCGTTTTCCGAGCATCTTTGAGATCAGCATGACGGTCAGCATGATCACGGCTCTGGCCGTAGAGACAGAACCTCCGGTAAGGACTAGATAGCCGTACATTATTATCAGCGTAACGGCAATGCTCAGTTTCATGCGTGAGAAAAGCCTGTTGAGGATCCTGTAAATGCCGAGTCCCAGCAAAGATACATGAAGTGATGAGATTGAGAGAATGTGGGCTATGCCGCCTTCGGAATACAGATCTTTGATGTCTGTATCAAGCATACCGCGGTCGCCCGTAAGTATTGAATTTAAGACCGAACCTTCCTCTTCCGGAAGGGTCTTGAAGATATTTTCGGAAAGATGAGTCCTGATGTGATATAGAAAAGATCTGACCGAATGTCCGCCGAATGGCACTGTATGGGCTTCAGTGGCGTTAAATCGGGCCCTCAGCCTTCTTATGCGGTAATACATATCCGAATCGAACTGACCGGGATTTGTGGCCTTTTCGAAGGGATAAATGCGTCCTTTTGCCGATATACGGTCTCCCGGCTCCGGAGCGGGCTCCGTTTCCGAAGGAACGCTCAGCAATATGCCGTCCGCATTGTAGTTTTTCCCGCGTATGGTGACCACCGCGTCCTTCAGCGTGATGCGGTATCCGTCCGGCCTGACTGATATATAATCCGCAGTTCCCGAAACACTGCCGTCCGTTCCCTTTACCAGAACGCTGTCGAGCCCGCATCCTCCCGCCTCCTCGGCGATCCGCATAAAGCCCGAAACCGCGAAAACAAATGTCAGCAGCCACACCGTCGACAGATAAATCCTGCCTTTCGGCCTGCTCTTTACGATATGCACGATACCGGCCAAAAAAGCGGCCGTCAGCGCAAATATCAACGGGAATGCCGTTCCCGCCCTGCCGTCGTAAAAGACCGCATAGCCGCCCGCTGCGGCCCCTGTGACCGCTGCGGCGCCCCAGAGCGCAGCCGGCCTGCATAAAAGCTTTTCGAAATCACTCACCGGCTTCGCCCGCCCTTTCGCTGTCCGTCAGATCGGGACGTCTCTCGAGGAAGCCGTCGATCGGTACTGTGCCGTATGCCTTGACAGACTCCGAATCGACCGTGATCCTGACTTTATTGACCGCGGTGAATTCCGTGAGTGTATTAACAAGACTGTATACGCTTACCTCGTCCGTCACGCCTTCCATGCCATTTAAAAACTCTTCGGACATATCTACATAGCAGATGCCGTCGCGCACAAGTATCTTGTTGAGCTTTGTATCCGCAGGAAGCGTCGCCCTGTAATCGCTCGTCTCAAAAGCAGGACCGCCTATCAGCTGCTCGATCGCCAGCTCTTCCTGCGATCTCGTACCGTTGCTCTCTATCAGCAGGCGCACGGAAGAAAGCGTGCTGCCGTCACCGGCCGCATAAAAAACGGTCAGCAGTACGGTCTGTCTGAACGATACGTCCTCTCCGGTATTGTCGATAAAATCTTCTCCCTCCATCACGCCGGCCATCATATCTCCGTTAAGTATGAGCGGCCGGCCGTCGATCAGGAACTCGACTCCGTCTACGCCTTCAAGCCCGCAGAGCGTTTTTACCACGCCCGCCCTGCAGAATATCTCCTGAAGGGTCTCCATGGCGGCGTAACTCTCCGAGAAATCCAGAACAAGCTGCCCTTCCTGCCCGAAATAATAGTTCTGTATCTCAACCGTATCGGGAACGATCTTGTTGTAAACGGTGCTCTCCGGCGTGCTCTTGAGACGCTCGAGAACCTCATATATCCGGGCTTCGAGATCGGCTGCCTTCGGCACATAGTACTCCCAGGTAAGCTCGGAATAGCCCATATCGGTCCTGTATATCCGCACCGAATTCTCAGGAACATATTCCTGATATCCCGAATCACAGGCTCCGCATACCAGCGCCGCAAATATAAAAACGGCCGCGAGCATAAGCCCTTTCAAACGTTTTGTCATTTAAACCTCCGGTATATAACTCAAAGGGATCTTGATCGTAAAGGTCGAGCCCTCTCCCTCGGTGCTCTCTACTTTGATAGATCCGTGATGCATTTTTACTACGCTTCTCGTGATCGCGAGACCGAGACCTGTTCCTCCGGTCTGCCTCGAACGCATCTTGTCGACGCGGTAGAAACGGTCGAATATCCGCTCAAGCGCAGCCTTCGGAATGCCTATTCCGGTATCCGAGACCGTGATCATGAAGAATTTGTGGTCGGAGTTCAGCGATATGGTCACCGAACCGCCTTCTTTGTTGTATTTAATGCCGTTCTCGACCAGGTTTGTGATTGCGAGGGTCAGTTTAACCTCATCTACCTCGGCAAGTATCTCTCTGTAGCTCTCGAAAATGATCTCGACATTCGCTGCCTGTGCAATAGGCTTGATCCTCCTGATAACAAGGTCAAGCAGCTCATTTATATTGACCGAAGCTATATGCATGTCGCCCGACTTGCGGTCCAGCTTTACCAGCGCCAGAAGGTCGTTTATGATCTTGTTCTCGCGGTCTACCTCGGCGTTGATATCGGTCATGAACTCGCGGTAAAGCTCCACGGGCGCGTCCTGCTGCTCGATAAGCGAATCCGAAAGGACTTTCATCGAAGTAAGCGGCGTCTTCAGCTCATGCGATACGTTCGAAACAAACTCCTGACGCGACTCCTCGATGGACGCCATACGCCCGAGCATCTTGTTGTAGGAATCGGAAATATCGTCCATTTCGGAGAAACCGCTGATGTGCATCTCTTCTTCGGGGCCGCCGTCATATGTATTGTTGAGCGACTGATTGATCTTCAGAAGCGGACGCGTAATGCCCTTTGCCGCGAAAATGCCGAGCAGCAGCACGATCAGCGACAATATCCCGCCCGAAAACAGCTGGATATTGCGCAGCCTTACGCTCGAAGCGACGCAGTCCTGCGTGGAAAACGATATGATAAGAACGCCCTGGACAAGACTGTTCACGGAGTAATTCGACGTGGACTGTGCGGGACTGTTTGAGAGCATGGAAATATCGCGTATCGGAAGACACATCTCGATGCGGTTCTCCCTTTTGTCGCGGTATTCGTTTGAATTGCCTTTAAGGGCTCCGATAGCTTCGGAAGAAACGATGGTCTTGCCCTCTTCGAAATGATATGAATCGTAGATAACTGTGAGTCTGGAGTTCGTGACGATTATCCTTCCGTCATAGAGCGACGAAACGAGCTCCAGCTCCTTATTGATGTCAGTGGACTGCGTGGGAGACGCGGTGTAGACATTTGATACCATTTTGGTAATGAGTTTGTCCGCATAATCGATCACCTGGGATTTCCTCGACTCGATCGCCAGATTCTTCGACGCTATAAAAGAGATTATGCAGACAATGCAGCCGATCCCGCAGGAAACGGCCGCAACGATCAGAAACACGCGCAGGCGCATGCTTCTGAAGAAATTCTTTATTCTGGTCTTAGTGATGGAAGTAGTATCCGATACCCCATTTGGTGTGAACATATTCAGGCTCTCCGGGCTTCTTTTCTATTTTCTCGCGGAGTCTTCGCACGTGAACATCCACGGTCCTCACATCACCGGGATAGTCGCTCTTCCATACGATGGAAAGCAGCTCCTCCCTGCTGTAAACTCTGTCGGGATTGTAAATGAGCAGCTCGAGAAGGTCGAATTCCTTCGCGGTGAGATTGATCTCCTCTCCCGAAATAAGAACTCTTCTCGAAACCGAATCAAGCACCAGATCGCCGTATTCGATGGTCTTGGGTCTCGACTCTTCGCGCTCGGGCCTGTTGCTCCTTCTGATGATAGCCTTTATCCTCGCCTTTACCTCGAGAATGTTGAAAGGCTTTGTGATATAATCGTCGGCGCCGTACTCAAGCCCCATGATCTTGTCTATATCTTCGGTCTTCGCGGTGAGCATGATGATCGGAGTATCCGAAAACTCCCTGACAGCCTGGCATACTTCATAACCGGACATGACCGGGAGCATGACATCGAGCAGGATCACCGCATAATCGTTCCTCCGGATCATGTCGATCGCTTCTCCGCCGTCATACGCGCAGTCCACGTCATAGCCTTCCTGCTCGAGACTGAAACGAAGTCCCTTCACGATCAGCTTCTCATCATCAACTACCAAAACCCTCCTGGACATAAAACACCTCTTACTCTTCCCTTATATTCCCTTTTATATCGCTGCTGACGCAGATATGATCTTTTATCTTGCCGAACACGCCCTCTTTGATCCCGGGCACGAGCATAATATCCTCAACGGACTGAAAATCGCCGTTCGCCTCTCTGAAGGCCACTATCGCAGCCGCTTTGGAATCACCGATCCCGGTCAGCGTTTTTAGCTCGTCGATATCTGCTTTATTGATATCCACGGGCCTGTCTTCCGCTTCTGTCGGTATGGGACCGCTGCGGGCCGTATCGGCACTCTCGGTCTTACCGTGCACACCGGCAGCATCTGTCACTAAAGGCGCTTCCGTAACCGTTCCCCGCGCATCCGCCTTCCCGTCCCTGCTGTATACCGTGACCGTCTCATCGGAATAGAACCACATCGCGTACGAGACTCCCGCGACCAGGAACAAAGCCGCCCCAAGGACTTTCAAAAAGCCCGAAAACTCTCTTTTTCCCAATAAAAGACCTCCTTAAATATAAAATAAAAACACTTATAATGCAATACTTGCCCTATTCTTTTTCAAATGCTAAAATGTGGTATAAAGCTACTATTCACTGCAAATCCGTATTATAGATTAATGTTTTTGAAAGCATTGAACAGTAAAAACATAAAAGGGGACTATAAAGATGACCGTACAGGAAAAAGCCGCAAAGATGAAGCAGGTCAGCCCTCTGCTCGCCGCTTCCTCGATCAGGGACAGAAATTATGCATTAAGCCTTATAGCCGAGTCGCTGCGCACACACGCGAGCGATATCTTCGCCGCGAATAAGGCCGATATCAGAGCCGCAAAGAATCTGGGCCTCGCCGAGCCCGTGATCAAGAGAATGACCTTTAACGAGGCGAAACTCAAGTCCGCTCTTGACGGAATATTCGGGCTGATCGAGCTTCCCGATCCGGTCGGAAAGAGCCTGCTCCACAGACAGCTCGACCGCGATCTCGAGCTCTACCGCATCACCTGCCCCATCGGCGTGATCGGCGTGATCTTCGAGGCACGTCCCGACGCGCTCGTCCAGATCTCCTCTCTCTGCATCAAGAGCGGCAACTGCGCGCTCTTAAAGAGCGGCCATGAGACCGTGGAGACCAACCGCATCCTCTTTAACATCATCCGTACCGCGACGGTTAAGGCCGGCCTTCCCGAAGGCTGCCTCGTACACGCCGAGGAACGTTCCGAGATCACCGAACTGCTCGAGTGCGACGACAGCGTGGACCTTATCATACCGCGAGGCTCCAACTCCTTTGTCAGATACATCATGGACAACACCAGGATCCCCGTAATGGGCCATTCCGACGGAGTATGCCATATTTACGTGAGCAAGAGTGCGAAGACCGATGAGGCCTTAAAGATCATCAAAGACGCGAAGACACAGTATGTGGCCGTATGCAACGCCGTAGAGACCGTCCTGATAGACGAAGCGATAAAAGATGCCTTCCTGCCCGAGCTTGAAAAAGCGATGGCCGACGCCCATGTGGAGCTGATACATGATCCTGCCGATCCCCACACCGAGTATCTCGATTACAAGCTTTCGGTATATACCGTAAAGGATATCGACGCCGCGATCGAGCACATCAACCGCTACGGATCGCATCATACCGACTGCATAATCACAGAGGATGACAAAGAGACCGAAAAGTTCATGCAGCTGGTGGATTCGGCGAATGTTTACAGAAATTGCTCAACAAGATTTGCGGACGGATTCAGATACGGGTTCGGAGCTGAAGTCGGAATAAGCACCGGAAAGCTTCACGCAAGAGGTCCCGTAGGACTCGAAGGTCTGGTCACTTACAAGTACAGATTGTACGGAAATGGGCACATCGTCGCTGATTACGCCGACGGCCGGAGAATGTTTGATTTTAAAGATCTGTAAAGTTTATCACGGAGTTCCCGAAAGGGAACTCCGCTTTAATTTGATCATTTCTCTTTGTTCAGTTTTTCGAGCAGCTGCTGTATATACTCGATCCTGCCCGAATGATACGCTATCCTCTCATCTCTCTGAGTACCCTGATATATCCTGCGAACATTTTCGCGGGCCATGACCTCTTTGGCGAGATCATCGTTTAAGCACTTGATTATATCTGTCATCTTTTATGCCTCCCGATAACTATAACAGTATTATAGTGCGTGTTTTTCTTAAAGTCAAAGAAAGATTTGAACGCGTTTTATTTCTTTTCACGCCAGATCGTATTAACCTGTGTCTCATCGATCTTCCTTACATTCTCGATGATACGGGTCTTCTCGTGCTCCTTGTTTTTGCTCCAGAGATACGAAAAATGGAGTTCAGTGCCCTGCCTGATGCGTTTGAGGTTCTCAAGGTGCTTCCACAGCATTGCGGCGGTGGCGACAAGTATGATCAGCGCTCCTGCGAGATTCGCGGTCATCAGGCCGTAAACGGCAGGATAAGCTATCGACGCAGTGATCGGAACGACACAGATATAGTCGAGCACGATCGCGAGCACTAGCTCAATAAAGAGCATGATCAGAAATACCTTCCAGTTGAACGCCAGTATCATGCCGCCCAGGCACGCAAGCCCCTTGCCGCCCTTAAATCCCATATAAAACGGGAACATGTGGCCGAGGATGCATGCTACGCCCGTAATGCTGTACAGATACGGAGCTTCGGGGAACAGCGCGACCATGATGCCTATGATCGCAAAGGCTTTTAAAATGTCAAATACGATGCACAGCGCTCCTATGAGTTTACCCATTGTGATGATGGCGTTGGAACCGCCCGCGTTGCGCGAACCGGACTTCCTGATATCAAAGCCCTTTAACTTTGCGATGATATAGGACGGGTTGATACAGCCGACAAGATATCCGGCAATAATACTTAAGATAACGGCAATGGCAATCTGCATAAAAATCTCCTTTTCATTCAGTCGTTGTCAAGAAGCTGTCCGTTAACACTCGCATTCTCGTCTTCGTCAAAAGGAATGATCAGATATCTGGTGTCGTTGATGTACTCCGCTCTTATCAGGCCTGCTTTTTCCTCCGGCACGGTAAGGACTACGGAATATCTCGAAAGCGCCGAGCCCGTTACGTCCTCAAGCTTATTCTTCAGCTCGATGACTTCTTTTACAAGCTCCTTTTCGCGCTTTACCGGCTCATTTGCCTTCAGCGCCCTCGAATCCACAAGATTCGCTATCTCGGGCATCTCGTCCGCAAATTCGCTGAGCATGGTCTTTTTAATATAAGCACCCTGCTCTTCGGCAATATTGTTCTCCTCAATGACCTCGTCAATGATATCCGCCGAAAGCACGATCGGCGCGGTAAGCGGGATACCCTCTTTTTCGGCCTCATCGGTCTTGAGCTTAAAGCTCTCCTCAATATCGAGGAGCACTTCTTCCGCCTTATCCTCGTCCTTATAAGCCTTGTTAACGATCTGTTTCATCGTCTCTCTCTGCTCATAAGCGGTACGGCGGCAGCTGCAGCCGAGCACATCCTCTGCGAACTCGGGATGCGCGGCTTTGGGATCCCTGATAAAGTAATCCACCTTGTGGATATCGGCGCTTCTGTCGTCAAACGCAGGGAACATGAATCCCAGGTCGGGAGCACCCACAACCCAGTCCCTGATCCTCGCGCCTATCCTGTTCTCATCCTGACGGTAACCCAATGCGGGCTTTGACAGCTCCACGGGACAGACTGCGGTCAGGATATATTCAAATACTTCTTCGGACTCATCCAGTTCGAGATTGTCCGAAGTCTTTTTCATTACATCATAGGAATCGTGGAAAACGATAATGATAAAATTGCCCGTATAGGCGTATTTCTCGATAATGTCGGAGTACAGACGGTCAAGCAGCTCCTCTTCCTTCAATCCGCTTTTCTTAAGCTGCATGAAGAATTCCTGCTTTCCTCCGGTCTCCTCCTCATCCGAAGGGAATTCGAGCTCGAGGATGTTGTTGCCTACATTGCCCGACATGGTCTTCTTCGCGATCTCGAGATACTTGTAAAACTCCTCTTCGGAGAGTCCGTAAAAGCTCTCGTTAAACTTAACGACGATATTTCTGTTGCAATCCACATAACAGCCCGAAACCCGGTCGATCGAAGTATTCTTCGTAAATCTCCTGCGTATCTCAAGCACATCTTTCTTGTTCATAACTCTTCCTTACTTCTCTTACTTATTTTTCTTCCTTCATTTGTTTCCTAAAGCCCATGAAATCCTTTAAGGCCTTAACGCCGATCTTGAAGATCTTTTTGATATTGATCGAATTCTTGCCTCCCTGGCGCGGCTTGAACGTGATCTCCCTGAACGCAAGCTTCTCATGATAATACGAGAAGAATGTCGTCATCATGATATTGGGGAGGTTGTAATTCGAAGGCAAACGGTCGATATACTTCGCCACCAGATCCTTTTTCATAAGTCTGAAGGGCGCGTTCGCATCTTTAACCTTTACGCCGAAAACGATCCTCAGCAGCAGGCATACAACGTTCTCCACAAACTTGCGGGAACGTCCGTCGCCTCTGACCGTACGGTTGCCTATGATGGCATCATAACGTTCCTTAAGCTGCCAGAATGCGTCAAACTCGGCGGGATTCGTCTGTCCGTCGGAATCGGTCTGGAATATCCAGTCTGCGCCCTTGTTGATCGCGAATTTATAACCGTAAATAACGGTCGAGCCGTGTCCTCCGTTCAGCTTGGTGAGCGCGGTCATCTGAGGTCTGGTCTCCGCAAGCGCGGTCAGTATATCGTAAGTCTCGTCAGTGCTTCCGTCATTGATCACGACAAGCCTTGAGTCCTCTCCGTACTTCTCAACGATCGGATACCACTCGCTCACGGTACGCAGGATATTGTCCTTCTCATTATAAGCCGGAATTACTATATACAGTTTATCCATACCACCCCTCCTATACTTAAACCAATCCCCGCTCTTACAAGCGGGGATCCATAAGATCAATATAAATTTTACTTTTATTCGGGTTCCGTGTCAACCTTTCATTCTATCCGGGCCCCGGTGAGAGTCGCGTACTGCTGTCCGTCTTCCTCGTAAGTTTCGAACACTCCGACGACTCTTATCGTCTGTCCGCCTTCGGGATATCCGGCGCCGTCTTCAAGCTGAAATTCAATGCCCGTCGCACAGCATTCCGTGGCATCCTTAACGATGCAGGTATGGTATTCGCTGCCCGAATTCGCATCTTTATAGACGGCATGCAGACCTTCCATCCTGACCGTCTTTCCGCGGTAATTCGCAGGCACCGACATCATGTAAAAGACTTCTGCGTAAATCATCGTAGAGGATAATACCGTAAGATCGACATCGACGTCCGTTGCCGACGGATCCTTGAAATCATTTGTTTCCGGCTCATCCCTGAGCACCGCCGTATTTGGATCAAAGATCTGCTGTGAATCCGTATCTCCGGGATCGTCGGCGTCTATGACCATAACATCATTATCATCGGCCGGAACAGCCTGTATTTCGTTCTTTGAGCAGGCAGCAGTCATGATCGCCATGCACACAGCCGTAAGGACGGCTAACATCCTTTTCATGCCCTTGCGCCTCCTCTGATAACCATTCCCGCGCCGCAGCAGGCGAAGAACGCGAGCGTATCAACAGCCACTATCGTAGAGCCTACGGGCGTTCCCGTAACTATCGAGATCAGTATGCCGAGCAGTGCGCAGAATACAGAGATCACAGCGGAGAATATCGTTACCGAGCGGAAGCTCTTGAATATCCTCATTGCGGAAAGTGCCGGGAATATAACGAGCGCCGAAATAAGCAGCGAACCGACGAGATTCATCGCAAGCACTATGATCACCGCGATTATCACAGCGATCATCAGATTGTAGCTGTCGGCGCGGCTTCCGGTCGCTCTCATGAATACCTCATCGAAAGTAACTGCGAATATCCTGTTGTAGAACAGAACGAAGATCAAGATGACCGCTACGGAAAGTACAACGCAGAGCCACACCTCGCGCTTTGTGAGCGTCAGGATCGACATCGATCCGAAAAGCGTGCTGCAGACATCACCGGTAAGGTTCGCGGATGTCGAGAACAGGTTCATGATCAGATATCCGAACGCGAGCGCGGCAACCGAGATCATCGCGATGACCGCATCGCCCTTCACCTTCGCGTTCTGGCCCGTCCTGAGCAGAAGTATCGCGCAGATCACGGTAAGCGGCAGGACCAGATACATGTTGTTCGTAAGATTGAATACCGACGCTATGGCCATTGCTCCGAACGCGACATGCGAAAGTCCGTCTCCGACAAAGGAGAATCGCTTCAGCACGAGCGTAACGCCGAGCAGCGATGAGCACAGCGCTATCAGCACGCCCACTATCAACGCATATCTTACAAACGGATACTGAAGAGACATTATCAATTTGTCCGCCACAAATACTACCGCCTTTCTTACTTATCTCAGAGCCTTTTTAAGTACCTCCAGATTCTTTTCCATGATCGAGAGGTAAGTTGCTCCGTTCTTAATATCTTTTGATGTGGTAGCCTGCATCGAATCAAGCATCAATATTTCCTGATCCGCAGACTTAGTACTCTTTTTGATAGTTTCGGCGATCTTCCCGTCCGCATTCTCTATGGTCAGGATCGCCTTAAGTCCGAGCTCGTCGACTTTATTAGCAAGGAATATAACAGTCTCGAAGCTGGCTTCGGTCTCAGCCGAGCATCCTACAAACGCAGCGTAATAGCTGAGTCCGTAATCGTCGGTGAAATATCTGAACGGGAATCTGTCTCCGAAGAGAACGGTCTTTACGGCTGCGCCGTTCACGGCCTCTTTGTACTCAGCATCGAGTTTTTTAAGTTTTCCCGCATAATCGGCCGCATTAGAAGAATAAACCGCAGCATTCGCGCTGTCAATACCCGCAAAAGCGTCCGCGATAGCGTTCACAATGATCTCGGCATTGCGGAGCGAGAGCCATACATGCTCGTCATATTCGACCTCGTCCCCTTCATGGTCGTGTCCATGGCCGTGATCATCGTCATGGTCTTCACCCTCTTCATTGTCGTGGTCTTCATCATGGTCCTCATCATGATCGTGACCTTCTCCGCCTTCGTGATCATGCTCCTCTCCTTCCATGCCTTCCACAATCTCTTCTTCCTTTACGGCGTCGCCGAGCGTCTCGAGAAGATTGATAACGATCATGTCCTTATTGACGGCTTCTTTTATCGCATCCTCTATCCACTCATCGGACTCTCCGCCGACATAGATCAGCATATCGCATGAAGATATCTTCATGATGTCCGCAGCGCTCGCCTGAAAGCTGTGAAGGTCCACACCGTTGTCCAGGAGCATCGTCACATCGTAATCGCCGGCCTTATCGCCGAGGACGTTCATTACCCAGTCGTACTCGGGGAAGATCGTCGCCACGATCTGCTTCTTTTCCGACTTTACCGTATTACCCGAGCAGGCGGTCATCATACCCGCCAGCATAAAGATCGTCATTACAACAGCAATACTCTTTCTCATAAAAAATCAACCTCCCAATGAAATAAGTCCCATCGGGAAGTTGATTATAAACATGCATTTTGCGGTTGTCAATAGAATTTGCAAATAATTTGCAAATTCTTTATTTACTTCTCAACCAGCGACGCCAGCTCTCTCTTAACCTCTTCAACCGTTGAGTTGATGGTCTCGGTCAGTGCGCTGATGTCCTCGGTCGAAGCGGCAAGATTCTTGATCAGGGTGTTGACCTTCTCGATGATCTCGAACAGTCCGCCTGTCTCGCCCGCAATGGATGAAACCGCGTCCTTGATGTTCTTGTTCGCAGCGCCGCTCTGTGTAGCGGTATCCTTAGAATCTGCGGCCAGCGTGTTGATCTCATCCGCTACAACCGCGAAGCCGCGTCCCGCCTCACCTGCACGTGCAGCCTCGATCGAAGCGTTCAGTGCGAGCAGGTTGGTCTGGTTCGCGATATCTACGACTCTTTCGTTGTTCAGCGTCATCTCCGACAGATAATCGGTGATCTGCTTTATCGAATCGTTCAGCTTGTTGCAGAAGTCGGAAACGCTGGTCATCTCCTTCGATACGGCCTTGCTTTCCTTTACGTTCTTCTGATTGCCTTCGATCATCGAATCAATGGATTCGCTGAGGTTCAGGAAATGCTTGTTGATGCTCTCGATGGTCTCGTGGATGCCTCTCTGCTGGGACTCGATCTGCTCTCTCTCCTGGCATACAAGATCCTGAGCTTCGGTCTTCTCGCGCTCAACAAGATCCTTCAGGTAATGTACGCAGTTCTCTTTGTGGTTGACATTATTGTAAATTGCAACTGCCATTTCCTTACATCCGGAATAACCGCAGCATTCGCAGTTGATGTTCCTCGACTCTGCCGTGGTCTTGTTCATCTCACGGAAGATCTTGTCAAGCTCGTTGTCTGTAGGCATCTTATGAGCAGCCTGAGCGGAGCGGTTCGTGTACTTGCGGATGTAATCTTCAAGCTTCAGGTTCGCGAACTGCTTATTAAGTGCCGCAAGCCTCTGCTCGGGAGTGCTCTTGCGCGACCATGCGCTCTTCTTAACGTTCTTCTTAACGGATTCCTGGATCTGGTGCAGGTTACAGAGAGGATCGTCGCCGTGAGTGATCTTCGGATCGGTTCCGGTACCGCTGATACAGCCGTTCTCGCAGTTCAGGGCGTCGATGAACAGATAAGGCGTATTGCCGCTTCTGATCCTGTTCTTGTTCTCCTCGAGGTACTTGTACATCCTGTGCTCGCCTTCCATCTGGCGGATGAATACCTCATTGCCGAGGAGCCAGTAAACATTCTCCTTAAGTCCGCCGGGCATAGGATAGATAGATCCGAGACCGTACTCGATCTCATCTTCGATCTCCTCGCCGCTGATGTTGTGCTCACGCACATATTTCATCAGATGGTCGAACGTAACGTTATAGTTTATATATCCGTTTGTATTCGGATCGTCGATCTCATTCTTCTTGGCGATGCAGGGGCTGATAAACGCGAGTTTATCGGTAATATGCATCTCCTTATGCGCATAGACCGCCGCGCACATCATGGGTGAATGAACGGGGAACAGCTTCGGGAGCAGTTCGGGAATATATCTTTCGATATAGCCTACAACTGCGGGACAGGGCTGTGAAATGCCGCCGAGATAATGATACTTCTGGATATAGTTGATGTACGCCCAGGTAGTGATATCTGCGCCGAAAGAAACGCTGATGATGCGGTTAACGCCGAGCTTCTTGAGTCCGCCGAATACTCTCTTGTATTCTCTGGGATAGTCGGCTCTGAACGCAGGCGCAACAAGGAGTGAAATCTTAACGCCCTTCTTCAGGTCTTCGAAGAATCTCTCGGTATCGTCACGATACTCTCTCGCTCCGTGCTCGCAGGCCTCGAAGCAGGCTCCGCAGGCGATACACTTGCTTCCGTCGACATCTACTCTCGAGATGCCGTTCTCATCCTGTTCGGAAGCAACACATGCGCCCAGACATGAACAGACTCTTATACATCTGTTGCAGCCGACACATTTGTCGTTGGTAAATACCAGCGATTCAAATTTCTCATCCATATGCTCTCCATTCCGTGCCTTTTAACCATTCTCCCAGCCCAATGTGGATCAAATTGCGTTTCGGCACAATTTATTTTGCTTGTTGGGTATTATATCACACTCATCCGCAAATGTGAAGTGCAAAATGTAATTTCTCTTTTTGACTAGTTTCTTTTCTAAAACATTACTTTTTCCCACAAATAGCAAAAAACCATGGCTACAGTCCCTCCGACGACTCATTTTGCCGTCGTAAAAAACTTCACCATGGTTATTATGCCTTTATTATTTTCAGATCTTCTTCAGTCTGAAGAAACCGGACCCGTATACCAGAAGTCCGTCTTCTGTTGTCAGCTCGTCCCAAGATGACTGGGGCTCGCCGAACATCTCACGCTGTTCGCCGGTATCGTAATAGTATTTTCCGCCGACAGCCTTCCATTCCTTCATCTCGCCGGTAAAATATCCGTCCTGATAGTCATGGATCTCACCAGCGTCGATGGCGGCCTTTATCTGCTCCTCAGTGACGCCCTCGGGAACCTTCATGCGCGCCTTTACCTTGTGGTCGTCGGTAAATTCGTACTGTGCAGCGAGCAGGCTCTTCGTCTGCTTCAGCTCATGTTCATCGACCTCTCCCGCAGCAACTTTCTTCTCGAGGTCGGCCAGTATGTCCTCAACCGGGAAGATATCGAATTTATCGCTGATCATGCTCATCATCTTCGCAACAACATAGGTTCCGACGATGTCCTTGCACTTAAGGTCTTCTTCGCTCATTTCCGCGTCGTCGATATCGGGCTTCTTTACAACCGTTACAACTCCGTCAGCGATCTTCTTCATTGCTATCGCGAGGAATCCGATGCTGAATACGATGTGAGTGCCTTCCATCATCTGCAGCGTCTCAACGCCTTTACGGAAGTTGTCGTCGGGAATATCGTAGAAATCCTCCACTGTATAATGGAATTCGCTCCATCCCGTCTGCTCCCAGGTTCCCCTGATCTCTTTGCCCTTTGAAGCATCGCGGAGAACCATCGTATGATCCTCGAAGAACTCGTACTGTATCGCCGTAAAATCCGTACCGTCGGAGCTTTTGAACTCCGTGGCCGGAATATGCGCGAGATCGTTTGAAAATGCGTTGACTATATAATCAACCTGCCATGTGCCAACCAAAAACTTAAGACCCTGTTTCAGATCCTGTTCATCAAGTTCCATTGTAAACCCTCCTTATAGTTTCCCTTCCGGGGATAATCCTTTCAGTCCTTCACCTTTATGATCAGGTGCGCAGGCAGATGCGCAGCGAGCGATCTCTCGAGCTCGGCGCTGTCCACGGGCTTGGTCAGATAATCCACAAATCCGATCTTGCGGTATTCGTCCCTTGCCCCGCTCTCAGCGTTTGCCGTGAGCATGATGACGGGAGTACCGGTGTTCATGCCGGTCGCCGCTATCTCGCGAAAAGTCTCGATGCCGTCCTTCTTCGGCATTCTGTGGTCGAGCAGGATCAGATCGTATTTATTGGCCTTGCACTTTTCGATCGCTTCATCGCCGCTGCTCGCCTTATCAAAGATAACCTCGGTCTTTTTGAGCAGTTCCTTGATGACCATGATATTCACGGCCACATCGTCGACCACGAGGATATGCGCGCCCGGCGCCCGGAACAGCTCATGATAGGCTTCATGATGCACTGAGATATTGCGTTCGAACTCGCCTGCGGGAGTCGCATCCTTGACCTTCTGGGGTACATAGACCTTAAACAAAGTCCCGTGGCCGAACTCGCTCTCAACACTTACCGAACCCTTCATCAGTTCAACGAGTTCCTTTGTGATCGCCAGTCCGAGACCGGTACCCTGAATATTCGCGTTCTCCTTTTCGTTGATGCGCTCGAAAGCGTCAAACAGATGCGGCAGGTCTTCTCTCGCGATACCCGTTCCGGTATCCTTTACCTCTATCTGCAGTCCGAAATCACCCTTCGCGATAGGACGCTCGCCCTCACAGAACCGCAGCTCCACGCTGCCTTCTTTCGTGTATTTGATCGCGTTCGAAACAATATTGCTTATGATCTGCGTAAGGTGAAGGATGTCTCCCTCGAGAACTGAAGGGATATTCGGATCGAAAGTCGCTTTCAGCAGCAAATCCTTATCGTCTGCCATCTTCTCGAAGCGGGTAATGCACTCCCTCAGCAGATCGTGCGGCTTGTACTCCGCCATGATGAGCTCCATCTTGCGGGCCTCTATCTTCGAGAAATCAAGGATGTCATTGATCAGATGAAGCAGCGCATTGCCGGATGATCTGATATTCTCGGCGTATTCGAGAAGCTCCGGGTCCTCGGCCCTTCTCAGGATCATCTCGTTCATTCCGAGAACCGCGTTAAGCGGCGTCCTGATCTCGTGCGACATATTTGCGAGGAAGGTCGACTTCGCCCTGTTCGCCTCATCGGCCTCGCGGCGGGCATCGTCGAGCTGTCTTACGTAAGATATCTCATCCGTATCGTCCTCAACCAGCAGATAGGAACCGATCGGCCTGTTCTTCTTGTCCAGGAGCTGATTGAAGAGCATCTGGAAATGCTCCTGATTGCCCTCTCTGTTCATCCTCTCGAACGCAGCCGCTCCGAAGCGCTTTCCCTTTTCCCTGAGTGAAGAGATGACCGAAGCCATCGGCTCCGTATCGAAAGTGAATTCCTCAGCGAGCGCGCCGAAACGCTCTTTGTAGTACTTATTCGCGAAAATGCATTTATTGCTGATGTCAAAAAGAACAATGCCTTCGTTCATGTCGTTCACGGCCTTCGCGATCGAATGGCTCATCAGGTTGCGCGGTACAAGCCGCGTGATGCCCACACATATCAGCGTACCCGCAACCGCATAGAAAACAACGGAGATATCGAGAACGAGCGACAGCGCCATATAGACCAGGTTCAGGAAGACTACCAGCACAAGAACCGACAGGATCATTATGTACTTCATCCTGTATATATCGTAGCTCTTCGCGATCCTGTATACGATAAAGCAGAATGTCAGGATTATCGCAAGATAGTCAAGCGCAAGATGGATAAAATAAGGTGTAAGGAACTTGGTCTGATAGAAAGTCGCTCCGCGGAATTCAACCTCATAGATAGTAAAGGTGTGCTTGAACACTATGTTCAAAAGGATCGAGACAGAATCGATCCCCATCAGAGTCATCGCGACAGGCTTAAGGATCTTAAGAGATTTTTCGTGATCGGTGTATGCGAGGCAGAAACCGGTAAGATACAGCAGCATCCAGTCGATGACCGCGAAATAAAGAGCATACGCTACCCCGGCAAATACTTCGTCCATGGAGATTGCTATGAGAATATTAGAAAAAATGGCAGCTATAGAGCAGACAAAGGCCTTTCTCAATATCTGACCGTATCTTTGCCTGATCTGCATAGATGCCATGAGCACAAAAAACATTATAACTATTGCAAGACTGTCAATAAGGACATAAATGATCTTTGTGTACATTCTGATGCCTCTCGGTCATAACTTTATCGGAGAATCGTCTCCATTGTATATTGCTGGATCTGCATGCCCACATTCTTATAGAATTCCTTGGCCGCGGGATTGCACTCCCACACATGCAGCGTAATATTGTAAAATCCGTTTTCCTTCGCCCAGTTCTCCACGTATCTGTAGAGTCCGGTCCCGACATGCTTTCCGCGTGCTTCCTCATCCACGCAGAGATCGTCGATATAAAGGCTCTTTACCGCATAGGATGCCGAAGTCTCCGGATGGTCTTCAATTTTGCAGAAGCAGTGCGCAAGCACTCTTCCGTCCTCCTCATAAACAAATATGGGACGGCTATCGTCGTGAATGATCTCTGAAAGCTGCTCGTCTGTATATTTCGCCCCCACGGGCTTAAAAAGATCAGGTCTTCCGATGTGGTGCACGAACAGAACCTGCCCGAGCAAATGGTTTATATCCCGGATATCCCTGTCTTCGGCTCTTCTGTAAACAGTCACTTTAAAGCTCCCTCCGCACCGTCCTCCGAATCCATGAGCCTGTGCATCTTTTCTTTGTCTTCATACATTGCGAGATCCATGCGTCGCAGGAAATCATCCTGAGCCTCTCCGCGCACATATTTCGCATGTCCCATTGAGAACGAAAGCCTGTAGGGTTCCGACGTGCCTTCGTTGAAGGTTTTTGCCATTATACTTACCTGATCTTCTATCGCGAATACGTCTTCTTCCTTATCGGAATTCACCAGGATAACGAACTCGTCTCCGGCAAAGCGGAATGCCGCTCCCTTGTCGCCGGCGGCGCGGTGAAGGATCCTCGACGCCCTGAACAGCGCCTTGTCTCCCATCGAATGTCCGAAGGTGTCGTTAATCTCCTTAAAATGGTTCAGGTCGAGCATGATGCCGTAAAATTCCTTGCTTTCTCCGTATACAAGTATCGTATGCTCGAGATACTGCCTGTTGAACAGGCTTGTAAGCGGATCGGTGAATGATTTCTCATTCAGAAGGCTCATGTAGATCGAGCATATACCGATGGCGGTCGCCGGCCATGCCGTCGAGATGCCGTATACAAATCCCTGTGCAAGACATCCGCCCACAACGGGCGCCATGAACATCCAGATAGGGAAAAAGCTCTTTTTGCCGTATCTGATCCTGTAGGCATAATAGATCAGCAGGCTCATCAGTCCCGTCAGAAGTACAAAGAAGTACAGGACCATGCAGAGCGACGTTCTGTGGTATACATTATTCTCATCCACATAGAGCAGGAACGGCACAAAGAAGTTCACGATAAGTGCCAATACGCAGATCGCGGGAATGATCGCATAGCGCGGGAGCATCTTCTTAAGACGCTGGCGGTCCCTGTAAAGCTTCAGGTCCACATACAGCAGCCAGATGAAACATCCGGCAAGATTGGACAGATAAAGAAGCGTATTGCTGAAAAGGTTCAGCCAGTAGCATAAAGCTCCCGGCTTTCCGTCGATCCAGAATGAAAATATCTCGACGATACTTGCGCCCATGGTTATCAGGACAAGTGCCGTAAAGAACTTGTCTCCCAGTCTTCTGCGCTGTCTGGTCATAAACCGGCTGATCGCAAGAAATCCGAGCAGGATTATGCCGAACAGATTCAAGAGCACTATCGCCTGATAGTTCATTATCCACCTTTACACGATACCTTCTACGGGTCCGCGCATCCTTTCTGCAAATATGTCAAAGGTTACAAAAACCAATCCCAAATGTCAAATACTTTATTCAATGTACCTCATATAAATATATCATAAAAGGGGCCTTTACACAAGCTTATCTTTCGCCTCCGCTTGGGCGTTCCCGCCGCCTGCGGGAGCTTCGGGCAGTTCATCCCCGTCCTTTTTCCTGCGGTTCTCCTGAAGCCTTACGAGTATGTAATCCTTGTATACAAAATCAAGGATAGCCGCAAAAGGAATGGCAAGTATAATGCCTGTAACGCCGAACATCTTTCCGCCCGTGATGATCGTGATCAGGATCAGAAGTCCGGACACTCCGAGAGAATCTCCGAACATATTGGGCTTGATCACATATCCGTCCACTGTCTGGAGCACAAGAGTAAAGATCAGGAACGCGAGCGCATGCCAGGGCTTTACCATCAGCAGAATGAACGCGCCGATCACTGCTCCGAAAATGGGACCAAAAGTAGGCACCAGGTTCGTAACGGCTACGACTACAGAGATCATGCCCACATACTGCATTCTCAGGATCAGCATGAAGAACGCGTTGATCAGGCCGACCATGATGCACTCGAGCAGACTGTATGCGATATAGTGCGAAAGGATCGTATCGCATCTGTACCAGAAGGTCTTGAATGCGTCGTATTTGCCTTTCTCGAACAGGGCCTTGCCCAGCTGCGAGCAAAATACCTTTACCGACTTCTTCGCCATGAGCAGATAGATCGAAAGGATGAAGCCCAGAGCCCAGTTAACGAGCGATTTTCCGAAGTCAGCGGATGCCGACATGATATTCTCAATATTGTCCGAGATCAGTCCGAACAGCTTGTTCCAAGCGGTCTCGGAAGAATCGATAAAGGTCTTGAGATCAATAAACTTAGAAAGCTCACCGCGCTCCAGGAAATTCTGTAAAGCTTCGAGATAACCGTCGAAATTGGCCGAGAAGGTCCTGATGCTGTCGATGATCTGAGGGATCAGGATACCGAGCATGAAGCCCAGGAGCACTACTACCATGATCAAAGCCATAACAGCGGAAAGCGTCCACTGGACCCTCTTTCGCTTTACTTTTTTGAACACGGTCATCGAGAGCTGCTTCGCCAGCGGATTGATCATGTACGCGATTATCGCGCCCAGGAACAGCGGCGTGAAGAAGCTCAATACCGCACCGATATAGTCCATCACGGTTGAGATGTTTGAAAGTACCACATACAGGATAACGGCGGTGCACGCTATGAGCATGCCGTTAAACCATTTTTTGTTTTTGATGTCACTGAATTTCACTTTACTACCCCCTATTGTTGCTTTCCCTTACTTTTCAATTAAAGCGCAGCACTCAATGTTGTCGGTCAACGGGAACATATCGACCGGAACCAGCTTTTTCAGGCGATAACCCTGCTTGGAAAAGAGCTTCAGGTCGCGCGCCAGTGTCTCGGGATTGCAGGATACATATACTATGCGCCCGATGTTCATCCCCGCAGCCGCCTTAATGAATTCCGGAGTGCTGCCGCTCCTCGGCGGATCCATGCACAGCACGTCGCAGCCGCCCTCCGCATGCTCCTGCATGTATTTGGTCGCGTCCGCGCAGATAAACTCGATGTTCGTTATGCCGTTCCTTTTGGCATTGTCCCTGGCGTCCCTCACAGCGTCGGGATTAAGCTCAACGCCCGTTACTTTCTTTGCGCTTTTGCTCATGAACATTCCGATCGTGCCCGTCCCGCAATACGCATCGAGCACCGTTTCCCTGCCGGTCAGCTGTGCGAATTCCAGCGCAAGCCCATAGAGTTTCTTTGTCTGTTCGCTGTTTATCTGGAAGAACGAGCCGGGCGATATCCTGAACTTCAGGCCGAGCCTGTCATCCTCGATAAAGCCTTTGCCGTACACAACGATATCCCTGTCGCCGAGTACCATGCTCGTGCGCTTTTTGTTAATATTCTGGACGATCGTCGTGATCTCCGGGAATGCGCCGCGCAGCGCCTTTACAAAATTGTTCTTGCCGGGGAACGCGACATCCGCAGTGACCAGAATGACCATGATCTCTTCTTTGCCGCCGCATTGCCCCATTCTTACCAGCACATGGCGCAGCCATCCCGTGCCGTTATCCTCGTCGAATATCCTGTATTTAAATGACGGAACCAGCCTCTTTATCTCTTCGATGATCGCATCTGCCTTTTTATCTTCCAAAAGGCATCCCGAAACGGAAATGACCTCGTGTGAATCCCTGCGGTAGATCCCGCGGATGATCTGTCCCTTTTTTGTCCTCGCGAATACCGAGTGCACCTTGTTGCGGTAATACAGCGGTTCCTTTGCTCCCACGATCGGTCCGGGCTTTATGCCGTTCTCTTTCGCGATCTGTCCGAGCAGCTTTCTGACCGTTTCATTCTTGATCTCCAGCTGCTCCGCGTATGTCCTGTCAGAGTATGTGCATCCGCCGCACTTTTTTGAATACGGACATGACGTCATCTCACTCATAAAACCTCCTGAATCATTGACTAAAGGTCCTGTCTCTGATAATTTATATTTAAGCACCAAAATCTGACGATACGAAAGGATCGCATCATGCTTGAAGAACTGAAAAAGCGCGTCTGTGACGCCAACCTCTTATTACCCAAAAATAATCTTATAACCCTTACCTGGGGCAATGTTTCGGGTATCGACCGCGAAAAGAATCTCGTAGTCATCAAACCTTCTGGCGTCTCCTATGACACCATGAAGCCCGAGGACATGGTGGTTCTCGACCTCAATGGCAACAGAGTCGAGGGAACTCTCAATCCCTCCTCCGATACACCAACTCATCTCGCGCTCTACCGCGAATATCCCGAGCTCGGCGGCATCGTTCACACTCATTCGAGATGGGCTACGATCATGGCCCAGCAGGGAATGGACATCCCGGCTCTCGGCACCACTCACGCCGACTATTTCTACGGTCCCGTGCCCTGCGCACGCTGCCTCTCCGATGAAGAGATCGCTGAAGCATACGAGGCAAATACCGGCAAGGTGATCATCGAAACCTTCAGATCACGCGGCATCAAGCCCATGGATATACCCGCCGTTCTGCTTAAGTCACACGGTCCGTTCACCTGGGGCAAGAGCCCTGAGAAGGCCGTGGAAAATGCTATAGTTCTCGAAGAAGTCGCATTCATGGCGTGGCATAATCTCTCGCTCTCAAACTGCGGTATACAGCCTGTTCCGAACTCCCTGCTCGACAAGCATTATCTGCGCAAGCACGGCGCAAACGCTTATTACGGCCAGGGCGATCATCATTAAGCAAAGCTCATGTGCTCCATGAAATGAGCCTTGAAAGCATCACTGTCCGCAAGTACGATCTCATCGGACACTTTTACGATCTTATCGAGTGCCTCCGTTCCTTCAGGGTCGGAGGCATATTTTATTGCTCCGTTCAGCGAGGAGTTCCCAACGCTTTCGCATCTGTCCTTAAGCTCCGAAGGCAATAATCCGATAACTGCGGCTTTTTCCGGATCGAGCTCCGTTCCGAAGCCTCCCGCGATAAATACGTGCTTTATGTCTTTCGGTTTCGCGCCGTATTCCTCCAGGAGCGTCTCTATTCCGCCTCTTACGGCGGCCACCGCGAGCTGCAGTTCCCTTATATCCTTCTGTGTAAATGTGACTTTGCCGTCAGCCGAAAGCTTGAGTCTCCCGTGCAGTCTCTCATCGAGAAGCCCCGTCTCATCCACAAGTCCCTGCTTTATCAGTTCCGCAACCAGCGCTATGACGCCTGTTCCACAGATTCCGACCGGCTTATCCGCGTCCCCTATCAATTTCAGGACTATAGGCTCCTTTCCGTCCTCGTCGCAAAGGCTCACATCGCATATCGCTCCGGGTATGCCCGCTGTTCCGCAGCTTATGTTTCCGCCCTCGAACGCGGGGCCCGCAGCAGTCGAAGCAACCAGTATCCGCTCATTCGTGCCCAGCGCCAGCTCCCCGTTCGTGCCGAGGTCTATCAGGAGACTCAGTTCATCGGTAAATCCGCATGCGTAAATTCCCGCCACGATATCTGCGCCGACAAATGCTGAAATACCGGGCAAAAGAAGTCCGGACGGCGTGTCGGTAAGCGCCGTGGAAACGGGCTCAAAAGGCGCTACGCCCAGTCCTTCGCAGGAATATCCGGCGAATATATGCTGCATCGTCGTATTACCTGCGATCACGATCCTGTCGAGTCCTGCGGGTATCAGCGAATTCTCAGCCATTATCGAATCGATCAGACCGTTAATGTCCCGGATCACGGTATCCCTCATCTTCGGACCGTTGCCGAGATTTGAAGCTACTATCCTCGAAATAACATCGGCTCCGAAGCTCCGCTGGTGATTGATCCCTGTCTTTACCGCTATAACCCTGCCCGTAGTCCTCTCTACGGCAGCGGCCGCAACAGTGGTGGTTCCGATGTCTATAGCGATGCTGGAGAAAGTGGACTTGGTTGGTTCTGACGCAGGCACCACTTTACACACTTTCGGGGACG
>JAEEGH010006931.1_pt1 | contig 27513 bp, 26 predicted proteins | sample 9134181 | NCBI WGS metagenome assembly JAEEGH01 (sample SAMN16246544, study PRJNA631951) | gut metagenome | biome: gut microbiome; feature: rumen; material: DP-attached | host: Bos | place: Iran: Karaj | collected 2018-10 | reverse complement strand
TAACCATTCAGGTACACCCATCTCCGCTAAAGCGGCCACGTCGTAATGGTCCATACCGATCTTGCTCAATACCAATCCCACACCTTGACACACAGCCGCTCCGATAGCATAGAGCACGCCGTTAAGAGGTAGTTTCAGCGAAACCTTATGATGTTCACCTCGTCCAAGTACGGAAATACTGATTCCGGCAAGCGTTACCAGCATCGCCAGAATGCTCATCGCCGTCATCTGTTGCCCCAGCGTCATCCAAGCCATCAGGGCTGCCGACAGCGGAGCAAGCGTCATGAAGAGCTGGCCATAGCGCGAACCTATAATAATATAGCATTGAAAGAGGCAGAAATCACCAATGACATAACCCACCAGTCCAGATAGCAGCATCCATCCTGCAGCCTCTGTCGAAACACCTGTGGGTAACGGATTGCCCGTCACCACTAGAAATAACACCAGCGAGAACACCAGTGCCAGCGCCATTCGCAGCACATTCAGCGTCAGGTTGCCCAGCCGTTTCGAGCCGAACTCACTTAGCAGCGCCGTCGCCGTCCACGAAAACGCTACGCCTATCGAAATCAGTTCACCTAAATAAGTCATCGTTTAGTACTATCTGTTATCGATGCTTTTGAACAACGACTGGTAGCGCTGAGCACCCTGCTTACAGCGGTCGGCCTCGCTGACGAACTTCTTAGGGATGGTCTTGCCCGTATATTCATCCTTGAAGGTTCCTTTCTTTAGCGTCGCAATGTCTAAATAGTCCAAAGGGCCTTCAAACTTCTTGGCATTGAAACGCAGGAGACGCTGGCCGTCGAACCACATACGTAGTTCGTAAGGCCATATATCGCCCCCACCCTCTACGTCAGGCGTGAGCGCATAGATGAACATCACCTGACCCTTATCGTCATAAAGATACTCCTCATAGAATTCGCGGGCAGCGTAGTTGTACTTGATTGTCGTGAAACGCAGGTAGTGAGGCGGATAGGGGTCACCCTCCTCCTCTGGCTCCAGTTCGCCGTAGTACATACGGATATTTTCGTGGTGCGGTCCTGTGGCTGGCAGATTCTGCACCACACGTAAATCGAAGTACTCAGGCGGGATACCGTCTGACGGGAAATTATCGCTCATCAGGGTAATCCATTCATGCACGCTCTGATATTCCTTTCGGATGCTCTCAACGGTATGCTGGGCACTGGCTGTCAGTACCCAAGCCATACATAATAATAAGGTGAAAGCCTGTTTGCCCAGAGTCTTAAGCACCTTGTCTCCAATGTTCATAATCATTATCGTTTATATGACGTCGCAAAGATACACATTTCTTGGGAAAAAACAAAAAAACGCCGCAGTTTTTCTCTGCGGCGCTCTTTATTATAAATAAGGTGTAATCCTTAATCGGCGAGTTTAGCCTTGATCATCTCGCGGTTCAGACGAGCGATGTTGGCGATGGTCTCGTTCTTCGGGCAGACAGCCTCACAGGCGCGAGTGTTGGTGCAGTTACCGAAGCCGAGCTCGTCCATCTTGGCGATCATGTTCTTCACACGACGGGCAGCCTCTACGCGACCCTGGGGAAGCAGGGCGAGCTGAGAAACCTTAGACGACACGAACAGCATAGCTGAACCGTTCTTACAAGCAGCGACGCAAGCGCCACAGCCGATGCAAGATGCGCAGTCCATAGCCTCGTCGGCATCCTCCTTCGGAATCAGGATAGCGTTGGCATCCTGAGCCTGACCTGTGCGGATGGTGGTGTAACCACCAGCCTGGATGATCTTATCGAAGGCACCGCGGTCAACCATACAGTCCTTAATCACGGGGAAGGCTGCTGAGCGCCAAGGCTCTACGGTGATGACGTCGCCATCATTGAAGCGACGCATGTAGAGCTGACAGGTTGTAGCACCACGCTCGGTGAGTCCGTGAGGCGTACCGTTGATGTAGAGCGAGCACATACCGCAGATACCCTCGCGGCAGTCGTGATCGAATACGAAGGGCTCCTTGCCTTCGTTGATGAGTTCCTCGTTCAGGATGTCAAGCATTTCGAGGAACGAGGTATCATCGGGAATATCGTGCATCTCGTGCGTATCGAAATGTCCCTGGTCCTTGGGGCCGTTCTGGCGCCAGAACTTAATAGTGAAACTTATGTTTTTAGCCATAATTTACTTATTTTTATTAATGATGCGATAAGCTATAATCAGACACAGTAACTGATACAATCCAAATATTATAAAAATTAATGATCGCAAAGGAATAATACTACCATAACTAATAATATCTGAAATTCCAATTACTATGAAACACACAGAAGCAATAGCACAACTTTTCAACAATTGCTTTGGATCTTTCCAGCCTGAGAATAACTCTTTCAGCGTCATTTGTTAATTCTTATAATTTCTGGTTTGAACCTTGATTGCCTCGTACTCCAGCGGCTCCTTGATGAGCTCGGGCTCGTTGCCCTTGCCTTTGTACTCCCAGCAGCCTACGTAGAAGTAGTTCTCGTCGTCGCGCTTAGCCTCGCCTTCCTCGGTCTGATACTCCTCGCGGAAGTGACCACCGCAAGACTCGTTACGAGAGAGAGCGTCGAATGCTACGAGCTGACCCATCGTAAAGAAGTCACGCAGATGGATAGCCTTGTCGAGCTCGATGTTCAGGCCTTCCTTTGTGCCAGGAACGAAGAGGTTCTTGTCGAACTCCTGCTCCAGCTCGTGCATCTTCTTCAGACCAGTCTTCAAGCCCTCAGCGGTGCGACCCATACCAACGTACTCCCACATAATGTGGCCGAGTTCCTTGTGGATAGAGTCGACCGAGCGCTTACCCTTGATGTTGAGCAGACGATCGAGTTCGGCATCCACCTTCTTCTCAGCCTCAGCGAACTCAGGCAGATCGGTAGAAACCTTGGGCCATACAGCCTGATCGGCCAGATAGTTCTGGATGGTGTAAGGCAGAACGAAGTAACCATCGGCCAGACCCTGCATCAGCGCAGAAGCACCCAGACGGTTAGCACCGTGGTCAGAGAAGTTACACTCACCGATAGCAAACAGACCAGGAATAGAAGTCTGCAGCTCGTAGTCAACCCAGATACCACCCATCGTGTAGTGGATAGCGGGATAGATCATCATCGGCTTGTAGTACTTCACACCGTTGATCTCGTTAGCTACATCGCCAGGGAATACGTCGGTGATCTCCTCGTACATCTCGAAGAGGTTGCCATAACGCTGCATGATGATGTCGATACCCAGACGGTTGATAGACTCAGAGAAATCGAGGAACACAGCCAGACCGGTGTTGTTGACACCGAAGCCCTTGTCGCAACGCTCCTTAGCAGCACGGCTGGCAACGTCACGAGGAACGAGGTTACCAAATGCAGGATAACGGCGCTCCAGATAGTAGTCGCGATCCTCCTCAGGAATCTCCCAACCCTGCTTGGTTCCAGCCTGCAGAGCCTTAGCGTCCTCAATCTTCTTGGGAACCCAAATACGGCCATCGTTACGCAGAGACTCTGACATCAGCGTCAACTTAGACTGCTTGTCACCATGAACGGGGATACAAGTGGGGTGAATCTGAACGTATGATGGATTTGCAAAGTAAGCACCCTTGCGATAGCACTGAACGGCAGCGGTACAGTTACATCCCATAGCATTGGTAGAAAGGAAGTAAGTGTTACCGTATCCACCAGTAGCGATTACAACAGCGTTGGCGCTGAAACGCTCCAGCTTACCAGTAACCAGGTTCTTGGCGATGATACCGCGAGCGCGGCCGTCAACGATTACTACATCCTCCATCTCGTAACGGGTATAGAGCTTCACCTTACCGGCGTTTACCTGGCAGCTCAGCGAGCTGTAAGCACCCAGCAGCAGCTGCTGACCGGTCTGACCCTTAGCGTAGAATGTACGGCTAACCTGAGCACCACCGAATGAACGGTTGGCCAGCATACCACCATACTCACGAGCGAAGGGAACGCCCTGAGCTACGCACTGGTCGATAATATTGTTTGAAACCTCAGCCAGACGATAAACGTTGGCCTCGCGAGCACGATAGTCACCACCCTTTACGGTATCATAGAACAGACGATAGACAGAGTCACCATCGTTCTGATAGCACTTGGCAGCGTTGATACCACCCTGAGCAGCGATAGAGTGTGCGCGACGGGGAGAATCCTGAATACACAGGTTGATCACATTGAAGCCCATCTCACCGAGTGAAGCGGCTGCAGAAGCACCAGCCAGACCTGTACCAACTACGATCACATCAAGCTTCAGCTTGTTCTTGGGGTTAACCAAGCGCTGATGAGCCTTATATTCCTTCCATTTCTCAGGTACTGGACCTGCGGGAATCTTAGAATCAATTACTTTTGCCATAATCTTTTCGAATTTAAAAGTTGATAATTAGCAGCTACCGCCACCACAGCAAACACCGTCACACAATGAGGGAGCGCAGCCGAAAGCAAATGCCAATACCACTACCAGGAAGCCGAGCATCAGCAGGGTAACATAAATAAAGCCGATGCACTTCCAGCGCTGGAACCAGATCTTACCGTTCCAACCAAGTGTCTGAAGAGCAGACCAGAAACCATGAGTGAGATGGAACCAGATGGCTACGAGCCAAATGATGTAAAGCACCACGAATACAGGATTAGCAAATGTCTCCATAATCCATGCGAAACCATCAGTAGGACTGATAGCAGGCATAGCACCAATGAGCTCTGCAAACATCATGTTATACCAGAAGTTCCAGAGGTGGAGCAGCAAGCCCACGCAGATGATAAGACCAAGAACAAGCATGTTCTTAGACGCCCACTCTACCTTGCCAGCGTTCACCGTTGTAGCCACCTCATAGCGATTGTCGCCGCGAGCTGTACGGTTTTGCGCAGTCAGAATGAATGCGTAGACGATGTGAATCACTGCCAGGGCAGCCAAACCAAGTGTTGCTACAACAGCATACCAGTTGGCACCCAGGAATTCGCAAATCATGTTGTAACCGTCACCCGAGAATAGCGCGACAATGTTCATGCAACAGTGGAATGTCAAGAACAAAATCAGCGCAATACCCGTAATGGACATTACAACTTTTCTACCAATTGATGAATTGATTAACCACATAAGTTGTTGAATTTAAATTATTTAATAGATAAATGTTACTTATTTTTAGGTACGTGCATACGCGTTGAGGGTACAAAGTTAATGAATATTTATGAGAAATACAAGCCTTTTGCAGAAAATTTTTCGCTTTTCGTGTAGTTTTTCGTAACTTTGCTGCGTCTAACGGGTAAAAAAGGATTCAAAACAGACAAGACAATGAATGGATTAGAAAGACAGTTTGCGCAAACCGTAGCAGAGCACAAGAGCACCATCTACACCGTGTGCTACATGTTCTCACAGGATGCCGACGAGGTGAACGACCTGTTCCAGGAAGTACTAGTCAATCTCTGGAAGGGTTTCGAGAGCTTCGAGCATCGCTCCGACATTCGGACGTGGATCTATCGCGTCGCCCTCAACACCTGTATCTCCATCGACAGAAAGAAGAAGCGCCGCCAATCTGAAGTCCGGCTGACAATGGACATCAACCTCTTCAAAGACAGCGATGAGGATACGAAACAAGTGGATATGCTCCACAAGCGCATCTCCAAGTTGCAGCCTTTCGACAGAGCCATCGTCCTACTCTGGCTTGAGAACCTCAGTTATGAGGAAATCGGACAGATCGTCGGTATCAGCACCAAGAACGTCAGCGTCCGTCTGTTCAGAATCAGAGAGCAATTAAAACAAATGTCAAACGATTAAAAACTTACCCATTATGAACAACGAATTTGAAAACAACACCAACGATATGGAGTTAGAGGCTATGCGCCGTCAGATGAACACGCTGAAAAAGAAACTGGATCAGCAGGAGATTGTGAACGACCGTTTCATCCGCCACTCTATGAAACAGACCGCAGGCAATATCAGCCGCAGATATTACATGATTATGGCTCTCTGTCTGCTGATGCTTCCCTACAGTTATTGGGCTTTCGTGATGCTGAACGGCTTCTCCATTCCTTTCTGGATTTTTACCTGCATCACCATGCTGGTCTGCTGCGGAGGCACCTTCTATAACAGCAGGAAACTGAGCGATTCAAACATGATGACCAACAACCTTCTGGAAGTCCGCCGCCGTATGGCCAGTGCCAAGAAGTTCGATGCCAACTGGCTCTTCTTCGGCATTCCCCTCGCCATCGTCTTCCTGGGCTGGTTTATGTACGAGTCTTATCTGCTCCATCCTAACGCTTTCTTCAACGGCCTCTTCTGGGCAGGATGCATTGGTGGCATTGTCGGAGCTATCTGGGGATTCTCCCTCCACTTCAAGACCCAGCGCCAGTATCAGGAAATTATCAATCAGATAGAAGACATCACGGCAGAATAAAACACCATAATTAACAGAAAATCCCCGAATTCATCGGGGATTTTCTGTTAGTAACCATAGTCTTCGCCAACGAGCACCACCGTATGCTTTCCCTTTGGGGAGTTACGGAGGAAATGAACGTAGTTGCAGATGCTCTCTGGAGAGTTGCAATTGTGGCAGACACCGTCCACCTGACAAGGTGTCTTGATATCGAACCGGGCAGCATTGATAGGCGATGCAGTGCTTCTGGCTCTTGCCAAAGCGGCTTCAACGGTCTGGGCCACTTTATTCAGGCCTATTATAAAAATCACCTTCTTGGGTCCCCATGTAATGGCAGCCACACGGTTGCCATTGCCGTCGATATTCACAATCACGCCATCCTCACTGATGGCATTGGCACTCGACAGATAGACATCCGCAGTAAAGGCCCGCTCATAGATCTTCACCACTTCCTCGCGATCTGTCACCTCATCGCGATCGAGTACTTCGAGCGTACCACGATCCTTCAGGGCTTGAGGAATGCCCATATCGCGAATGGTCATTGATCCACCCCAGGTGACACTGCTGCCATCGGCTATCAATTCCGACACTTTCCTTACCGCCTCCTTTGCCGTAGGACAATAAAAAGCCTCCATATTGCGACGCTTAAGATTCTTGATCATACGCTCCGCCAATCGTTCGTTTCTCTGTTCTTTGGGTGTCATAATACAGTTTTTATAATTATTCGGTGCAAAAATACAAAAATATTTGTATCTTTGCAACCAGAATCAGATTTTTGTGCTTATATGATACTAAAATATGATGTTATCGTTATCGGAGGTGGACATGCGGGTTGTGAGGCAGCTTGTGCTTCAGCCAACATGGGAGCAAAGACTTGTCTGATAACGATGGATATGAATAAGATTGCACAGATGTCGTGTAATCCAGCTATTGGTGGTATTGCTAAAGGTCAGATAGTCAGGGAGATAGACGCTCTTGGCGGTCAAATGGGATTAGTCACTGATGCCACATCCATCCAGTTCCGGATGCTGAACGTGGGTAAGGGTCCTGCCGTATGGAGTCCAAGAGCACAATGCGACAGAGGAAAGTTTATCTGGGAATGGCGCAAGCACCTCGATGAAACTGAGAATTTGGATGTCTGGCAGGATCAGGCCGATGAATTGATCGTAGAGTCTGTTGCTGTGGCACAGCAACACACAAAACGGGCCGTCGGCGTTCGTACGATATGGGGGGCAGAGATCTATGCAAAATGCGTGATTGTAACTGCCGGTACTTTCCTTAACGGACTAATGCATATCGGAAGGAAGATGGTGCCAGGAGGACGTATTGCGGAACCTGCTGTGGCCCATTTCACAGAAAGCATCACCCAACATGGTGTCGTATCGGCGAGAATGAAGACAGGTACTCCTGTACGTATCGACAAACGTTCAATACATTTTGAGGATTTGGAGATCCAGCCTGGTGAGAGCCGTCCTTATCAGTTTAGCTATATGGACAAAGGTGGGGCACTGAAACAGTTGCCATGTTGGACGGTGAATACCAATGCGGAAGTTCATGTGATCCTGAAAAGCGGACTGGCTGATTCACCACTCTATAATGGACAGATACAATCGATAGGGCCACGATATTGTCCTTCGATAGAAACAAAGCTCGTCACCTTCCCTGATCGAGAAAAGCATCCTTTGTTCTTGGAACCTGAAGGTGAAGATACCAACGAGATGTATCTGAATGGTTTCTCTTCTTCCCTGCCGATGGATGTGCAGATAGAAGCCCTGAAACAGATGCCAGCCTTCAGAGATATAAAGGTGTATAGACCTGGTTATGCTATCGAGTATGACTTCTTCGATCCGACACAACTGAATCATTCGTTGGAATCGAAAATAATTGGCAATCTCTTTATGGCAGGACAGGTGAATGGAACGACGGGGTATGAAGAAGCAGGAGGACAAGGAACATTAGCAGGTATCAATGCGGCCCTGAAGGCGGGATGTGAGAATGAAGCAGATTTTGAGCCGTTCATCCTTCATCGCGATGAAGCATATATTGGAGTTTTAATCGATGATTTGGTGACAAAAGGTGTGGATGAGCCTTATCGAATGTTTACCTCTCGAGCTGAGTATCGTATCCTATTACGTCAGGATGACGCCGATGCTCGTCTGACGGAAAAGGCCTATGATCTTGGATTGGCCAAAAGAGACCGTTACGACTGGTGGTTGGAAAAGAAACAACACATCGAAGAAATCGAAACTTTCTGTCAGGAGTTTGCGATTAAACCGCGACTCATCAATTCTGCATTAGAGGCCCTTGGGACTACCCCACTACAGTTTGGTTGCAAGTTGGTTGATCTCGTTAACCGTCCACAACTGAATCTGAAGAATCTTTCTGAGGTTATCCCGCAACTAAAGGAAGTGTTGAATCGTCCGAATAATCGACAGGAAGAAATAGCAGAGGCCGCAGAGGTTCGTATGAAATATAAAGGTTACATCGAGCGCGAGCGCATGGTTGCTGAAAAAATGCATCGTTTGGAGAACATCAAAATTCGTGGTCATTTCAACTACGAAGAATTACAAGGACTCTCCACAGAGTGTCGTCAGAAACTAATGAAGATACAACCAGAGACATTGGCTCAGGCCAGTCGAATACCCGGTGTCTCCCCCAGCGATATTAATGTGATGTTGGTGCTGATGGGAAGGTAAAAGGACTGTGTTTGCAGCAATGTTCCACGTGAAACAATGATAAGTGTTTAACAATTATAACTCACTGATTATGAACAGCAAACTATTGATTGACAATCTGCGTTGTGTACCAGATTTCCCCAAGAAGGGTATTAACTTCAGGGACGTAACAACCCTCTATAAGAGTGGCAAGTGTATGAAAGAGATGCTCGACGAAATGGAACGCCTATATAAGGACAAGGGCATCACCAAGATTGTTGGCATTGAAAGTAGAGGTTTTGTCATGGCCGCAGCACTAGCTGGCAGGTTAGGTTGTGGTGTAGTACTAGCTCGCAAGCCAGGTAAGCTACCCGCAACGGTCATTAAAGAATCGTTCTCGAAAGAATATGGTGTTGATACCATTGAAATGCACCTCGACTCCATCGAACCAGACGATGTTGTATTAATCCATGATGACCTGTTGGCAACAGGAGGCACTGCTAAGGCCGCATACAATCTCGTACAGCATTTCCATCCCAAGAAGGTCTACATGAACTTCATTATCGAAATAACAGACGAAGGACTTCATGGTCGCGACCTCTTTGACGGCATCGAACTCACCACGTTGATTACCGTATAACCAGGTAATCCTTCCCCCTCTTGAGTTGAACCCTCTATATGTTCCACGTGAAACAAAGATGTGCGAAACATGAGTAAATAAAGGGAATGCAGAAGATTGACAAACAAAAAAACAAAATGACGAAGGAAGAAAACGAGAAACGGTTGGCCTATCTGAAAGGGATCGTCAGTAGACTGCCAGACAAGCCTGGAAGTTATCAATTCTACGACGAGACCAAGACGATCATATATGTAGGTAAGGCGAAGAACCTCAAGTCGAGGGTTTCGTCTTACTTTCATACAGAGGTGGACCGATTCAAGACAAAAGTCCTGGTGAGTAAGATTCACGACATCAGCTATACTGTTGTGAATACTGAAGAGGATGCCTTACTACTTGAGAACTCTCTCATCAAGAAATATAACCCTCGTTACAATGTCCTTTTGAAGGACGGCAAAACCTACCCCAGCATCTGCATCACCAACGAATTCTTTCCTCGCATCTTCAAAACACGAACCATCAACAAGAAATGGGGTTCGTATTACGGTCCCTATTCTCACGTAGGAACGATGTATGCCATACTCGGTCTCATCAAAGAACTCTATCATCCTCGCACCTGTAGACAACCGATAACGAAAGACGGTGTTGAAACAGGAAAATACAAAGTCTGTCTGGATTATCATATAAAGAAATGTATGGGGCCTTGCGTAGGAAAACAAACCTACGAAGACTATCAGAAAAACATCCTTCAGGCCCGGGAGATCCTGAAAGGCAACACCCGTCAGGTGCTCAAAGACCTGAAGGAAGAGATGCTACGACTCAGCGAGGAATTACGTTTCGAAGAGGCCGAAGAGGTCAAAAAGAAGTATATCGCATTAGACAATTTTGTAAGTAAGAGCGAGGTCGTCAGCCACACCATCAACAACGTCGATGTGTTCTCAATAACAAGTGATGAAAAGATGGCCTTCATCAACTACATACATGTGTCAAACGGCAGCATCAACCAGAGTTTTACCATCGAATACAAGAAGAAACTCAACGAAACCGACGACGAACTCCTGCAGCTTGGAATCATTGAGCTAAGAGAGCGTTTCAAGAGCGACGCCAAGGAGATTATCGTACCTCAGGAGGTGGATGTAGAACTCGAAAATGTGACCTTCACCATCCCTCAGCGAGGCGACAAAAAGACCCTTCTCGACCTCTCGATTATGAATGGCAAACAGTATAAGTTCGACCGTCTGAAACAAGCTGAGAAACTCAATCCAGAACAGAAGCAGACTCGTCTGATGAAAGAGCTTCAAGACAAGCTGCATCTGCCCAAGTTGCCCTATCATATCGAGTGCTTCGACAACTCGAATATCTCAGGTACAGATGCCGTTGCCTCATGCGTAGTTTTCAAGGGCATGAAGCCTAGTAAAAAAGACTATAAACGCTTCAATATCAAGACGGTAGAAGGCCCAGATGACTATGCGTCAATGAAGGAAGTTGTGGGTCGCAGATACAGGCGAATGCTCGATGAAGAACAACCCCTACCCGACCTCATTATTGCTGATGGCGGAAAGGGTCAGATGGGCATTATCCGCGAAGTCATTCAAGACGAACTTGGCCTCGATATCCCCATTGCCGGACTCGCTAAAGACGACCGCCATCGCACCAACGAACTGCTCTATGGGTTCCCTCCCATTCATGTCGCGCTGAAGACGGATTCTGAACTCTTTCATGTGCTTTCGCAGTTACAGGATGAGGTACATCGCTTTGCCATCGAATTCCATCGAAACAAGCGTTCTAAGCGCGCTTTGCACTCTGAGCTTGATGACATACCAGGCATCGGCCCCAAGACGCGTGACGGGCTTCTAAACGGCCTTAAAACGGTTAAACAGATTAGGGCCGCATCGCTGGAAGACTTGACAGCAATCATTGGGCCCTCAAAAGCACAGATTATCTACGATTATTTTCACCCAGAAGAGTAATAGCAAAACTCATCGGCGGATTGCTACCATTAATGGTAACAATTGTTCTCTGCCTGGGAAAAATTTGTTCCCTAGGCAGCAAACAAAAAAGTTCCATTTCCTGCGCGGTCATTTGGTCAAGGTCATTTGGTCAAAATCGAAAACTGATTGTCAAAATCCGCCACTATAATATAAATATATTTATATATAGTGAGCAATGACCGCGTTTCCGAAATCGATTTTGACAAATGACCAAATGACCAAATGACCACAATATTTGGAAAAAATTTGGAGGTTACGAAATAAGTTTGTATCTTTGCCGAAAATTCTAAGAATAATGAGAGCCGTCATACAACGAGTAACCCACGCTAGCGTCACCATCGAAGGCTACATGAAGAGCCAGATAGGTCAGGGATTCCTGATTCTATTGGGCATCTGCAACGAGGACACGATGGAAGACGTAGACTGGCTGGTGAAGAAAATCGCCAACCTGCGGGTGTTTGGTGATGAGAACGATGTGATGAACCGCAGTATCCTCGATGTGGATGGCAACTGCTTGGTTGTCAGTCAGTTCACGCTCTATGCCAGTTACAAGAAAGGCAATCGTCCAAGTTGGTTCCGAGCAGGTTCCCACGAGCACTCTATCCCACTCTACGAAGCTTTCTGCGCCCAGCTCTCTGAGGCCATAGGGAAGCAAGTAGGCACTGGCGAATTCGGAGCTGACATGAAGGTAGAACTGATCAATGACGGACCAGTAACAATATGTATAGATACCAAAAACAAAGAATAGATGGAAAGAATAATTAACTATGTTTATAATGCAGGTCTAGGTATTTTCGCTGTAGGATTTGCTTGGGATTTGACAATAAATAGTACGGGACAATTAGCTGAATTTAAAACTTCAGCCGAATATTTATGGAAATGCGGAGCATTACTAATTTTGATACAAATATTCTATCGCTTTATACACTGGAAAAAGTACGAGCGCGAAAACAAGTCAAATCTGATTTTATTTGCAATTTTAATAGTCATCGCAATTATAGCATCATATTTAAAAAAATAAAACGACTATGTCAATAAAGAGCATCATCAAACATCCTGCATTCCTGTTCATAATCATTGGGCTATTCACAATCAGTGCACTATTCATTCCTAATTTTTGGAAATTTGCCATCATCGCAATGTTATGCATAGTGCCTTTGGTGGCCCTATGGAATCTCATAAAAAGAAAGAACAATACTACACTCGATGATTTCGAGTGGAGAACACTGTTGGTATTAGAAATCATCGGCTGTGGAGCGATCATGTACTTTGGCAGAAACATTTTATTTTCATTCTAATGAAGAAATATCTGCGTGAAATAGAAGTATCGGGCCTGATTCTGACGGCTGTCGGCATCGGAATATCCTATGTGAAAGGGTATCAATATGGCGTGTGGCCTTGTGGTGTCGGACTCCTTTTGCTGCTCCTTATCTTCCTCTACAAGGCCTTCCACTGGAAGGAATATGAGCGCGAAAACAAGCAGTACATCATCATCATACTCATTGCTATCGCGATATTATTCATTCAAATGTTGAGAGCAAGATGAAATATATACAAATCATAGGTAAAGTCTTGGCACTGAGCGGATTATATATGGCTATATGCACAGATGGGTATCAAGTCATTGGTTTTTGGACGATGATGACAGGTGCTGCCCTATTGGCCATATGGGGATTCTGGTGGTGGAAAAATTGGTATTTTCAAAATGACAATAAGTGAAGCACAGGAATTGGTAGATCGCTGGATACGGGAATACGGCGTGCGCTACTTCTCAGAATTGACGAATATGACGGTTCTGACAGAGGAAGTTGGAGAGTTGGCGAGAATCATCGCAAGACGCTATGGCGACCAGTCGTGGAAGGCAGAGGATCCTCGTGGCGCTGACAACGGCAAACAGGCGCTTGGCGAAGAGATGGCTGATGTGCTATGGGTGCTTCTCTGCCTGGCCAATCAGACAGGCGTAGACCTCACTCAGGAGCTCGAAAAGAGCATCGAGAAGAAGACCCAGCGCGACTCCCTCCGTCACATCCACAACAAGAAACTATTGGCATAGATTCACATTATTATTAACTCTAAAATATCAAAATTATGGCAGAACATCATCATCACGAGATGCCGAAGAGCAAGATCGAAGAGGCTCTGGGCAAGTACAACCTCGAGATTACAGACGAGGAAGTAAAGGAAGCAGTGAAGAAAATCATTGCAGAGAAAGTACCACAGAACGATACGCCAGAAGTGAAACGTTTCATGTTCGGCAGTATCGAGCTCACAACCCTTACCACGCAAGACTCCGCAGAAAGCGTACTGCAGCTGGTAGAAAAGGTGAATAAGTTCGACAACGAGTATCCGCAGATGCCACACGTGGCAACTGTAGTCACCTACCCTCGTTTCACAAAACTTGTCAGCGAATCACTCGAAGTTGGGGGCGTCATTCCTACGTGCGTCAGCGGCGCATTCCCATCTTCTCAGGCTCTGATAGAAGTAAAGACGGTAGAAACAGGTTTAGCCATCCGCGACGGAGCCGGAAACGTGGATATCGTCATGCACGTTGGTGAGTTCCTGAGCGGCGATTACGAGACCGTCTGCGACGAAATCCAGCAGCAGAAGGAGACCTGTGGCGAAGTGCCTATGAAGGTGATCCTCGAGACTGGCGACTTAGGCTCTTGTGCGAACATCAAGAAGGCTTCATTGCTGGCGATATATTCTGGCGCCGACTATATCAAGACCTCTACAGGTAAGGAAAAGATCAGCGCAACGCCAGAGGCAGCCTACGTCATGTGTCAGGCCATCAAGGAATACTACGATGAAACGGGCATACAGGTCGGTTTTAAGCCCGCTGGCGGCATTAATTCGGTCATGGATGCACTTATCTACTACACCATTGTTAAAGAGCTCCTGGGCGAGAAATGGCTCACCAACGAACTGTTCCGTTTGGGTACCAGCCGACTGGCAAATCTGCTGCTCAGCGAACTGACTGGTATAGAGACCAAATTCTTCTAAGATTTCCGAAACCCCTACTAATGAAAACTCCAGTGCGCTTAGGGCGTACTGGAGTTCTTTTGTATGCGCACTCGAATGCGCCTTAAGACATACTATTTGTTCCTCTGTATCACGTATTCAAGATAGGCCGTAAAAGCATCTTTCAGCTCTGGTTTCACGCTTTCATCAATGTATTTCTGAGCCTCTTTGGCAAATTCCTCCATCTTCTGCTCAGCATATTCGATGCCACCGTATTCCTTTGCAAACTCAATCAAAACGGCAATCTCATCGGGATTGATTGTGCCTGCCTTCACCTTCTTAGCCAACGTCTGCATCGCTGACATATTGGTGTTTTGAAGTGCATAAATAACAGGCAACGTCAGCTTTCCTTCTGTCATATCATTACCTGTAGGCTTACCAATTTCCTTAGATTCGTAATAGTCGAAAATATCATCACGAATCTGGAAAATCATACCGATATAATGTCCGAATTTCCGAGCTTTTTCTATGTCCTCTTCTGATACCCCTGCGGCAATGGAACCTAAGACTGAACATGATTCGAACAGTGCGGCCGTCTTTTTGTCAATCACTTGATAATAAACTTCTTCCGAGATTTCCTGATTTGAGATATTTGAAAGCTGGAGTACTTCACCAGCAGCCAGAGTACGACCTAATTCTGCCAAATGTTGTACGATTCTATGATTATCAGAAAGGGCCACTCTCAAGAGGGCTGTGGAAAGAATATAATCACCTACCAAAACGGCCACCTTATTATTATAAGAGGCATTCACCGAAGGCTGACCTCTGCGCTCGCTGCTCTCATCTACCACATCATCATGAACGAGACTCGCCGTATGCAGAAGTTCCAGTCCGAGGGCAGCATTCTGAGCTACATCTGAAACCACACCAAAATTCTTCGCCGTGAGGAAAAGCAATATGGGACGCATACGCTTTCCACCTCTTTGGCGAATGTGTGAAAGCACCTGTCCTAGGAGACCTTCTTCATACGTCAAACACTGTCCGAACAACTTAGCAAAGTCGTTTAATTCTGCCTCAATTGGCTTCTTGATAATCGATAAATAATCCATCTAGTAAAGAATTTCGATACAAAAATAGTAAAAAACGATGGATTTCAAAGAATTTTAAGTAATTTTACACCGAAAATTAAGAAAGTTATGCAGAAATTGTTCCTTTTAGACGCGTATGCGCTCATTTATCGCAGTTATTATGCGTTCATCAAAAACCCTCGAATCAACTCGAAAGGTCTGAATACCAGTGCTATCATGGGCTTTCTCAACACCCTCAACGAGGTGCTCACGAAAGAGCAGCCCACCCATATCGGTGTGGCCTTCGACCCTCATGGCCCTACCTTCCGCAGCGAGGCTTTTCCTGAGTACAAAGCCCAGCGTGAAGAGACACCAGAGGATATCCGCAAGGCTGTACCTATCATCAAGGATCTGCTGAAAGCCTATCGTATTCCTATCCTGCAAGTGGATGGTTTTGAGGCAGATGACGTCATCGGAACATTAGCCAAAAAAGCCGGTTCCATCGGCGTTGAGACCTATATGCTGACGCCTGATAAGGACTACGGACAGTTGGTAAGTGACAACGTGAAGATCTTCCGTCCTCGTCATGGAGGCGGCTATGAGACGATGGGCCCCAAGGAAGTCTGCGAAAAATATGGCATTCCATCGACAGAATCAGTCATTGACTTGCTGGCTCTGATGGGTGACTCTGCTGATAACTTCCCTGGCTGTCCTGGTGTTGGAGAGAAGACAGCCGTGAAACTCATCAATGACTTCGGAAGTGTCGATGCATTGATTGCACGTTCGGCAGAAATCAAAGGTAAACTTCGCGAAAAAGTGGAGGAACATGTCGATGATATCAAAATGAGTTACTTCCTGGCGACCATCAAAACGGATGTTCCTATCGAACTCGATATGGAGAATTTGAAACTCGTCGAGCCGAATGAAGACGAATTGGGTAAATTGCTCCTCGAACTCGAGATGAAGTCGTTCGCTGACAGAGTTCTTAAAAAAAGCCAAAAACCTCAAAGACCTGTTAACGGACAACTCGATCTCTTTGCAGAATTTCCTGCCGACGGGGCGAATTTGAGCGAAAATTCGAGTTTTGAAAGCTTGAAAACGACGGCTCATGACTATAAACTCGTTGAAAATGAGGAAGATTTGTTGAAACTTCGTGATTATTTCTTGACAAATGAAATTCTCAGTCTAGATACAGAAACGACATCAACCTCCGCAATCGATGCAGAATTGGTGGGTTTGAGCTTCGCGGTGAAGGAATTCGAAGCCTTTTACGTGCCGATTCCGGCAAATCGTGAAGAAGCGTTACGAATTGTTAATATCTTTAAAGCCGTCTATGAGAACGAGAAGATTTTGAAAATCGGACAAAATCTGAAGTACGACCTCGAGGTGTTACGAAACTACGACATCCATCTCGCAGGTCCGATGTGGGACACGATGATCGCCCATTACCTCATCCAACCCGAACTTCGTCATAACATGGACTACATGGCGGAGATCTATCTGAACTATCAGACCATCCATATCGATGAACTGATTGGTCCGAAGGGTAAGAACCAAAAATCGATGCGCTCTCTCCTACCCTCTCAGGTTTACGAGTATGCTGCTGAAGATGCTGATGTCACCCTGCGCCTGAAGAACAAACTGGAACCAGAACTGAAGAAATTTGAATGCGAAGACCTCTTCTATCATATAGAGATGCCGCTGATGCCTGTACTCGCAGAGATGGAGATGAACGGTGTCTGTATAGATACAGAATCGTTAGCAGAAACGTCAAAACAATTCACGGCTCGTATGAATGAGATTGAGGCACGTATCTACGAACTTGCTGGTGAAAGATTCAATATCGCATCGCCCAAACAAGTGGGTGAAATACTCTTTGATAAACTCAAGATCATCGAGAAACCCAAGAAGACCAAGACAGGCCAATATGTCACTTCAGAAGAGGTGCTCCAACAGCTGCGCAATAAACATGAGATTGTTGCAGATATATTGGAACACAGAGGTTTAAAGAAGCTCATCGGCACTTATATCGATGCACTTCCAAAACTGATTAATCCTCGCACAGGACATATCCACACCTCGTTTAATCAGACGATTACTGCCACAGGCCGCCTATCGAGCAGCGACCCCAACCTACAAAATATTCCCATCCGAGGTGAAGACGGCAAGGAAATCCGTAAGGCTTTTATCCCAGAGCCAGGATGTCTGTTCTTTTCAGCAGACTATTCTCAAATAGAATTGAGAGTGATGGCCCATCTCTCGCAGGATGAAAATATGGTGGAAGTGTTCCGTGAGGGCAAAGATCTGCATGCGGCAACAGCTGCGAATATCTATAAGAAACCCATCGAAGAAGTCACTCGCGACGAACGCACAAAGTCGAAACGGGCCAACTTCGGTATCATCTATGGCATCACCGTCTTTGGCCTCGCAGAACGTCTGGACATCCCTCGCGACGAGGCTAAGATGCTGATAGACGGCTACTTTACTACATTCCCACAGGTACATGACTATATGGAGAAATCGAAGGAAATAGCACGACAAAAGGGGTACGTCACTACCCTATTCGGACGTCGTCGTTATCTGCCGGATATCAATTCTCATAACGCTACTGTTCGTGGTTTTGCTGAGCGTAACGCCATCAATGCCCCCATTCAGGGCACTGCAGCAGATATCATCAAGGTGGCGATGATTCACATTCATCAGCGTTTCAAGGCCGAAGGCATCAAGAGCAAAATGATTCTTCAGGTACACGACGAATTGAACTTCAGCGTCTATCCTGAAGAGAAAGAAAAGGTGGAAGCTATCGTACTCGAAGAAATGCAAAAGGCCTTCCCACTGAGTGTTCCTCTCGTGGCCGATTCCGGCTATGGAGAGAACTGGCTCGAGGCTCATTAAAGCATCAGGATACCAGTAAAGATTCGGCCAGAATTAATACCCAAGCGACGGGCGGAGAAATACGTTTCAAACTGTTGGAAAGTACAGACCTCAGAGAAAGAAATCTGGCTCTGGGGAATGCCTTTGGAGAGCAATTGCTGACGATTGCACATAGGGAGATCGATGTGCCATTTCTCGATAGAAGAACCATCTGCTGCAGGGAATCTCTGACTGATGGTCTCCATTGCAAATCCCTCCTTTGCGAAGGTTTCATAGACCTCATCGCCCACCTCGAAACTCTCAAGATGGATACCTGGACCTATCTGAGCCAAGAGGTCTGAAGGAAACGAGCCATAAGTAGAAATCATCGCCTCTACAGCCGTTTCCACAATGCGTCTGACAGACCCTCGCCAACCAGCATGAATGGCACAGGAAACGCGCTTCGCTCTATCATACAACAGCACAGGAATACAATCCGCAGTAGACACGCCTATACAGACTCCAACAAGATCCGTCATCAATGCGTCTACACCTTCCAAACGTTCCTTACGCGCTTCGACAGAAAGCCGCAGAAAAGCCTCATCGACAGCCACAACTTTCGTCTGATGCACCTGATGCGGCATCACCAGACGGTCGTCAGAAATTCCCAAAAACTGACACAGCGAGGCGCGATTCCTTTGTATCGCCTCCTCGCTGTCGCCACAATAGTGATTGATATTAAACTCAGCGTAATTGCCCTCACTACAGCCCCCCTTCCGAGTGCTGCTGAAGGCCTTCACACCTTCACCAAAATCATAGAAATGAAGTGCCGGCTGTGTCATCTTTTACAACTCTGTGAAGCCTCCTGTCATCGAGTGATGCAGGTCTTTCTTGGCAGGATGACCAGCAAATTTCAGACCTCCAACACCAGAGATATTTCCTTTGATAGCCTCTGAAGCATGACACTCAACACCCCCTACTCCGCTGATGGAAGCTTCTACCTCCTGAGCCTTCAGATCCTTGGCATTAATACTACCTACACCACTACAGGTATACTTAGCTTCATCTGTCTGACCACTCACCACGATACTGCCTACACCACTGCAAGAAACATCTATCTTACGGACCTCCAGATTCTTCAAGTTGAAAGAACCTACACCAGAATTCTTGACTTCAAGATTTTCGGTTTTGAGATTGTCAAGGCGTATGTCTGCTGCACCCGTATTCTTAATCTCCTGCAGCGTTGGCGTATAAACAAGAATGGTGATGTTCGCTGAATGGATATTGACATTATTCTTAGCATATTTGATTTTCAGCTTACCACCTTCGTTCTCAAACGCAAAGAGGTCGATATAGTTCTCAGGTGCAGACAGCGTCACACGACTTTGGTCGCTCTGTATCAACTGGATATCACCTACCGTTTGGTTCTCCACCTTGTCGAAAGAGGCCTGAGGATACTTGGCCTTCACGATCTTCTCACTGGGTTCGATAATCTCTGCACCATCACCGAGATTTACTCTGCATCCTGATACTGAAAGCATCACTAATGCCAACGATAATAACAATTGAGTCTTCATATTCGTTCTCTTTTGGGGTTTCACTTTGTCTGTTTGACGCTGCAAAGATACAAAAAGTTGCAAAGATAGAAATAATTATTCACTATTCACTTTTCACTATTCACTTTTTTTCGTACCTTTGCACCCGAAATATAAACGTTTATAGAAGAAAATGGCATTAAAATGTGGTATTGTAGGACTGCCGAATGTGGGCAAGTCTACCTTATTTAATTGTCTGTCGAGTGCGAAAGCTCAGGCAGCAAACTTCCCTTTTTGTACAATCGAACCTAATGTGGGCGTCATCACCGTTCCTGATGAAAGACTGACGAAACTCGCCGAACTCGTTCATCCTGGACGTATCGTACCTGCTACCTGTGAGATTGTAGATATCGCAGGCCTTGTGAAAGGCGCTTCTAAGGGTGAAGGACTTGGTAATAAGTTTTTGGGAAATATCCGTGAGACGGATGCGATCATTCATGTGTTGCGCTGTTTCGAGGATGAGAATATCACCCACGTAGATGGTACGATCGACCCCATCCGCGATAAGGAAATCATCGATACAGAGCTTCAGCTGAAGGACCTCGAGACCATCGAGAGTCGTCTGGCCAAGACGGAGAAAGCCGCAGCTGCAGGCAATAAGGATGCAAAGATAGAAGTAACGGTTCTGAAGGCCTATAAAGAGGTACTGGAGCAGGGTAAGAACGCCCGTATCGTGGAGTTCGAGAGCAAAGACGAGCAGGACTGTGCCCATAATCTTTTCCTGCTGACTTCAAAGCCCGTACTTTACGTCTGCAACGTGGGAGAGACCGATGCCAAAGACGGTAACGATTTCACCAAAAAAGTAGAGGCCTTAGCCAAGGAAGAAGGCGCTGAGACAATGATTATCGCTGCCAAGACAGAAGAGGATATCGCAGAGCTCGAAAGTTACGAAGATAAGCAGATGTTCCTGGAGGAATTAGGCCTCGAAGAGAGTGGTGTGAATCGCCTGATTAAGAAAGCTTACGCCCTGCTGAACCTCGAGACATTCATCACCGCTGGTGAGATGGAGGTAAAGGCCTGGACGTATAAGAAAGGCTGGAAGGCGCCTCAGTGTGCTGGTGTCATCCACACCGACTTCGAAAAGGGCTTTATCCGTGCAGAAGTCATCAAGTATGACGACTATATCCAGTATGGCTCTGAGGCAGCTGTCCGCGAAGCAGGAAAACTTGCCGTCGAGGGTAAGGACTACATCGTTCAGGACGGTGATATCATGCACTTTAGATTCAACGTGTAATAAATAATAACGACAACTTAGACAACAAAAACAACTATCGGGTACAATATAATAAGAAAAATGTTGTCTTAGTTGTCCAAGTTGTCGTAAATATAAAATTGTAGTATGAAAGAACTGTTATACGTCCTCTGGAATCCAGACCTTGAGGCCTTTCATTTAGGCCCTATGACGGTGCGCTGGTATGGGTTGATGTGGATCATCGGACTGGCACTCGCCTATCTCGTGGTGAAGCGACTCTATAAAGAGCAGAAGATCAAGGACGAACTCTTCGATCCGCTCTTTATCTACTGTTTCTTCGGCATCCTGATTGGTGCCCGTCTGGGCCATTGTATCTTCTATCAGCCTGGTGATTTCCTGACTTCGTGGAAGGGTATCGTGGAGATGTTCCTGCCTATACACTTTATGGCCGACGGTGGCTGGAAACTTACAGGCTATGCCGGCCTTGCTTCGCACGGAGGAACCTTAGGTCTGATGATTGCCCTCTGGCTTTATGTCCGCAAGACGAAACTCAGCATCTGGACCGTTCTCGATAACATCGCTATCGCCACAGGAACGACGGCTTGTTTCATCCGTCTTGGCAACCTCATGAACAGCGAGATTATCGGCAAGATCACAGACGTCCCCTGGGCCTTTATCTTTGAGAAGGTCGATGCTGTTCCTCGTCATCCAGGACAGCTCTACGAAGCCATCGCCTATGCCCTACTCTTTTTTATCATGTGGGCGCTCCATAAGAAGATGCCTGAGAAAATCGGCACCGGCTGGTATTTCGGCTTCTGCCTGACGTATATCTTCACCTTCCGCTTCTTCATAGAGTACACCAAGGAGATCCAGGAAGCCTTCGAGGCCTCTCTCCCCATCGACATGGGCCAGATTCTGTCGATTCCGTTCATCATCATTGGTGTCTATTGCATGATTAAGGCCAAGAAAGCCGTAAATTCGTAGAAATACCAGAACGGGGTTACAAAAAAGATATAACATTGTCGCAGATTTATCAAACAATGCCTTTGTTTTAATAAACCACGTCACTGTTTTAACAGACAATGACGTGGTTTTAACTTTAATCCGTACCTCACAACCTTTGAGGACGGCACTTTCTACCTTTTAGCAGGGACTTCCGTTATTTTCCGCTAACGATCTTCTTGATGTCGTTAAGCTTGTTGAGGGCTTCGAGGGGCGTGAGATTGTTCACGTCGAGGCCAAGGATCTCGTCACGGACTTGGCAAAGGACGGGATCATCGAGTTGGAAGAAGGAGAGCTGCATACCTTCGCGAGAGGCGGCGATCTCTGCTGTGGGCTTGCCTACGCTGCCTACGGAAGCATTCTCGGCCTCCAGCTGCTTCAGAATCACGTTGGCGCGCTTCACGATACTGCGAGGCATACCCGCAATCTCTGCCACATGGATACCAAACGAGTGCTCACTCCCACCCTTTTCGAGTTTTCGCAAGAAGATCACCTTACCATCGACCTCTTTTACTGAGACATTATAGTTCTTGATGCGCGAGAAATTCTTCTCCATCTCGTTGAGTTCGTGATAGTGCGTCGCGAAGAGCGTACGAGGGTGTCCTTTGGCGTTCTCATGAAGGTATTCTACGATAGCCCAGGCGATGGAAATGCCATCATAGGTACTGGTTCCTCGTCCTAATTCATCGAAGAGCACCAGCGAGCGCGAAGACACATTATTAAGGATGTTTGAGGCCTCCGTCATCTCCACCATAAAGGTAGATTCTCCGAGGGAGATATTATCTGAGGCTCCCACACGAGTAAATATCTTATCCACCAGACCGATTCTCGCGGCTTCTGCGGGCACAAAACAACCAATCTGCGCCAGTAGTACTATCAATGCCGTCTGACGCAACAGCGCCGATTTACCAGCCATATTCGGACCAGTAATGATGATGATCTGCTGACGCTCGTTATCCAGAAGGATATCATTAGGCACATAACGCTCGCCTAAAGGCAATTCTGTCTCAATCACAGGATGGCGTCCCTGTTTGATATCGATGACTTCCGTCGAGTCAATTACAGGACGGATATACTTGTTCTCCTCAGCAACCTTCGCAAAGCTCAGCAGACAGTCGAGACGGGCGATGATGTTCGCATTAATCTGTATCTGCGGAATAAACTCCTGCATGCCAAGAACCAAGTCGTTAAAGAGTTTGGCTTCAAGGGAGAGAATCTTATCCTCAGCACCCAGAATCTTCTCTTCGTACTCCTTCAGTTCCTGCGTGATATATCGTTCTGCCTGAGCCAGCGTCTGCTTGCGCACCCACTCCTGAGGCACCAGGTCCTTATAGGTATTGCGCACTTCGAGATAGTAGCCAAAGACATTGTTATAGCCTATCTTCAGGCTCTGGATACCTGTCTCTGCGGCCTCTCTTTCCTGTATCTTCAACAGATAGTCCTTGCCGCTATAGGCGATGCTTCTTAACTCGTCGAGTTCTGCACTCACGCCATTACGAATCACGCCTCCTTTAGCTACCAATTGTGGCGGATCATTCTGTATCTCCCTTTCAATCCTGTCGCGCAGACTCTCGCAGAGATTCAACTGCTCCCCTACCCGTTTCAGCGCCTCATTATCGGCATATTGACAAGCCGTCTTGATGGGCTGAATAGCCTGCAGCGCCGTCTTTAGCTGCACTACCTCACGAGGCGACACGCGGCCTACGGCTACCTTCGAGATGATACGTTCCAAGTCGCCGATACGATGTATCTGTTCATCGATACACTGACGGAAATCAGGCTCACGATAATAGTACTCCACTACGTCGAGACGTTCGTTGATGGGCTTCTCGTCCTTCAGTGGGAACACCAGCCAGCGACGCAGCAATCGACCACCCATCGGACTCACCGTCTTGTCGATGACATCCAAGAGTGATTTACCGTCATCCTGCATCGGCTGAATGAGTTCCAGACTGCGAATCGTAAACTTATCCAGACGCACGAATTTCTCTTCTTCGATACGCGAGATAGACGTGATATGCCCTATCTGCGTGTGCTGCGTCTGTTCGAGGTATTGCAGGATAGCTCCAGAGGCGATGACACCGTTCTGAAGATGATCGATACCAAAGCCCTTGAGGTTCTTCACGTGGAAGTGCTTCAGCAGTTTCTGACGAGCTGTCTGGTCTGTAAACACCCAGTCATCGAGCTCGAAGGTGAAGAACTTATTGCCAAAGTAACGCTCGAAATCATGCTTGCGCGTTCTGTCGAAAAGCACCTCTTTGGGTGAGAAGTTCGCCAGTAGCTTTTCCACATAGTCGTAAGTGCCCTCGCCCGTCAGAAATTCACCTGTGGAGATATCGAGAAAGGCGACACCACAAGCTATCTTGCCGAAATGCACAGCGGCCAGGAAGTTGTTCTCCTTATAGTTCAGCACATTGTCGCTCAGAGCCACACCTGGCGTCACCAACTCCGTGATGCCTCGCTTCACCAGTTTCTTCGTGAGCTTGGGGTCTTCCAACTGATCGCAGATGGCCACACGCTTGCCTGCACGCACCAGTTTGGGCAGATAGGTGTCGAGGGCGTGATGAGGGAAACCCGCCATCTCGTCGCCCTTGTTATAGCCGTTGTTACGATGGGTGAGTGTGATACCCAGAATCTTCGCGGCTGTTACGGCATCCTCGCAATACGTCTCATAGAAGTCGCCACACCTGAACAGCAATACTGCATCAGGGTGCTTCGCCTTCAAGTCGAAGAACTGTTTCATCATCGGGGTGAGTTCACCGTCTTTCTTTGCCATCTTTCTGTCTGTTGATTTGAGCGACAAAGTTACAAAGAATTTCCGAACTGACAAAATGATTACGCCGTTTTTCCGCTTTTACACGATTTGCTTGTTAATAAAACATAAAGCTTTCACGTTTCATACAAGATTTGTACTACCTTTGTATTATCAAGTAAAGAACCAAACTGCCAAAGACATGAAAAAGAACGTAAGTCGATTCTTGATCTTCGCCTCGCTGCTATCGATAGGACTCGCTGCAACGAGTTGCGATGCGCCGTCAAAAAGTGAATCCATTACAGAAGTGGTTGACGTCGTCGCCTTCAAAGAATATCCCTATGCCGATGTGACGCAAGGACAATTCATCCCTAACACCACATCACCGTTTGTACTTTATGTCAAACCTACGAGCGAGGAAGGCGTAAAGGCGCTGAAGACAATGATGAAATTCAGCAATGCTTACGTGACAGAGATTCATGAGATAGGAGACGGTGCTTATCTTGTTTCAACAAAGATGTACTTCGAGGGTCCGCAATATTTCTATGTCTCCAACAGCTATCAAACCTCAGAATTTACTAATCCTATTTTTATCCTGCCACAAATCTCTATCAAGATGAAAGACAGCAAGGATATCGCTACCGTTGCTGAGAAATATAAGGATTATCTGACTCCCAATAAGAATTACGATTTGCTTGAGAAAAGCGGGATGTATGTTTTCGATTGCAAGCTCAGCAATTCCTATGATGTCTTAAAGTTGGTTTCGATAATCGAGCTGCTTGATGATGTTGCCTGGGTTGAAGCAAACTCTACAGGAAGTTACAGTCTTTAAAAAGAACGGGTAAAAAGACTCCGCCTTGCACATCGATGTTGCAAGGCGGAGCTTTTTTATTCTCTGATAGAGTAGGGGAGAAGCGCGATTACTTCACCACGAACTTCTTACCATTCTGAATCACGACACCCTTGTAGTTCGCGTCAACACGCTGACCAGCGAGGTTGTAGACAGCACTCTCAACCTGCTTTGCCTTCAAATTGGAAATACCAGCTGTTGAGGCATCATACTTCACAAGTTCATTATTCTTGTCAAACTCGTAAATAGAATTATACTTCTTCATATTACCCTTTACAATGACTGTTGCACCAACTTGTACGTCATCTATAGAAGCGAAACTTGCACCTCCAATACCTTTTCCACTATAGCACTCGAATTGGTTTGTGGTTGTACCGTCATCTGAAATCCAATAGGTAATAGAATTATATCTGTCATCAAACTTATCTACCTGAGATACGATTCCCTTTACGAAAACCACATCCTGAAGACTTTCACCTGCATCAATAAGTGCAATAGCCTCTGCAACAGTATAGGCTGTCTCCTCTGTATTTGCAATATGCTTTTCCTCTACGGCTGTAGAAGCATCATATGATACAAGCACATTTCCAGCATCAAACTCATAGGTAGAATTATACTTCTTCAATTTTCCTTTTACAATGACAGTAGCACCTTTCTTCATGTCATCAGCTGAGGTAAAATCTGCACCATCAAGACCCTTGCCCTTATAACATTCAAACTGGCTTGATTCAGTTGTGCCATCATCAGAAATCCAATAAGTATATGATCCATCCTTATAGTTTTCTAACTTCGAAATCTTACCCTTGACATATACTTCTTCTGACAAAGCCTTACCTGCGTCGATGAGTTCGATAGCCTTGGCAACGGTGTAGGCTGTTTCTGCCGTATTGGCAATATGATCTTCTTCACCAGAAGTATTGCCTGCTGCCTCACCACTGATGGTTATCTTGTTAATCTGGCTGTTCTTATTCACAGCGAATACAACCTCTGTAGCTTCACCACTCCATGTTGTAGAAGATAGTTTACCTACATTAGCTGTTACATCAAATTTGCTTGGAGCATCGAACGTAATGCTCTTCATAGCGAACTTGGCCTGAATCGTAATAGTACCAGAATAGCAACGAAGCTGAGGACCACTATTAGTCTGCCAGAAACGATTAGGATTAGTAACTTCTTCTGCCTTTGGACTAATAAGAATCACAACATTCTCATCGTCATCTGCCACAATCTTATAAGTTTCATTGATGTCGCCAGCATCACTTTCGCCGCTGGAAGTTGCCACCGACATGCTGTTGAAATCGACAACAACCTCTTTCTGTGCAAAGGCGCTTCCCATAAACATAGCCATCAAGGCTACAAACGAATAGCGTAAAGTTTTATTCATAAGCATAATAATTTGTAAGTTAATAATTCATCCTTTTAGTAGTAGTAAACGGCCCGTTTAGCGGGACTAAACGGACCGTTTAGACGTTGTAAAACCTTATGCGAAAGGATTCTCTGTTGGATAGAAGTTACCCTTCGGGAAGTTGTAGTCGATCTCGTCAACGGGGATACCCATGTACTTGAGAACCTCCCAGAGATACTTACCCTGATGGCCGAACATCACGGCGCAGTGGTGTGGGTAGTGCT
>JAEEGH010006929.1_pt1 | contig 27523 bp, 16 predicted proteins | sample 9134181 | NCBI WGS metagenome assembly JAEEGH01 (sample SAMN16246544, study PRJNA631951) | gut metagenome | biome: gut microbiome; feature: rumen; material: DP-attached | host: Bos | place: Iran: Karaj | collected 2018-10 | reverse complement strand
CGTCACATCCTGGGGCTGGAGAAGGTCCCAAGGGTTGGGCTGTTCGCCCATTAAAGTGGCACGCGAGCTGGGTTCAGAACGTCGTGAGACAGTTCGGTCTCTATCTATCGTGGGCGTTGGAGATTTGAGTGGTGCCGTCACTAGTACGAGAGGACCGTGATGGACAGACCTCCGGTTTACCAGTTGTGCCGCCAGGTGCACCGCTGGGTATCTGAGTCTGGATTGGATAAGCGCTGAAAGCATCTAAGTGCGAAGCCAGCCGCGAGATTAGATCTCCTTTGAGGGTCGTCGCAGACTACGACGTTGATAGGAGGCAGGTGTAAAGACGGTGACGTCAAAGCCGAGCCTTACTAATAGCCCGAAGACTTTCTCCTCATGCATGTAGCATATGTTAGCTCATGCCTTCAGCTGGCATCCAGTTTCATGGATCGCTTGCCAGGTCTTGTCTTGTGTGATAGGTCAATACCCATATCAGGTGGTTATTGCGGCGGGGTTCCACCTCTTCCCATTCCGAACAGAGAAGTTAAGCCCGCCTGCGCCGATGGTACTGCAATGCAATGCGGGAGAGTAGGAGGCCGCCTTCTTTATTAAAGCCGATGAAGCCTTGGACTGACGAAATGTCGGTTCAAGGCTTTCTTCGTTTAGGAGAAGAGAGAAGGATTGAAAAATTCTTTGCAAAGCAAAGCGTCGCAAGCGCCGAGCGGAAGGATTGAAGGGTTGAAGGATTGAAAAATTGAAGGATTGAATAGGTGTGCAGCATAAGGGCATAAGGTAATGATGGAATAAGGTAATAAGGGAAGTGAAAGATAGAAGAGATTAGTATGGGTGTGATAAAATATGTATTATAACATAGAATGTAGAATTAATAAGGTATTTAAGCAGTATGAATAGTATATTTATTGTTTTGCCGATATTAACATTGTTGATGTTTGATCTGGGACTAACACTTCAGCCCTCGGACTTTGTGCTGATTGCAAAACGTCCTCGCGCTGTGTTTGTAGGTTTGTTTGGTCAACTTGTTTTTCTGCCTTTGATAGCCTATGCTGTGGCGGTATGTTTTTCTTTGCCACCTATTTTTTTCATAGGCGTCATGTTGATCGCTTGTTGTCCAGGTGGTTCTTCAAGTAATATATTCTCAATGCTTGCAAAAGGTGATGTGGCATTATCAGTATCTTTGACAGCACTCAGCTCTGTCATTACGCTGGCTACTGTGCCTGCTATAATGCAGTGGGTTACCATGTACGTTGGAGCATCGCATGGTATTGAACTGCCAGTCTTTAACTTGCTTATGCAGAATGTCTTTACAATGTTGCTGCCTATTATATTAGGAATATTGTGTCGTATGTATTGCAGTAACGTGGCAGGTAAGATAGAGCACATACTATCGAAGCTGGCTTTTCCTGCTTTGATGTTGCTTGCAGGTATATTCTTTGTGCAGCATTACCATACGATTATAGATAATTTCCAGGTGTTAGGTCTGTGTGTGGCTTTGCTGCTTATAATAGCAGTGATGTTCTCTGGCATCTTTTCACGTATCCTTCGTCTGAATGTTAAGGAACGTCGTACTATTGTAATAGAAGTAGGAATGCAGAATGCTGCTCAGGCTATAGCGGTGGCGTCCAGTCCCTTTATCTTCAATGATGGACGTATAGCTATACCTGCAATTATCTACGCTTTATTGATGAATGTCGTATTGTTAACTTATGTTGGTTTGATTAAAAGACAGTCCGCATCATGCAAGTAAATCTTTCACAACAGACGCTACACTTTCGTAAAGTTCAGCATACCCCTTGGGGAGAGTTTGATAAACACGAAATGATAGTCATTCATATAATGGATGACAAAGGACAGCGTATTGGTTTGGGAGAATGTGCTCCATTACCGCAAGTTTCGTCAGATAGCAATGCCTATCTGCGTATGTCAGATGTAGCGAAACTTATAAATAGTGCTCTAAATGGTGGAGATCACACAGAGGTGCTCCGGCCATATCCTGCATTATTGTTCGCATTAGAGTCTGCCATGTATGATTATCAGCATAACTCGCTGCTCTATGAAACAGCTTTTGCACATAGTCAGGTGGGTATTCCTACAAATTCAGAGATATTTGTAACGGACTATGATGATACATTGAGCCAGGTAAAACAACGTCTGCTTCATGGTATTCATAGTGTAACGCTTCAGGTATGTCCGCAAAGTCTGGATGATACAATAAAGGTAGTCGAGAAGCTACGTTCGCGCTTCTCCGCAAGCACGCTGGAATTACGTATTAATGCCAATGGTACATTGTCGTCAAATGATATTATGCCTTTCCTACAGGAGATTGCAAAATATGATGTACAATCAATGGCTCAGCCGATCAAACGCTATCAATGGAATGACATGGCAGGTATCTGCAGCAAGTCGCCACTGCCAATCGTCTTGGATGATGAATTAGTTGGAGTAAATACACTACAAGAGAAGTGTGCTTTGCTTGATACAGTAAAACCTCAATTCATCACGGTACGTCCAATGCTGCATGGAGGCATATCCGGCAGTATAGAGTGGGTTAGTGAAGCTCGTAAGCGAGATATAGGGGTTTATATAGGCAGTGCCTTTGAAGGCAATATAGGATTACGTAATGTAGCTTTGCTTGCCGCCTGTGTCAATGGTGGTGCTGTTAGTATGCCACAACCAATCACCTCCGAATCACTCTATACAGACAATATAGAGATGGACATAGAGTTCCGTAAGGGAAAACTATGGCGTTGTGAGGTAGATGAATAAATAAAATATAAGAAAAACTAACGTTTCGTCTGTAGCATCTTGTAATAATCCGCTAAAGCAGCTTTGGGGATTCCTTTGTCAGCAAGATACTGCAGGCGATTCTTTGCTTTAGATTTGTTACCCTCGTCAAGGTATAGCATAAAGGCATGCATTTGATAGCTTACCATATCATCATCAAACGATAGACGACTTACCTTTCTGCGTTTCATGGACTCTTCCTCCAACTCTATTGCTTTTTCTATGTCGTCTATTGCAGCCGTAGTCAGGTTGAGTTTCTGTTCTACGTCAGAGCGTACGTCGTATGCACAGGCAGACTCAGGAAACATCTCTACGAGTCTGTTTGCCCCATCGTAAGCCTCTGTCGTGTGTCCGTCGGCACAGTTCGTAAGCACTAACCCCATGAGAGAGGGCAAATGGCGTGGCTCATACATTAGAACTTTTTCATAGTCAGCCCTTGCAAAGGCATACCTGTCAAGGTGCTGATTTACGAAGGCCCTGAAATGTAAAGCTGTGAGATTGGACGGTTGTATATCAAGCACCGTGCTATAATCCTCCAGTGCAGCCTCCCATTTCTCAAGTTCTATGTTGAACGCTGCTTTCTTCATGAGCAGTTCTATATTCTTAGGATGCAACTGCAACTGTTCCGATATGATAGAAACAGAATCACGCAAGTCCTGTTGCGTCTGGGCATACAGTCCAGTAGCAATCAGAACTTGCGTGAGTAATATAGTCAGAACCTTCTTCATAAAAATGCGTTATACGCTAAAATAGAAGTCAGTGTCTTGTTCTTTTAAGCCTTCTTAATGAAGTCAACAATCCAAGCGCCAACTTCCTTTGTACCATACTTAGCACCGCCTTCTACCTGGATTTCAGGTGTACGTACGTTCTGGTCAAGAGAAGCATCAACAGCCTTACGGATGAGTGCGCCCTCTTCCTTCAGGTCGAAGTACTCATAGAGCATTGCGACAGAAAGGATCTGTGCAAGTGGGTTGGCGATGTTCAGTCCCTTACCCTGTGGCCATGAGCCATGGATAGGCTCGAACACTGGAGTAGAAGAACCTGTAGAAGCTGATGGCAGCAGGCCCATAGAACCTGTGATGCAAGAACCCTCGTCGGTAAGGATGTCACCGAAGGTATTCTCTGTCACCATAACGTCGAAGAATGTAGGCTCCTGAATCATACGCATGGCAGCGTTGTCAACATACATGAAGTCGGTAGTAACGTCAGGATACTGTGGAGCCATCTCCTGTGCCACCTTACGCCACAGACGTGATGAAGCGAGCACGTTAGCCTTATCGACTACAGTAAGGTGCTTTTTACGCTGGCGTGCATACTGATATGCCACTTTGAGGATACGCTCAACCTCAGGACGTGAATAGTAGTTTGTATCGAGTGCATCTTCAGTGCCGAGTTCTGCATTCATAGCTGGCTCCTGCTTCTTACCGAAGTACATGCCACCTGTAAGCTCACGGATACAGATGAAGTCTGCACCCTTTACGATTTCATCCTTCAGTGGTGACTTATGTACGAGGCAGTCGAATGTAGTTACAGGACGAATGTTGGCAAACAGTCCGAGCTTCTTACGCATAGCGAGCAATCCCTGCTCAGGACGAACCTTTGCTGATGGGTTGTTGTCGAACTTAGGGTCACCTACAGATGCGAACAGCACAGCGTCTGCCTTCTCGCATATCTGGAAAGTCTCCTCTGGGAATGGATCACCTACCTCGTCGATAGCGTGAGCACCACAAAGTGCTTCCTTGTAAGACACCTCATGACCAAACTTCTCTGCAACGGCTGACATAACTGCCACACCCTGCTCCATAATCTCTGGTCCGATACCATCACCGGCCAGCACTGCGATATTAAGTTTCATAAGCCTATAAAAGTTTTTAAGTGGGTTCTAAAAATTCCCACAATTTAAATTAGTCAATTATATGAATATCATTATGTCATCTTTTTGTTTTCTTTTGGTGCATACTGCCAGTCCTTTCGGTCACATAGCCCGCTATGCTCCCTCAACGACTGACACTCTGCCCTCGAAATAAATTCAAAAATCTGACAGTGGGAATTATTAGAACCCACTTTTAAGTATTATCTCTCTTATAATATATATAAGGTGTAAGTTTTTTTTGAAAACAAAAAAGGAAACATCCGGTGGACGTTTCCCTTTTGTTGCTGTCGGGGTGACAGGACTCGAACCTGCGACAGCCTGGTCCCAAACCAGGAACGCTACCAACTGCGCTACACCCCGGATACATCTAAGTGTTTTTCTCAAATGCGATGCAAAGGTACTGCTTTTTTACGACATATCCAAATATTTTCAAAGAAAAAGTGCCAAAACATTTAGTTTTGACACTTTCTCTTGATTTATATCATTTATAGATAGTTTCTATCCAAGCTTAAAACTGAAAATAGTTCTTAGCATTGTTGTAGCAGATATCCTCTACCATCTGACGCACGCGCTTCTCCTCATAGCCTGTGAATGGAATGAGACCCTTCTCGATGTCGTTGCCGAGGAGGTTACACATTGTGCGACGGAAGTACTCGTGACGTGGGTATGAAAGGAATGAACGTGAGTCAGTCAGCATACCTACGAAGCGTGAGAGCAGACCGAGCAGTGACAGAGCGTTCATCTGCTTCTCCATGCCGTCCTTCTGATCGAGGAACCACCAGCCTGAACCCCACTGTATCTTACCTGGGCAAGAGCCATCCTGGAAGTTACCGAGCATAGTAGCCAGCACCTCGTTAGCGCATGGGTTAAGGTTGTAAAGGATAGTCTTTGTCAGCTTACCTGCAACGTTCAACTCGTCAAGGAAGTGTGAGCAAGCCTTGGCTGTAGTGAACTCACCAATAGAGTCGAAACCTGTGTCAGCACCGAGCAGGTTAAACATCTTGGTGTTGTTGTTACGGATAGCGCCATAGTGGAACTGCTGTGTCCATCCAGCGTTATAGTCCATGATTGCCATTTCCTTCAGGAAAGCGTGCTTATACTTGCGCTGCTCCTCAACTGAAACCTCCTTACCGGCAAGAGCCTTGTCAAGGATTGCGTCAATCTCAGCGTCAGTGTATGGTTCATCGTAGAACTCCTCGATACCGTGGTCAGAGAGCTTACAGCCCTTTGATGCGAAGAAGTCGTGACGCTTCTGCAATGCGTCGATGAGGTCAGCGAACTTCTTGATTTCAACGCCGGCAACATTACCGAGTTTCTCGATGTAAGCCTTGAATGTAGCAGCCTCGATGTTCATGGCAGCGTCAGGACGCCATGCAGGAATCATGCGGGTCTTGCAAGTCTTGTCAGCAGCTACGATGTCGTGCCACTCCAGTGTGTCAGCAGGATCATCGGTAGTACATACGAGTTCTACGTTGTAGTGCTCCATCAATCCACGTGGAGTAAACTTAGGATCGTTAGCGATAAGGTCGTTACACTTGTCGTAAATCTCCTTAGCGTTCTCTGGGTTCAAGGTCTCGTTGATGCCGAAAGCTGTCTTAAGCTCGAGGTGAGTCCAGTGGTAGAGAGGGTTACGGAATGTATAAGGCACAGTCTCAGCCCACTTCTCGAACTTCTCCCAATCGGTAGTATCCTTGCCTGTGCAGAAGCGCTCGTCAACACCGTTAGAGCGCATTGCGCGCCACTTGTAGTGGTCACCCATGAGCCATATCTGTGCTATAGAGTCAAAACGTTTGTTCTCTGCCACCATCTGTGGAATGAGGTGACAGTGGTAATCGATAATCGGCATCTTAGCCGCATGATTGTGGTAAAGGTCCTGCGCTGTCTTGGTCTCGAGCAGGAAGTTCTCGTCGTTAAACTGTTTCATTTTTGGTATGTGATTGGTTTTTTATAGTTTGCTCTTTAGGGTTATTTCCGTCTGGCGTATTTCGTCATGTACAATGTAAAAGTAAACCTTCTTTTGATGTTTTCTTCAGGTCAACATGTTGACAAATGTCAAACGTCTTGCAAAAATACAATTTTTTTTCCAATCTACCTAACTTTGCCCTACTTATTAAGTTTATTTAAGGTATTGGCGGAAGTTTTGGGCAATATTCTTTTTATCTGTCGTCCTGTGAAATTCTTGCTCTTATTTACGCTGCGCAGTGTCCATACGCCCACCGTTGACCATGCGGGCATACGTTTTACGCGTCGGCGTACTCCTGGTCTGTCCCACAGTAGGAATATTGCTATATATGCTATGCAGCCCCATATCATCCAGCCATACAGAATCTTGACGGTCTGCGCGAGCAGTCCTTCCACCATGCCGTCCATGTAGGAACCGAGGTTGAATGGCGAAGCACTGAATCCTACGGTGTTTATGTAACCGTTGTAACGTGCGAAGCCGTCGCTTACATAGTATCCTATTCCGTGTGCAAGCAATGCCGAACCTATATATCCGCCTCCGAACATGTGTAGGAAGTTGAATATGCACAATGCCTGGAAGAAGTGCATGAAGTCCATCACCTCATGCAGGCACCACATAAACACTATGCATAGTGTGGCATAGCCAAATCCGCGGCATATCAGCGGTGGCACCAGTAGCAGATATGGTGGCCTTTACAATCGTAAAAGCCACCATATCTGCTATATATAATAAAGGATAGTAAGGATAGTTATCTCCAGTTGTGGAGGTCGGTCATAGCCTCCACCCTGCGCTCCACGTCGTCGGGCAGTGAGGCGAAGAAGTCCCAGCCAGTGACGCGTTCCACCTGATCAACGGATACGGCACATGATGACATGGACCTGTGGCCCGACCTGTGTTCGTAGATGAAGCCTATGGCTTTCGGCGTGCCACGCATGCAGAGCAGTACCTTGAAGAAAGCCTCTGGCACCACTACACGGTTCTTGCCTATGGTCTTGTGACTGCTGCCGCGCAGTATCGGACCACATACTATATATATGTCGCCATACTTCTGTGCCCATTCGCGACACTGTATCTCAAGGTCGTTCCAGTCGCCAGAGTTGAGCGAATGCAGCTGCGGACAACAGTTCGTGAAGAGGAATGTCTCGTTGAGTGCCTTGCGGTCCCATTTGTTGTCGCCAGCCGGACACATGTGCCCACGGTCATAGCCGCTGCTCATATAGTCGAAGTTAGTGGCGCGTGGACGCTGTACGCTCTCATCCTCGGCAAACTGCGACTGCTTACGGCTGTTCTTGCCGTAGGTATGCTGGCGTGTAAGATGCCACGCCACCCATACAGGTATGCGCATGTCGCGATTATACATGGCGGTGTATCCCGTGCGGCGTAAAAGTATGCCGTCGTTCTTGCGTATGACGGGCAGCCCGACGGTCTCGTCGTACCTTACGTTAGAGTCTTCGTATCTGCGTGCAGCATTGTTCTGTGCCTGCTGCTTGCCATTGTTCCAGTTGCCGTTCTGGTAGAAGTTACTCTGTTGGTAGTTGTTATTTTTTTTCTTCTTCTTGTGTTTCTTTTTCTTGACGAGTTCCTCCATCGAATCGTTGGTGTTCACCTCAGCCTTCGACTTCACCATGGCACCTCCGGCGGCCACGATGCCGGCTACCACGAGAGAACCGATAATCAATTTTGCTTTTTTCATTCTGTTAAGGTGGGTTCTAAAAATTCCCACGAGTTAATTTTTGTTTCGTTATTAATTTCTCTCTCATACCTGACGTGCAAAGTTAGTGAATTAATTTCATACGGGCAAATTTTTCACTCACTTCTTTGCATCCTCATTCCCCTCATACCATTCCTTGGGAGTACAATGCTTAATGTTCTTGAAGTTTCTGTAGAACGATGCGAGAGAGGTATATCCAGACTTGACTGCAACCTCCTGTATCGACATTTCGGGCTGTGTCCTCAGCAAATGTGCAGCATACTCCACACGATACCTGTTTACGTAGTCAGAGAAAGACATTCCGCTACGTACGTTTACAGCCTTGTAGATGTAGTCACGGTTAGTCATCAGGCGTCGTGCCACGTCGCTTATCTTCAGGTTAGGCTTCAGATACATCTTCTCTTCCGTCATAAGTCGTTCAATCTTGTCTTTCAGTACATCGATGTTGTCTGGTTGTATCTGTTGGTTTATATCCAAGACGTCAACCATGGAAGGGGCATCACTGTCCCGTCCTGTTTCCTCACCTATTTCCTCACGCACCTCACGCACCGTGACATACTGCAGGTGGCCTGCATAGAAAAGCATAAAGAGTAATACTGAGAAAATCAATGATGGCACTGCAAGCCATAAAGTATGTACGGTGAAATACTGCCTGCCCAGTATGTTTACCGCAAAACTTGCCAGCGACGTCATCATCATAAGAACCACAACTGTGTTTATGTGATACATCTGCTTGTCCTCAACGTCGGCATACGATGCCTTCACCATACTGTCGTAGCGGTTTATCTTGCGGTAACCCGATATTATGACGGGCGGTATCTGCATAGCAAACACTATCTTTGCAACGAGATGTGCAACGTAGCAAGTCGTGGTCCATACGGTATTCAGCTTCATGTCATGCCCATACAATATGCTTGAGACAAACTGCAACCTGTCATGCTGTGGCATCATGCCATAGCATAAAGCCAGCGTCAGCGCCATAATCACGGCAGGCATTAACAGTAATATGGTAAGTCTGTGTGTGATGTTTCCTTCTGTCACCTCCTTAATATATAGATAGTATAGCGGAAACACCATCAGGTTTGCCGTACTGTACAGAGTATCTGTCAGAGGCAACATGGAGTAACACTGGTTGAAATATATGTAATGCCCGGCATATAGCACCGTCGTGGCAAGTGAGAATGTCAGCAACCTCAGTTTGTCGGCAGAGCGCAGCCTGAACCAGTCGAGGAGTAACACAACCGACCAAAAAAAGCAGACCTGCAAGGGGAAAGATGTTATAATGTACTTTATCATAATTGCAAATTTACAAAATATTTTCCAAATGTAGCATGAATACTGAGTTTTTTGAAATAAAATCACAACCTTTTCTGCGAAAATGATAATGCAAAATGCCTTAGTATGGAGTAATTCTGTGAAAATGATAATGTATTTCTTGGTATATAAGACCGACGTTTGAACATTGCTCATTATCTTTGCAGTTAAATCATTCCTAAATCAAAATAACAAACAATATAATCCGAACTATTATGAAACACTTAACCTTCTTATTACGAAGTCTTACGATTGCCATCATCATGGCAGCCAGTGCAGGTGCCTATGCCAAGGCGCTAATACCATTTGGCGTATTAGACCAAAAACCATGGACGGCACAGTTCTACTATGCCACTATTGCCAGCGGAGACACTCCGGGAGAAGACTGGATGACGGCCAACTTCAACGACTCGGAATGGGGCACGGTGACGGGTCCTATTGTAAATGGTACTTTGTCATATTCCAACACTACGTGGGAGATTGCAAACACCACCTACTGGGTGCGTTGCCACTTTACTCCTACGGCAGATGATCTTACAAAGTTCCTTTATTTGTATATTGCCAACGATTATACCTGCGAGGCATACATTAACGGCGTGCAGGTGTATAATGTGACGGCGGCAGCTAACTACAATATCATTGCTGTGAGCGATGAAGCGAAGGCTGCGCTGAAGGCTGGCCAGGACAATGTGCTGGCCGTAAAGGTGTCTGACACTAACGGCGGCAACCGCTATATGGACTTTGGTCTGTATGCTTCCGACTTCAACGATGCCGTTACGCGCGGTGACGTTCCACTGACATGGCAGAACGACGCTGATCATCCGTGGACGGTTGAGGGCTATACTATTATGAAGAGAGGTACGGGGGTAGGTAATTATTACACAGCAACGTGGCTCAAGATGAATTACACATCAACCTATCGCACGGAACTGTCGTTCGATTGGGCTTCGTATGACAATTATGCTCATGATGGATTACAGTTGTATGTTGATGGCGTACAGGTGAGCAGCTTGTATAATAATTCATCCTACCAGTCAAAGAGATTCATTATAGAACCTGGTGAGCATACGATAGCCTTCCGTGATTCTTCCAATAGAGAGGACAGGGTTGCAAACTGGAGTGGAATAAAGAACCTGAAAGTCAAGGAGATCCGTCCGCTTGAGACTGTTCTGCTGACAGAAAAGTCTCAGCCACTGCATTTTGAGAATAATGATGCCGACCCATGGATTCTTGAGGATGGATACATCGAGAATTCTAACTACTCTATAGCAAATACTTCTACAGAGCTTTCTACGTCGTTTACTATTGATAAAACATCTAAGCTGATGTTTGATTATTTGTGTTATTGCGCGAATGACAACAGATATGGTGATTATGCAGGATATCAGAATCTGAAAGTCTATATTAATGGCGTGAATGTCAATAATTACTGGGGAATAGGTGAATATAGAACATTCTGTGCTACTTTGGAACCAGGTGACTATACTATTGTTGTAAAAGATTCTGTCACCAACAATCATCTCTATTACAGCCGTATTAAGAATTTTGAGCTAAGCACAAACTGGATAAACGTGGAACTTGCTACTCCGGGTACGTTAGGTTACGAGGCTCTCTATACAGAAGGTATTGATGTGCTGAATGACGTAGAGTTCTTGAAGGTTAAGGGCAAGATGAACGATGCCGACTGGGCTGACATAAAGAATATGCAGAATCTGAAGGCACTCGACATCAGTGAAGCTGTGACAGATGCAGTGCCTGACAATGCTTTTGATGGACTTACTTTCCTTGGTAGTGTGATATTGCCAGAAACGGCAACAACCATCGGTCAATATGCTTTCCGTAATACCACGATACGCAGAATCAACATACCGGCAGCCGTAACAGAAATAAAGCAGTATGCCTTCCAGTCCACACCGCTGATGTATTGCACCTTCTCAGAGAGAAGCCAGTTAAAGACTATAGGCAACAATGCATTCCAAAGCTGTACGTTGCTTCAAGAGATTGACCTGCCAGCCTTGCTGGAGACATTCGGCTTCCGCGTCTTTGATGCTTGTTCAGGTATCAAGCGTGTCACCATGGGAGATGCTGTGACAAACATCGGTCGTTATACTTTCTATAACTGTAAAGAATTAGAGTCTGTACGTCTCTCTGATGCTATTGAAACTATCTATTGCGATTTGTGTAGAGAGAACTGGGCATTGACAGAGGTTCACTTGCCGGCAAATTTGAAAATTATGGAGCGAGGTGCATTCTATAATACAAAGTCTTTACGCAGTATAGAATTCCCAGATGGCCTTGAAAGGATAGAATATGATGCATTCAATTACAGTGCGCTTGATTCTGTGAAGTTGCCGCTGAATTTGTACTCGCTTGGTTCGAATGCATTCAGTAACAATAGTAATCTGAAGTATATAGAATTCCCTTCATATATAACCGAGGATTCATATTGGTATTGGAGTAGTGATAGATATGGATATGATGCCACTTCAGCTTCCGGCTATCGCAGCAACTTCCAGGCATGTCCTAACATCGAGAAGATTGTAATGCGCTCGGCCACTCCTCCGACGGTTGCTGCCGACCCGTTCGCAAGCAGCCGCGATAAGACCGTCATCACGCTTGTTGTTCCTTCGTTCGCCGTGGTGAACTATAAGCTTGATACTTACTGGAAGCAGTTTGGCAGCATCGTCGAGGGTGATGACGTGGACTACTGGAAGATCACCTCTCCGCTCATGCTCACCAACAACCGTCGTATGCAAGGCAAGCCTGATGTTGACCTCTATTATAACGGTCAGCTCACCGTGGGTGGCGCTGCTCCTATGACGATGAAGAACTTCAATATGTATATTAACGAGGACACTCCAGGCCGTTTGCTCAATACATGTGACGACGTGACTGCCGACAATATCACCACGCGCTTCTCCGTAGCTGCCAACAAGTGGTATTTCTTTACTCCTCTGCACGACGTGGCTGTGGCTGACATCACCGTAACAAACAATGCTTCATACGTAATACGTTATTACGATGCAACAAACCGTGCCACCAACGGTCCGACTGGCAGTTGGAAGAACGTGGATACCGAGAAACTCATTGCCGGACAAGGCTACATCTTCTACTGCAACACCGCATGTGAGATAACCTTCCCGGCTGGTGACAACGGTCAGGCACAGCTCTTTACCACCACCGACGTGACGACAAACCTCGTGACCAACGTGGCGGAAACTGCTGCCAACAGTTCTTGGAACTATGTGGGCAACCCATATCCTTGCTATTACGACATCTATTACATGGGCTTCTCTGCTCCGATAACCGTATGGACAGGTTCTACGTATAAGGCTTATTCTATAGCTGACGACGACTTCGTGCTCCGTCCTATGCAGTCGTTCTTCGTACAGAAGCCTGACGCTGTTGACAAGATTGTCTTCGGCAAGAGTGGCCGCCAGTTACTCAGCACTGTATCATCGCATGCTGCGGCAGGTGCCAAAGGCATAGGACTTACCAGCCGTCAGATATTTAACGTGCAGATTACCAATGCTGGCAGTGATACAGCCGACGAAACCCGCGTGGTGCTCAACGATAATGCAAACATGGGTTATGAGATGGAGTGCGACGCATCGAAGTTCATGAGCATGAATGCTGACGTGCCACAGCTCTATACCACTGACGCCGACGGTAATGCCTACGCCATCAACGAACGTCCTAAGCAGAACGGCATAGTCGCCCTGGCATACTATGCAGGTGAGGAAGGCCAGTACACCATCAGTGCGAAGCGTGCCGACGGTACGATACTGCTTATCGACAATGAGGAAGACAAGACCGTTGACCTCACCGAGGGCGACTACACCTTCTACAGCGAAGCCACCGACGGTGTGAACAGCACGCGCTTCACTCTGAAGCTCGACATGGGCACTGCCACTGCAATCGACGGCGTGAAGGGTGAGAATACTGCTGTCAGCGGTGATATCTACGACCTCTCTGGCCGCAAGACCAACGCTGATCAGCCGGGTATCTACATCCAGAAAGGACAGAAAGTGGCGAAGTAATGTCGTACAATGTTATTTATATAGACAACGAATTTCACGGATTTCACGAATTAGGCTGACGCCTGTGTGGAATCATGAGGGTATTAATTCGTTTAATTCGCTAAGTAACGTCGTACAAAGTTATTTATATAGACAACGAATTTCACGTATTTCACGGATTAGGCTGACGCCTGTGTGGAATCATGAAGGTATTAATTCGTTTAATTCGCTAAGTAACGTCGTACAATGTTATTTATATAGACAACGAATTTCACGTATTTCACGGATTAGGCTGACGCCTGTGTGGAATCATGAAGGTATTAATTCGTTTAATTCGTGAAATTCGTTGTTAAGAATGAAATCCATTGTTAAGAAAAAAAATATAGTTTCATCTCTAAACCATTGATGACTATGAGATGTTCCAAATATATTATAATGGTGTTGTTGACTGTGGCGGCCACATGCGCATGGGGGCAATACAACCCTACGAGCCCGGCAGAGCCCGGTGCTCCGGTGAGGCAGTATGAGCTGACGCTGGAGCCTGCCACCGTAGGCAGTTGCTCGTTCAACCTGAATGCAGTGACGAGCCAGACGGAAGGCACGACGTTCTGGGTGCAGGCCAACGCTGCCGCTAACTTCACCTTTATCAACTGGACAGAGGACGGTGAGGTCATATCGACCGCCAACCGCTTCCAATATACCATGCCGTCGCATGCCGTCAAACTCGTGGCGCACTATCAGTACACCCCGAATGCACCAGGAGAACCGGCTGAGCCCAACATTCCTGCAAAACCGGTATATGCGCCGCTGTATCTCACGGCAGCACCTGAAGCAGGAGGCTCGTTCAACATTACCAGCGGCAACAGCTACGAGGTGGGTACGTCGGTCAGTGTAAAGGCCAACGTAGCATCAAACTTCAAGTTTGTAAACTGGACGCAGGACGGTGAGGTGATATCAACCAGCAATCCGTTCAACTACACCATGAAGGACGGCGAGGATGCCAACAGGCTCGTTGCCAACTATTCGTATGAGCCGGGCAGCCCTGCGGAGCCTACGCAGAGACTGTATCACAAAGTGTACCTGCAGAGTAACCCAGCAAGTGGTGGTTCCTTCAACGTGGCCAGCGGCAATGAGTATGAGGAAGGCACACAGCAGACTTTCCGCGCCTACAACAGCCAGTGGTACACATTCCGTTGCTGGACTCTCGACGGTGAGGAGGTCTCTACCAACAGCACATATACCTTTAATATACCTACGAAGGATATAACGCTGGTGGCTCACTTCGACTACAACTACAACCCTGGTAGTCCATCAGAGCCTGGCGCACCTACGACTTCAGAAATCAACATCTATGCACTGACGATGAACGGAGTGCGCGGACAGACGCTGAATTATCCCATATACCTCGAGAATACAAGCGAGGTGGGCGACATGACGGTGGTGGTGCGCTTCCCTGAAGGTTTTAATGTGCATACAGAGAGTGCGACTCTGGCAGAGCGTGCTGCCGGCAAGACTCTTACGGTTACCCACGTTGACGGCAATGCCTATCGTTTTGACATTACCGGTGGCACGGCGATAACCGGCAGCAACGGCAAACTGTTTGACCTGCCTGTAACGATAGCTGCCGATGCGGTGTCAGGACAGAGCTATGACGTGACGCTGACCAATGGCGCACGCATTAATTCCGACAACTCGATGACGATGGTGACCATGCACAGTGGCTACATATCGGTTGAGCAGGAAAGGGAAGACGGACTGTATGCCTCGTTTATCTATGAGAAGCTGCAAAACCGTTTCAGGTTCACTAACCAGTCGTCTGACAAGGCGGTAGAGTGGACATGGAACTTTGGCGACGGCACGTCGAGCCATGAGCATAGTCCGATGCATATATATGAGGCTGCAGGCAGTTATGAGGTGACGCTCGAAGTGAAGGGCGTTACAGGTACCGATATGGCGGTGATGACAGTGCTGGTGAACGACAAAGCCACATGGCGCGTTGACGGAACGCTGTTCCTCGACACTGAGCAGAAGGGCGTGCGCTACTTTACTTCGGCAGAGCAGTTGGTTGACTTTATGTCTGCATCGCCCATATCTGGTAATGTAAACGTGATGGTAAAGGCTGGCGAGACATTCGGTTGCGCTCTTGATGCGACGAATGTAGGTTGCTTGCAGACCATACAGTCACGCATGGTGGCTGAAGGCTACACGCTGACGTTGCTGCAGAACGGTGAGGGCGAGGTTCCTGTAGTGGGCTTCGGCAATTCCTCTGAGGCGATAGATGCCGATGTGGTGGGATTATTCACATCATTCGGACAGAACCTCGTGTGCAGCAATGTGAGCCTGCAACTGTGGGGCATCGGGTTCAATCCTGCTGAGATTAGCGGCGTGACAGGACAGACTGTGATTTCCGGCAAAGAGACAGAGGTGGTTGACTTCTCACCGATAAGCACCGATCTTACCTTTACATGGAAAACGGTTGACGCACCTGCATCCCTCAGCGGTTACACCGTCAGCGGCACGGCTGGCATCGGGGCAATGACAATCGTGAGCACTGCCGTGGATGATGTGACGATGACATATAATGTTACGGCAAAGCGTGGCGACGAGGTGTTCTGCACTTTCGACCACGTTGTCACCGTCAAGCCTGCGCTTGTGGGAACATTCTCTGACTTGAAGCCTGCCGCCAACACTGCCTTGGAGAGCACCACCGTGACACTGTCATGGAAAGGAATAACCAATGCCGTATATGATGTATATCTGTGGAACGCCGTCAATCAGCGTCCTGCCACGCCGATGGCAGAGGGCATAACCGAGACGACGTTTACGTCTGCCAATTTCTGTCAGGACCGTAAGTCATACAAATGGCAAGTGGTGGCTCGTAATGCTACACAACAAATAGAGAGCAACGAGATGTCTTTCTCTGTACATTTGTTGCCAAACCTGCATGTTACAGCCATCAACTGCGGCAACCTCGAGGCTGGCACGAAAGCTACCATAAGCTGGACCGTGCGCAATGATGGTCTGGGGGATGTCGATGCACAGAACTGGACTGATTATCTGTGGCTCGTTTCTGATGTATATGGAGGAACCAACCAGACTTCATGCAAGTTGCTGACATCTGTTGCTGATTTCAGGGCCCTGGCTGCTGGTGAGGAGTATGAGAAGAGCGTAGTCGTTGACCTTGATGAAGACAAGTATGGCAGTTTCTATCTGTTGGTGGCATCTGACATGAGTACGGTTACTCAGATAGAATGGGACAAGGTAGGCGGTTCCATAGTCAATCCGTATCAGCCTGTGGCAAATCCTGGTGATGGTGAATATGCTTATCTCTTTGCCACGACCACGGCTATGGGTAATAAGGTAGCAGAACAAGGAGAGACAACAACACACAGTGACAATTTCTTCTATAAGAAAGTGGAGATTGCCATGCCACAGATGAACGATGAGAACTGGAACATCCTTAAACAGGCCTATGCCGAGATGGGTAATGGCAACGGATGGACCAACACGTGGGACTTCAACGTAGAACGCCATACTGTGCAGACCTTGCCTGGCGTGGCAATGCACGGCGGCAAGGTGGTAAGCATCAACCTGAGCAATAACGGACTGACGGGTGCTTTCCCATTTACGCTGCTTACGTTGCCGGCACTTGAGACACTCAACGTCAGCGAAAACGAACTGACGGGCGACATTGGTGAGGGAATGGAGAACCTGCTTGCCGGACATGAAGGGTTTACAAGTGTGTTGAGGGCTGTGAATATCTCTGAGAATAATCTGTCGGGCAACATCGGAACATTTGCCCTGCCTTTGACGGGACTGGAGACTCTCTATGCTTCTGATAACGCACTGTCGGATGTCGAGCCTGTGATAAACGAATATGTTACCACGCTGACGCTGGGTAATCAGACTGTTGACAAGGTCGTAGTCATGGATGTTTACGAACGAGACCCTGCGGCTATCTGGGCACAGATTCCTACCATACTGCTTTACGATCATGAAGGCCAAGGCTATACTGACAATATCCGCCTGCTGTGTACGGATGCTGAGACAGGATGGAGCATGACCATAGAGTGTCATGAAGATATGGTGACGATACCAAAAATATTCGAAGGCCCTGTAGGAAAGGTTATTGATGCACAGGTAGTGGATGACGAAGGAACACCTACCGGCAACACGTTGAAGGTGCAGTTCCAAAGACCAGACTTCATACCGGGTGACGTTAATGGCGACGGTAACGTAACCATGGCTGATGCCAACACAGTGGTGAACTACTTCCTGGCAACGGACCCGTCAAGCATCACGAACTTCAACGTAAAGGCTGCTGATGTAAATGGTGATAAAGCAATCACCATGGCTGACGCCAATGCGATAGTGAATATGTTCCTGGGACAGTAGCTTCGCTTCGCTCAGAGTGAAAAGTGAAAAGTGAAGAATACCATGGACGGTTTGACAGGGTGATGGTTCCCATAAAGCCCAGTATGCCCATAAAACCTATTAAGCAGGTAACCATTATCAAACCCATAATATAAAAAAATTGTCTGAAATCCTTGCATCAGCAAGAATTTCAGACAATTTTACTTTGTCATGTCAAAAAAAATGAGTAACTTTGCATGATTAAACAAATTACCAATATAAAGAACAATCAAACTATATACATAACAAACAAAACACAATAGCAAAAAGTACAACGATGAAAAGAAAATTCATGAAAAGAGTCTATCTTCTAATCTGTATGCTTACGGTTATGGCAATAACCGTTAAGGCCGAGGATTATCCAATTAAGATTGCAGATGTTCAAGTAACAAGTCTGAATGCTTATAGTCTTAATGATGCAATTGAAGGTGTAAAAGGTGACGTAACCTATGATCATGCTTCAAAAACACTGCGTATGAATAATGCTTTGATTGTTTCCTCTATTGAAAGCGGTTTCGGTATATACAGTTCTCTCGATTCTCTGACGATTGATGTGACAGGCAACTGTTTCATAGAGTCAGAACAATGGACAGCAATAGCAACAGGTTCAGTGGCCATTAAGGGTACGGGAAGTCTTACGCTGAAAGGCATACGAGGCATTTGTGCAGTAAACCAGTGCAAAACAATTGACGTAAAGGATGGGGTTACCCTTGTCATAGACGCTTCGTATCATGGCATAGATGGTCTGAGCTTTTACCCGATGGCGAAAGTAAGCGGTAAGAATACAAGACTGATTGTAAAGGGCGATGTTGATGCATTCCTCAACATAAGCGCATTAAACCTTGCTGAGGGACTGCATATCACCCAGCCGTCAGTGAATGCGAAATTTAAAAACCGCACAATTAAGGATGAGAATGGAAATGTTGCAACGTTTGTAAAGATAAGTAATGAGTTGCTATCAGGAGACGCAAATGGTGATGATGCAGTAACAATGGCAGATGCCAATGCTGTCGTCAATTGTTTCCTAAACTCAAGTGCCACAGATGGTTTCAATTATGTGACAGCAGATGTTAATGGTGACAGCAATATCACAATGGCAGATGCCAACGCGATAGTGAATATGTTTTTAAGTGGGGAATATCAGTTAGATCCATATAATGGTCATGAATACGTTGACCTCGGACTCAGCGTGAAATGGGCAACATGCAATGTAGGCGCAACGACGCCTTACGAAACAGGCAACTATTTCTCATGGGGTGAAACCAGCACAAAGTCATATTATGCATGGTCAACATACAGGTACATCACCGATGGTGGACATATACCCGAATCAGAAAATACATTTGTTAGGTACAGCTCCACTGATGGAAAAACCGTTCTTGACACAGGGGATGACGTTGCCTCTGTAAAGTGGGGTGGTAATTGGCGCATGCCGACTCGTGAGGATTTGAACGAACTGCTTGATGCGAATAACTGCAAATGGGTGTGGAAGACATCTCCGGTGCCAGGCTATAAGGTGACGAGTTTGAAGGAAGGTTATAAAGACAAGTATATTTTCCTGCCTGCTACGGGTATGATTACTTCTGATGGCGGTCCTTATACGGATACGGGTTGTTGTTACTGGACATCGTCATTAAAATCAAATAGTCCGTCGTTTGTCTATATACTGATAGGAACGAATTATAATGGTAATAACATCTATCGCTGTGACGAGGAACGACGCTTCCCTGGGTTGGCGGTACGTCCAGTATGTCCGTAACTTCATGGTTAATTCATGATTCTTACTGTGTAACAAAGCGATGCTATGACAAGAAATGTTGTGGCATCGCTTTGTTCATACTTTAATTCTTTCGACTTTTTCTTTGTCATGTCAAAAAAAATGAGTAACTTTGCACGATTAAACAAATTACCAGTATAAAGAACAATCAAAATATATACATAACAAACAAAACACAATGGCAAAAATTACAAAAGAGGCCGCTCTGCTGTATCACGAGAACGGTCGCCCAGGAAAGATTGAGGTAATGCCTACAAAGCCTTACCGCACACAGACAGACTTGTCACTCGCTTATTCACCAGGCGTGGCATATCCTTGTCTGGAGATTCAGGAAACACCAGACTCAGTTTACAAATACACAGACAAGGGAAACCTCGTGGCTGTGATATCTAACGGCACCGCAGTGCTCGGACTCGGCGACATAGGCGCTATGTCTGGAAAGCCTGTGATGGAGGGTAAGGGATTGCTCTTCAAGATTTACGGTGGCGTTGACGTGTTCGATATAGAGGTTGACGAGAAAGACCCTGAGAAGTTCTGCGAGGCTGTAGAGAAGATAGCACCTACATTCGGTGGCATCAACCTCGAGGATATCAAGGCTCCTGAGTGTTTCTACATAGAGGACCGTCTGAAGAAGACTCTCGACATACCAGTGATGCACGACGACCAGCACGGTACTGCCATCATCTCGTCTGCAGGTCTGCTCAATGCCCTTGAGGTAGCTGGCAAGAAGATTGAGGACGTGAAGATAGTAGTGAGCGGCGCAGGTGCTGCTGCCATCATGTGTACAAAGCTCTATGTGGCTCTCGGTGCACGTCGTGAGAACATCCTCATGCTCGACTCTAAGGGTGTCATCACCTCTGACCGTGAGAACCTGACAGAGCAGAAGAAGTTCTTCGCTACAGACCGTCGCGACGTTCACACACTGGAGGAGGCGATGAAGGGCGCTGACGTGTTCCTCGGCCTGTCAAAGGGCAACGTGGTGTCACAGGACATGGTACGCTCTATGGCTAAGAACCCAATCGTGTTCGCTTGTGCTAACCCTGTACCAGAGATTTCATACGAGGATGCCATGGCTGCACGTCCTGACGTGCTGATGTCAACAGGCCGCTCCGACTATCCTAACCAGATCAACAACGTTATCGGTTTCCCTTACATCTTCCGCGGTGCACTCGACGTAAACGCCAAGGCTATCAACGAGGAGATGAAGATTGCTGCCGTTCACGCCATTGCCGACCTGGCAAAGCAGCCAGTGCCTGAGGTAGTGAACAAGGTATATAACGTAAACAACCTGTCATTCGGTCCTGACTACTTCATACCAAAACCAGTTGACCCACGCCTCATCACTGAGGTGAGTGCTGCCGTAGCAAAGGCTGCCATGGACTCTGGCGTGGCTCGTAAGCAGATTACAGACTGGGAGGCTTACAAGCGTGACCTGCGCCTGCGCATGGGACAGGAGACAAGCGTTACACAGAACCTCTACGAGACTGCACGTAAGCACCCACAGCGCGTAGTATTTGCCGAGGGATTGCACCCAACAATGATCAAGGCTGCCGTTCAGGCCAAGGAGGAAGGCCTCTGCACACCAATACTGCTCGGTAACACTGAGATGATTCAGAAGAAGGCTGCTGAGCTTGACCTGAACCTTGACGGTGTGGAGATCGTGAACCTGCGTCACGACAACGAGTGTGAGCGTCGTGAGCGCTTTGCACACGTGCTGGCTGACAAGCGTAAGCGTGAGGGCTATAACTTTGAAGAGGCTAACGACAAGATGTTCGACCGTAACTACTTCGGTATGATGATGGTTGAGACAGGCGAGGCTGATGCCCTCATCACCGGCGTATATACCAAGTTTGCCACAACACTGCAGGCTGCAAAGGAAATCGTAGGCATACGTGCACCATACAACCACTTTGCAACAATGCACATCCTGAACTCAAAGCGTGGCACATACTACATTGCCGACACTCTCGTAAACCGTCACCCAGACAAGGAGACCATCAAGGACGTGGCACGCCTTACTGCTGACGCCATCCGTTTCTTCAACGACGAGCCTCGCATTGCCATGATTTCATACACCAACTTCGGTACTGACAGCGTTGGCAGTCCTAAGATGGTAAGCAATGCAGTTCGTGAACTGCAGGAGGAGTATCCAGACCTGAAGATTGACGGTGAGATGAGCGTTGACCTGGCTCTTGACCATGAGCGCCGCGATGAGAAGTATCCATTCCTGCGCCTGCACAATGAGGTAGTGAACTCTATGGTGTTCCCTAACCTCTCTTCTGCAAGCTCTGCATACAAGCTCATCAAGCAGTTCTCACCTGAGACTGAGGTTATCGGTCCTATCCAGATGGGTCTTAACAAGCCTATACACTTCACTGACTTCGACGCAAGTGTACGCGACATCGTAAACATCACTGCAGTGGCTGTCATCGATGCATACGTTGAGAAACTGAAGAAGTAAAGTAAATTCTTTATTATAATAATGTGAAGGCATCTGACTCTTGGGAGTCTGATGCCTTCATTTTTTATTTAACGTGAGTTCGACGAAAATACTTTAGAATAAAGTAAGTTGTCTGTCGTCCATGCAATCCACAGTCTCAACTCTTATAGTAGGCTTCTTGGGGAAGAAGCAGTATGCAGCTAATGCTCCAAGCAGATTGACCATGAAGTTATCAAAGCACCTGTGCCTTGAATGCTCTACTTGGGCAATGTTCTTGAGTTCATCGTTCACAGTTTCTATGATGGCTCTTTTCCTTAGTAGCAACTTGTCTGATACTGACATCATGGCTCCTTTCATGTTGTTCTTGAGTTTGGTTATAAGCTGTATGCCATCGACAAACAGTTTCTGGAAAAGATTCTTGCCGATATACCCCTTGTCACCAACAAGTTTGCCATATATCAGATCCACAAAGGCTTTATATTCAAGCGGTTTCCTGTCATCAACGTCACCTGGCGTAATCATGAAGTTTAGCAGTTCTCCTTTCTCGTTGCATATCAAATGTAGCTTGAATCCGAAAAACCATCCCATTGAGCACTTGCCTCTCTGGGCTATTCCCTTGAATGTCTTATGAATTCGGATTCTCTGGTTTCTGCACACACGCAGCGGAGTACTGTCAACGAAGCTTATGCCCGTACATTTGCCTAGCAAGACCTTCTTGATGAAGATTGCCAGAGGAAGGGCTACCTCCCGCTCCAGTTCAACGAACCTGTTGTATGACACAACTTCTGGGAACAGATGACGCATGTGCTTGCATATTTTGTCTGTATAGAAGTGCTTTAGACAGCGATAGCCAGATGAATGAAAAAGAATCATTATCATCATAACTTCAGCCTTGGACATCCGGCCGGCACGGTGATAGTTACGCTTTTTCAAGGCCTTGAAGGTGTATTTTGCCATCAAAGCATCATAAAATTTGCAAAAATCATCCACAATACAAAAAAATTCTGTAATTTTGTCCTCGGTAATCATAGCGATTTTTTTAGTTTTTTTGTTTTGTTTGCACCTACAAATATACTAAAAATTTCGCTAATTACCAAATTTACAGGCAATTATATTTCGTCGAACTCACGTTAAATATATAATATATTATATATTTATATTTTGGGGAATAATTTGCAGACATAGGGGGTGTGCCATGAAACTATCTGATATTATGATAGTTTTGCCTATCCATAACATTTCTTCCGAAAATTTCTTTCTGTGTATCAAACAGTTACGAGTATAAAATACAATTTCTTGGAAAGTAACATATATTTTTTGTATGTTAATTGGCGGTGTTCGGGATTTTTTCTGTAATTTTGTACTCGGAATCAGGTGTTAGGTGTTGGTGTGTGGTGTATGTGACGGCGTTCACTTGGGTGCGAAAAAAGTCTCCCTACGCAGGGAGTCCGATATTGATAACATCGGAGTATGTGTCAAATTTAGGGGTCTCCTCACCTCCACTTCTCCTTCGCTCCTCCTCCGCTTCAAATCCGTTGCAAGTCCCATTCCGGAAAGGGACTATGAATGGCGAAGAGATGAAGGCAATTAAGGGATGGTAAAAAAATCATAAATATCTCGTAGCGAGTATTGGTATATAACAAAAAAATATTATTTTTGCATTTCGGTTAATCAAGAAAACTTAAGTATAACAAAAAATAAGCAAAATGAAAAAAATCTATTTCTTGGCACTCACATGTGCTGTATTATTTGGCGTTGCTTCATGTAGCTTGGACGATGTAAAGAATCAGCAACTCCTGTCAGGCTACTTCACTATCACGGGTTCATACCCAAACTACAAACTGATTCAGGATAATGGCACGATAATATATCCATCGGCAGAAGAGGTTAACGAAGTTACTAAGGGAGTAGGATTTGGCAATCATAAACGCATTTACTTCGATGTATATTTCTACGAAGATGATGTTACCACAACAAATGACGTTAGCGTTGTACTCAATCCCGACCTTAAAAACGGCACATATCTCATAGAGTCCAACCCAATCACTAAAGAAGAGGCTGACAAGGCAAACATAACTGCAGAGGACAGTGTTTTCGCCATAAGGAGCCTTCAAAACTGCTGGTTGGCATATGGCTATCTTAACACTATCTTCACTGCCGACTTTTCATTAGATTCACTTCACAATGGCATTATTCCTGATGCAAAGCTCTGCGTCACAAGTTGCACAGATAATGCCGTTAAAGTCACGATGCTTTACAATCGTCACACGAAGAAGAATACAGACTATTCCACAAGCTCATTCGGTTACTCTTTTGATATTTCCAAGCTCAACGTTCCAGGCAATGACTCTGTAGCCGTTACATTCGAAACACAAGGTCTAAAGGCTGAGACTATCAAGGTACCACGCACAATTTTCAATTATGCTCAGTAAATAGAATAAAGTGTAAAAGCATAAAGCACAAAATAAAACCAGTACCCCGATTTGAGGTACTGGTTTATTTTTTCTATATATCAGCTATGCTTTTACTGAAGGAATGAGATAAGCACACCTGCGGCAACGGCAGAACCGATAACGCCTGAGATGTTACTTGCCATACAGTAGTTGAGCACGTGGTTCTTTGGGTCATACTGTGTAGCGATATCGTTAGCCACACGAGAAGCCATAGGAACGGCACTCAGACCTGTTGCGCCAACCAATGGGTTTACCTTCTTCTTAGTGAAGAGGTTGAAGATCTTCACCATGCAGATACCTGCTGCGATAGAGAGTGCGAATGCGAGGAATCCACCGACAACGATACCAACGGTCTGGGCGTTAAGGAACGCATCAGCAGTCATTGTAGCACCTACAGAGAGACCGAGGAAGATAGTAGCAGTATTCATGATAGCGTTAGACGCAGTATCGAATAGACGGCTTGTCATGCTTCCAAGCTCCTTGATAAGGTTACCGAACATCAGCATACCTACGAGGCTCACAGCCGTTGGAACGAGAAGAGCCACAACAGTAGTAACGGTGATTGGGAAGAGGATCTTCAGCACGCGGAGATTCTTGATCTCTGTCTTGTTAGGATACTTCTTATCCTGCTCCTTCATGTTGATCATCAGTTCCTTCTTTGAGCAGAGAAGCTTAACCACGAGAGGGATGATTACAGGCACGAGAGCCATGTAAGAATAAGCAGCGATAGCGATAGGACCAAGAAGTTCAGGAGCGAGCTTGATAGTGGTGAAGATAGCCGTAGGACCATCAGCACCGCCAATGATACCGAGAGAGGCAGCCTGCTGTGGAGTGAATCCCAATGCGAGGGAAACGAGAAGAACAGCGAAGATACCGAACTGAGCACCAGCACCGAAGATAGAGAGACGGAGGTTACGGAGCATAGGACCGAAGTCGGTCAGCGCACCCACGCCCATGAAGATAATAGGTGGGATGAAACCCGTCTTGATGCACATGTAGTAGATGAAGTTCATGAGTCCGAGGTCATGCGCAATCTTATGGAGAGGCATATCCCAGATAACTTCCTTGTTGCCTGCCGCATCGAGGAGGAAACCGCCGTTGCCGTCAGGGATGAAGCCCTCAGATGTAACGGTAGTAACGCCCATGCCACCACCAGGGAAGTTGGCGAGGAGTACGCCAAATCCGATTGGGATGAGCAGCAGAGGCTCATATTTCTTTACGATTCCCAGATACAAGAGCACGAATGCTATGAGAATCATCAAGAGGAAAGACCAGTCACCGCCAGTCTGCGAGAACGCGGTCATTTCCCATATTTTCTGTAATATTTCCATTTTTTTTCTAGTTTTCTAGTTGTTCTAGTTTATCTAGCTATTCTAGAGAATCTTGGGTAGGGCTCTTATGCAATAGTCATCAGCACATCATCCTCTTCAACAGAGTCACCTGATGTGAAATTGATACTTGTGATAGTACCTGCCTTTTCTGCCTTGATACGGTTGAACACCTTCATAGCCTCGATATAGCAGATAATGTCACCTTCCTCAACATGGTCGCCAACCTTCTTTGGAGTCTCACTTGAGTTACTTACCATATAAGCCTTACCCTCCAGTGGAGCAAGAACCTCAAGGCCTTCGCCTGCTGGTGCGGCTGCGGCTGCAGGAGCTGCACTTGCAGCAGGAGCTGCTGCCGGTTTGTCACCGTATACGATGTCAACCTTATAGCTCTGACCATTAACGGTAACGGTGATAGTCTTAGGCTGTGCGTCACCCTTAGGAGCATTCTTCTTAGCCTTACGCTCTGCAAGGTCAGCCTCGAAGTCAGCCTTAGCCTTACCGCTCTTGAATGCCTCATACTGCTGTGGGTGCATAGCATACTCGAAGAGTTCCTCATCATCCTCACCGAGATTCCAACCGTTCTCCTTCATCTTCTGACGATATACGTCGAGGTTGTCTGGATAGTTCTCTTGTGGGTCGGTTGTCATGAACTCACGACCATCAGCCTTAGCCATCTCAACGAAGATAGGATCAACAGGACCTGCAAGCTTACCTGACTTACCGAGAATCATATCCCAGATGTTGTCGGCAATCATTGACCAACGCTCCTTACCCTTCTCCATCTGCATCACGTTCATAAGAGCGAGATTCTTAACATACTGAGAGAATGGAGTTACGAGACATGGATATCCAACCTTTGGCCATACGTAAGCAACCTCATCGAAGAGCTTAACAAGAAGTTGGTCGGTAGTGAGCTCTGGCTGGTTGTTCTTCACCTTCCACTTATTGAGTGACTTGAGGTTATCCTCAAGGTCGGTCATGAGCGAACCCATCATACCGCCAGGAAGACCTGGCTTGATGAGCAATGAGTTATTGAGGTGATTCTGTGCAGGGATGTAATAGCCGAGGAAGTCGTCCATCATCTCCTGAATCTGAGTACGAACCTCCATGTAAGCCTCCATATTGATTTCCTTAACCTTGAAGCCAGCATCCTTCAACATCTCCTGAACGGCGATGATGTCAGCGTGACCTGTACCCCAAGAGAGAGGGGCAACGGCAGTATCGATGTAGTCACAACCATTGCGACATACCTCAAGGATGCTTGCCATGTTGAAGCCTGGGCCAGCGTGTGAGTGATACTGAATGATGATATCCTCCTTGTAAGCCTTGATTCCAGCAGTAATCTTACCGAGAGTCTCAGGACGACCGATACCAGCCATATCCTTCAGACAGATCTCGTCTGCACCAGCATCGATGAACTGCTTTGCAAGGTTTACATAGTATTCTAC
>JAEEGH010006928.1_pt1 | contig 27523 bp, 18 predicted proteins | sample 9134181 | NCBI WGS metagenome assembly JAEEGH01 (sample SAMN16246544, study PRJNA631951) | gut metagenome | biome: gut microbiome; feature: rumen; material: DP-attached | host: Bos | place: Iran: Karaj | collected 2018-10 | reverse complement strand
ACGCGTTCGGCACATCCACGCCCACCTCGATGACCGTAGTGGAAACCAGTATGTCCGCCCTTCCGGAAGCGAATGCATCCATGTTGAACTGCTTGACTTCGGCCGTCTGCTGGCCGTGGACTATAGCCACCTTGTAGTCAGGCAGAGGGAACCGTCTCACAATCTCCTCGTAGCCGGCCTCAAGGTTCAGGTAATCCAGTTTCTCGCTTTCGAATATGAGAGGATAGACGATGAATACCTGCCGCCCGGAGGCTATCTCCTTCCTTAGGAAATTATACAAGGCCGGGCGTTTCCCCTCGCCGACCAGCATAGTCTGGATAGGCTTCCTCCCAGGTGGCATCTCATCGATCACCGACACGTCCAGGTCACCGTAGAAGGTCATTGCAAGGGTCCTCGGTATAGGAGTGGCGGTCATGACCAGCACATGCGGAGGTATTCCTCCGGAACCCTTGGCCCAGAGCTTGGCCCTCTGCTCCACACCGAAACGGTGCTGCTCGTCGATTATGGCCAGGCCGAGGTTCTTGAACTTGACTTCGTCCTCTATCAGGGCGTGGGTTCCTATGATTATTCCAACCGAACCGTCCCGGAGACCTTCATGGACCGGCCTCCTGGCAGCTTTCGTCACAGAACCGATGAGCAGTTCGCACCGGACTCCGGTACCTGCGAGGTACTTGGTTATATTCGCATAATGCTGGCGGGCAAGGACTTCGGTCGGAGCCATGATGCAGGTCTGGTAACCGTTGCCTATCGCAATGAGCGCCGACAGCACTGCCACCATCGTCTTTCCTGAACCCACATCCCCCTGGAGCAGGCGGTTCATCTGATGGCCGCTCATCATATCGGAACGTATCTCCTTGATGACCCTTTTCTGGGCACCTGTCAGTTCGTACGGAAGGGCGTTGTAGCAAACATTGAAAGCCTCTCCCACCTTGGGCATCGGGATACCGGCTTCAAACCGGCTCCTGACATATTTCTGCTTCAGGAGAGAGAGCTGGAGAAGGAAGAGTTCCTCCCATTTGAGTCGGTACTGTGCCTTTGCAAGCGCCGTCTCATCGGCCGGGAAATGGATGTTGCGTATAGCGTACCTCAGAGGAACGAGCCCTTTTTCCTTGAGGATATATTCCGGCAAGGTCTCCTGCAGGTCCCCGATCGCAAGGTCGATGGCCTCTGCCATGAGCTTGTTCATCACCCTGGCGGAGATGCCGGCGTTCCGGAGCTTGTCAGTCGAATTGTACACCCCCGTAAGCGTACCCGAATAATTCATCACCCCTTCGGAAGGAGGATTGTCGATCTCGGGGTGGACCATATTGATCCTGCCGTTGAATACGCTCGGTTTGCCGAAGAACAGGAATGTACCCCCGGGCTTGAGGCGTTCGTAGGTGTATTTGATCCCCTTGAAGAATACCAGTTCCATCGCGCCGCTGGTGTCCTGTACCGTCACTGTGAGGCGTTTGGCACCCTTCCCCTGCGGCATTTCAGAAGAGACGACCGTCCCGAGGATCTGGACATAGGCATTCTCGCTCCTTACATCCGCGATCTTCTGGATGGAACTCCTGTCCACGTAGCGGAACGGATACACGCGGAGAAGGTCCCCGACCGTCACGACTTCCAGCTCGGAACGGAGCAAGGCTGCCCGCTTGGGTCCCACTCCGGGCAAATACTGGACTTCCGTATCGAGTTTGTTCCGCAGCATCGCCTAATCCAATGGACTATTTACGCGTGAGCCGGGCATCATAGGACACCAGGTAGGAACCGGCGAACGATCCCTTGGCATCCTCGATGCGTACGATGTCGGCCTTGACCGTCAGAGAGGCGAAAGAACCGCCGTTAGATTCGCCGTCGGTGTCGTTGAAGGTGAACTCGACCGACTTGCATGGCGAGCAAGTATATGACTTTTCGAACTTGCCATTCTTGTCGGAAAACATCGAATCGGTGAAGGAAGATTCCTCATATTCAAAAACGGAAACCACCTGGATGCCCTTCAGCGGCTTTCCATCTTCATCGGCGACGGTACCCGTCACCTTGTAGCTGGCCGTCTCAGGCCCGTCTCCTTCATCAGGCAGAAGGCTGCCGGCCGAGCAGGACCAGAGGCAGAGGCACGCCAGGAGAATATATGGAGCCATGTTTTTCATACTTGCACAATATAATGATTTTTTTCTATATTTGATGTGCCTTGGAAAAGCACATCGAATGGTATCGGACTTGATTGGCAAATATATCTGGCTGATAAGGATCCTCACCGCTGCCGGAGACCGCGGCCTCACCCTCAGGGAGATCACGGACAAGTACTATGCACGGTACGGGCAGGATTACTCCCGGAGGACCTTCAACAACCACCGCAGCGCAGTGGAGATGGTATTCGGAGTGGATATCGAATGCGACAGGGGGACCAACCGGTACTATATCCCTTACGGAGACGAAGTCCTGGACGATGATGAGAGCATCAGCTGGATGATCAACACATTCACCGTGAGCAACCTGCTGTCGCTCGGCAAGGAGCGCCTGAGCGGACGCGTCAGCGTAGAGGAGATTCCTTCCGGGCAGCGGTTCCTTACGCCTGTCATGCAAGCCATGGAAGACAGCCGCGAACTTGAGATCTCCTATGCCAAATACACATCCCAGGCCCCGGAAACACTTCATGTTCAGCCCCTTGCGGTAAAGGAACACGAGCGGAGGTGGTATCTTGTGGCATACTGCCACGAAAGATCGGCATGCAGGGTGTACGGGCTCGACAGGATCGTGTCGCTCCGCGAGACCGACACCATGTTCAAGATGCCGAAGGGATTCGATATAGACTCCGTATTCTACGACAGCTACGGGATATTCTTCCCGAAAGAAGGCGAGAAGCCTCAGACCATCCGGTTCAAAGCGTCTCCGGAAGAGGCGAAGTATCTGCGTGACCTCCCGCTCCACCGCTCCCAGAAAGAGGAAGGCGACGGAGTATTCCGCATCAGGGTCATCCCGAACGAGGATCTGATGATGGAGTTCTGCAAACACGCAGGGAAACTTGAGGTCATCGAACCGGAAAACCTCCGGTCAGCCTTGAAGGAGAGGCTGGACAAAGCAAGCAAACAATATTCATGATAATATGGGAATCAAAACAGGAATCGCCATTGCGGCAGCTACAGCATTGATGATGATTATGAGTTGTGAACAGAAGAACGAGAAGGCACAGGGCAGTTACATCGGCCCGTCCGACATCCAGGTCGAGGACGGCAGGATGACCCCGGAAGTGCTCCTGTCCCTCGGAAGGCTTTCGGACCCACAGCTCTCCCCTGACGGGAAATGGATCCTCTACGGAGTAAGTTACACCTCCATCGACGAGAACCGCTCATGCAGGAATCTCTTCCTGGCCGAAGTGATATCCAACGAGGATGGAACCCTTTCCTTCGGAGAGAAGGTCCAGCTCACCAAGGAAGGCAAGAGCATCAACAACGCCCGGTGGAGCAATGACGGCAAATCGATCTACTATCTTCAGGGAGGACAGCTGTTCAAAGCCGGCATCACCCTCGCAAGCGGCAAGTGCAGCCTCGGCGCTGCCACCCAGCTGAGTGACATCGGGAACGGAATCGGAGAGTTCTCGATCAGTCCCGACGAGTCCCAGGTGTTGTACACCGGGACAGTACAGGGATCAGTGAAGACTCCTAAGGATTTCGACGAGAAACTGGACAAGGCCCAGGCATATGTCGCCGAAGACCTCATGTACAGGCACTGGGACCACTGGACGACAGAGAAGCCCCAGGCTTTCGTCGCTCCCCTGCCAGCCGCAGCCAAAGGCATCACGGAAGACAACTCTCTCAATATCCTGGGAGAGGACGAAGGCAGATACGAACTGCCTCTGGAGCCGTTCGGAGGCATCGAGCAGCTCTGCTGGAGTCCTGACGGCATGTGCATAGCCTACGCCTGCAAGAAAGTCGCCACCGGCCGGGAATATGCTTTCTCCACCGACACCGAGATCTACATCTACAAGATCGTCACCGGCGAGACCGTCCGCATCCCGATGGATGGCGGATATGACACCGATCCTGTATGGAGTCCGGACGGGAAGCTGATCGCTTTCCTCAGCATGGCGCGTAACGGCTACGAAGCCGACAAAGTCAGGCTGATGGTTGCTTCGGTCGGGACCGGAAGCGGCCAGGACGGCCAGGGCGCCATCGAAGTGTCCGACATACGCGAATTGACCGCAGACTTCAAATACAACGCCGCCGGTCCTGTATGGGCTGAAGATTCCGGGAGCATCTACTTCAATGCTCTCGCCGAAGGACTCCAGGCAATCTACAAGGTGGACGCCTGCTCGCAGGAGCCTGTACAGCCGGTCCGCATCACACCTGAAGATGCCTGGTACGACTTCGATTCTCCTTTCGCCATCAAGGACAGCACCCTGCTTGCCAGCTACTGCTCGATGGAATTCCCGAAGGAGCTCGTGGCGGTGCACGAATCCGACGGCCAGTTTGAAAGGATAACCGACGAAAACGGCCACATCATAGGCCAGCTGACGGCCTACAACACTGAAGAACGCTGGATCAAGACCGTGGACGGGAAGCAGATGCTGACTTGGGTACTCTACCCGCCTCAGTTCGACTCCACGAAGGTATATCCGGCAATAGAGATATTCCTCGGAGGCCCTCAGGGAACCCTCAGCCAGGGATGGAGCTACAGGTGGAACTACCGCCTTATGGCCAACCAGGGCTACATAGTCATCCTTCCTAACCGCAGGGGCACCACGGCCTTCGGACAGGAATGGTGCGAACAGATCAGTGGTGACTACATCGGCCTCAACATGCAGGACTACCTCAGCGCCGCCAGGGAACTGAAGAAGGAGCCTTACGTCGGCAAGATCGCAGGCTGCGGTGCCTCTTACGGTGGATTCAGCGTCTATTACATGGCCGGAATCCACGGGGATGTCTATGACTGCTTCATCGCCCACGCCGGGATATTCGACGAGAAGTACATGTACTACGAAACCGAGGAGATGTGGTTCCCGAACTTCGACAACGGTGGGCTGAGTGAATATTCCTTCACCCCGGGCGAAATGGGGCCGAAGGGCGACGGGAAGACATTCGGCGGCATCGGCCAGGCCGGATCACCTTGGAGCAACGCCGCCAAGGCACAGCGCCACTATGCCAACTCACCGGCGGTCAACGTCACCAAATGGCATACTCCTATTCTGTGCATCCACGGAATGATGGATTACAGGATTCCTTATGACCAGGGAATGGCGGCATTCAACTGCGCCCAGATGATGGGAGTCCCTTCGAAACTCATCATATTCCCTGAAGAGAACCACTGGATCCTCCAGCCTCAGAACGCCCTGTTCTGGCACCGTTCGTTCTTCGACTGGCTGGACAAGTGGTGCAAGTGATTCACTTACGGATATAACGTTCTCCGGTTGTCTCCTTGACGGCCTCGACGAACGCCGGAGCATAGGACGGTGAAGTGTGTCTTCCAAAGACGACTTCACCGTCTTTCGATGGACGCATGATCTGGTCGTTGTGCTTGACGATCAGGAGCCTTGCGAGTTTGTCCCAGCGCTCCATCATCTTGTCGGTGTAGGCGATCGTCTTGCCGGTGAGATAATCCGTGAGCTCGCCGGCAGTAAGCTTGGATGCTCTCTCCTCGACCTCAGCCTGGTCGGCCTCGTAATAATCCTCCAGTTCGGTCTGGGCCTCCCTGAGGTCCCCGATCATCGCGCTGTAGCGCGGATACACCATGTTGGCCACGAAGTTGCACATCCAGAAAGCACTCTTCTCACTGAATTCCAGGATATTGTTGTTCTCCCTGCGGAATGGGTCCGGGATACGGTCGATCCCGCAATATACAGGGACATAAGCCACCATCGTCGCGTCGTCCATGTTGAAGTATGTAATGCCGCCGAGGGCGTCCGGAAGCCATGAGCGCATCCTGCAGACCATGGTCATGCCGCTCTGCTGGCAGCCGATCGGACGTTCGCGGAACATCTTGGTGCTGTCGGCGCTTTCATAGTTAACAGGAGCGTTCCTGTACGGGGATGCCCAAGGACCGGCGCTCACATCTGCGGTCATGTCCAGGGCTGTCCCTTCGTAATGGTCGCGCATGTCGTTCTGGATATCCCGGTAGCTGACCTTCTTGTCCGGCTTGATCCATAGAGGCAGGTCGTCGTGCTCGGAAAGGTCACCATTCAGATACGGAAGATACGAATCCATGACGGCTTTGTCGTAATGATGGCGGAAGAAACTCCATACACGGGCATCACAATAGCGGATAGCGCCCCAGTCCAACGGACCGTAAGCCTCCCGGAAACTGAAGTCCTTGTCCTGTCCGTCGAAGTAACCCATCTCCCTTGCGAAGGAGATGACGTCGGCGGAGTACATGCAGTCCCCGTCCTTAGTAACGCAGAATCCAAGCTTCTTGTCGGCCTTCCGGACCTGAGGGAACCGGCGGATACGGCTGGAGTTGGCATAGGCCGTGATGCAGTCGTCAGGCACGCGGAGAGCCACCCACACGGCGCCTTTCCGCCCAGGGCCCTTGCCGATGATTTCCATTATCCAGGCCTCCTCCTTGTCGCACACGGCGAAGGACTCACCAGTGGACCTGTATCCATATTCCTGAACCAGGGCATCGATCACGGCGATGGCCTCACGAGCTGTTGCAGCACGCTGGAGGGCGATATGCATAAGGGTGAAATAATCCAGGAAGCCTTCAGGATTCCTCAGTTCCTTGCGCCCGTCCCACGTGGTTTCCACGATTGAGACTTGTTTTTCGTTCATGAGACCGGCGACCGAATAGGTATACTCGGCCTGGGGGATGTAATTCACCGTGGCTCCGGGCCCCCATCCCCTGATTGCGATCATCTCACCGGGAGCGTGCCTTCCGGGAGCTGAATATGAGAGTGAGGAGGCAAAGCCGAATCCGTCACAGTTGTATGTACAGATGACGCTTCCGTCCACGGACGCGAGCTTGCCGACGATGAGGTTGGTACAGGCATCTGACCGGGTTCCGGTGCAGACTGCAAGGATGGCTGTCAAAGCCAATGAAATGATATGTTTCATACAGCAAAATGATTTTCAATGGATAACGTTCCTCAAATGTATGAAATATCGCAAAATAAACCAACACCGGTCATTGTTCTTGTGATGGGAAATCATTATCTTTCGGAAAAGATTTCGAAGTATGAAGACAGTTCAAGAACCTGCGAGAAGTATTCCGGTCAGGGATGAAGTGGATGTCCTGGTTGTGGGCGGAGGTCCGGCCGGACTGATGGCAGCACAAGCGGCGGCTCTTGTGGAAGGCACCCGTGTAATGCTGATCGAAAGCCGTGGCTCCCTCGGCGGGAATATGACCCAGGGGCTTCCTCTTCTGGGTTTCCTGGGCCGCAAGGGCAACGAAATCATCAAAGGTCTCCCCCTCCGGTTCGTGGAACGTCTTCGCGAACGCGGTCAGGCTACCCACCACCGGGCCTGTCCGCTGCACGTAAGCCTTACCATGATAGATCCTGAAGGAACCAAGCGGCTGGCCTGGGAGATTATGGAGGAATGCGGAGTCAAAGTGCTCATGTACGTGCTTTGCGTCGATACGATCATGGAAGGAGACAAGGTCAGGGGCGTGATCATAGAATCCAAGAAGGGACGTGAGGCAATCCTGGCCAAGACCGTAGTGGATTGCTCCGGCGATGGCGACGTGGCGTTCAGGGCCGGCGCCCCAATGGCTTATGGCAATGAAAACGGCATTGCACAGCCCCCTACGCTGATGTTTTCAATGCGCGGAGTCGATTCCAGGAAACTGCGGGACGCCGTGGCGGACCATCCCGACGTGTATGACATCGACTTCATCCCGAACGAATTCTTCCGTGCCGACGACAACTGCACGATGGTGGGGTTCCGCAACCAGATCCGGCAGGCTCGCGAACAAGGCTACGACCTGCCCGTGGAAAGGACCATATTCATGACCGGAATGGCGCCGGATGAATGGTGGGTCAACATGTCCAGGGTCAACGGAGTGGATGCTACCGATCCGGAGCAATATACCAAGGGCGAAGAGATATGCATCCGGCAGAATGCCGAAATCGTACGGTATCTCAAGGCTTTCATCCCGGGATTCGAAAATGCCTATGTGGACCGTGTCGCCCCGTTCATGGGAATACGGGAGAGCAGGCGCATCATAGGTGAATATATCTTGACGGAAGAGGACATATTCAACTGTGCCCGTTTCGACGACGCAATCGGTGTCGCTGCCTATCCTGTGGACCTTCACCATCCTGTGGGCGGTGACTGCACCCTCATGTGGTGCCCGGACTGCTATGACATTCCGTACCGCAGTCTCGTTCCGAAGAAGGTGGACGGACTGCTGTGTGCCGGCAGGAACATTTCCGCAACCCACCTGGCGCTGGCTTCCGTGCGGGTAATGGGACCTGCGATGTGCCTGGGCGAGGCGGCCGGAAAGGCTGCTGCGCTCTGTGCGCTTTCAGGAGTGGAGCCTCGTAACCTGGATGTCCATAAGCTCCAGGACGCCCTGAAAGCAGAAGGCGTGTATCTCAGATAATTGAAGGCACATGGTGCGAAAGAGGCCAGGCGGAATCGGTTATAATATTCGGAGGGCGTAGACCGACTGGGGGAGTTTGAGGGGAACGCCCCTCAATGATCGGAAGCACATGGTGCGAAAGAGGCCAGGCGGAATCGCCTGGCCTCTTTCGTACCCCCGCTCGGAATCGAACCGGGACCAACGGAACCGGAATCCGTTATTCTATCCTTTAAACTACGGGGGCATCAGCACCACTTGAAGCAATGCCGGTGCAAAAATAACAAATCGAAAGGAAAATAGGAATTTTATTTTTCGCATATTCAAAGAATATGTTGTATTTTTGTCAGATATGAAAAATGCATACATATTCCCAGGTCAGGGTTCACAATATCCCGGAATGGCCAAGGACCTCTACGAGTCCGGCGGCAAGGGTAAGGAACTCCTGGAAACCGCAAACGAAATCCTTGGATTCAGGATTACCGACATAATGTTCGAAGGTACTCCGGAAGACCTCAAAGCAACCCGCGTAACACAACCGGCCATATTCCTGCACTCCGTCGTCCTGGCGAAGTGCATCGATGGTTTCACTCCGGATATGGTGGCCGGGCATTCTCTTGGTGAGTTCTCCGCACTTGCAGCAGCGGAAGCCGTCAGTTTCGAGGATGCCCTTCGTCTTGTCCATATCCGCGCAACCGAAATGCAGAAATGCTGCGAAAAGGTGCCCGGCACGATGGCCGCGATCATCGCACTCCCGAATGAGAAGGTAGAGGAAATCTGCGCATCCTGTGCAGGAACGGTAATCCCTGCCAACTACAACTGCGACGGACAGATCGTCATCTCCGGCGAGAAGGATGCCGTCGAGGAAGCCTGCGTCAAAGCTAAGGAAGCCGGGGCGAAGAGAGCCCTTCCTCTCCAGGTGGGCGGTGCCTTCCACTCCCCTCTCATGGAGCCGGCCAGGGTGGAACTCGGCAAGGCTATCGAAGCTACCAACTTCAAGGAGCCGCGCTGCCCTATCTACCAGAACGTGACCGGCCTTCCGACGACCGATCCCGAGACAATCAAGAAGAATCTCCTCGACCAGCTCACTTCACCTGTCAGGTGGACCCAGTCTGTAAAGAATATGCTCGCCGACGGCGCCTGCCGCTTCGTCGAAGTGGGGCCGGGTGCAGTCCTCCAGGGCCTGGTGAAAAGGATCGCCGGCAATATGGAAGGACTTACCATTGAAGGAATTACAACACTCTAATTACATATTAACGTACGTTAACGAAATGGCAAAAGAAAAAAAATTCATCACCTGTGACGGTAACACTGCAGTAGCCAATGTCGCATACCTTTTCAGCGAGAACGCCTGCATTTACCCTATCACTCCATCATCTCCGATGGCAGAGAACATCGACGAGTGGGCAGCCCACGGCAAAAAGAATCTCTGGGGAGAAACAGTCAGCGTAACTGAGCTGGAAAGCGAGGCCGGTGCCTCGGGAGCAGTGCACGGCTCCCTCCAGGCAGGTGTGCTTACCACCACCTACACAGCATCGCAGGGTCTCCTGCTCATGATTCCTAACATGTACAAGATCGCCGGCGAAATGCTTCCGGCCGTCTTCCATGTTTCTGCCCGTACCCTCGCCACACACGCTCTCTCCATATTCGGAGACCATCAGGACGTAATGGCTTGCCGCCAGACCGGCTTCGCACTCCTCGCCTCCGGTTCAGTACAGGAAGCGCAGGATCTTGCTGCCGTAGCCCATCTCTCGGCCATCAAGTCCAGCATCCCGTTCCTCCACTACTTCGACGGATTCCGTACTTCACACGAGATCCAGAAGATCGAGGCCCTCGACGAAGAGGCTCTCAAGGGAATGGTCAGCGAGAAGTCACTCAAGGCTTTCCGCGACAGGGCCCTCAATCCTGACGCCCCTGTCACCCGCGGTACCGCCCAGAACGGCGACGTCTATTTCCAGGCCGCAGAGTCCAGGAACAACGTATATGCCGAGGTACCGAACATCGTTGCCCGCTACATGGGCGAGATCAGCGAACTGACCGGACGCGAGTACCGTCCGTTCACATATTACGGAGCTCCGGATGCCGAGAACGTCATCGTGGCCATGGGTTCAGTCACCGAGACCATCAAGGAGACGATCGACTTCCTCGCCAAGAAGGGCAGGAACTACGGTCTCGTCACCGTACACCTCTATCGTCCATTCGCATCCCAGTATTTCTTCAAGGTGCTTCCTAAGACCGTCAAGAGGATCGCTGTTCTCGACAGGACCAAGGAACCAGGAGCGCTCGGAGAGCCTCTCTACCTCGATGTAAAGGCACTTTTCCAGGGCGAGCAGAATTCTCCGCTCATCGTCGGAGGCCGCTACGGACTTTCTTCCAAGGACACCACTCCTGCACAGATCGTTGCCGTATTCGACAACCTCGAGCTCAAGGAGCCTAAGACCGACTTCACCATCGGCATCGTGGACGACGTCACCTTCAAGTCCCTGCCTATCAAGAGGGAAGTTTCCATCGTGAAGCCGGGAACCACCGAGTGCAAGTTCTATGGACTGGGTTCCGACGGTACCGTAGGTGCCAACAAGAACACCATCAAGATCATCGGTTCCCATACTCCTAAGTACTGCCAGGCTTACTTCGACTACGATTCCAAGAAGTCCGGCGGCTACACTTGCTCACACCTCCGTTTCGGCGACCAGCCTATCAAGGCTCCTTATCTTGTCAGCACCCCTGACTTCGTAGCCTGCCACGTTCCTTCCTATCTCGAGAAGTACGACGTGCTCAAGGGCATCAAGGACAAGGGTACCCTCCTCCTCAACTCCCTCTGGGATGAGAAAGAGACCGTCAAGAGGATCCCTGACAACGTGAAGGCCGTCATTGGGAAGAAGAAGATCAAGGTCTATATCATCAACGCCACCAAGATCGCCCAGGAAATCGGACTCGGCAACAGGACCAACACGATCCTCCAGTCCGCATTCTTCAAGATCACCGGCATCATCCCTTACGAGGATGCAGTCAAGTATATGAAGGACGCCATCGTCAAGAGCTACGGCAAGAAGGGCGAGAATGTCGTCAACATGAACTACGCTGCTGTCGACAGGGGCGGTGAATATACCGAAATCAAGGTTCCTGCAGAGTGGGCGAAGCTCACCGCCAAGTTCGAGACTCCTAACAAGAGCCGCCTCGCACCTGAGTTCGTAAAGAACATCGCCGATGTGGTGAACTCCCAGGACGGAGACTCACTCCCTGTAAGCGCATTCCTGCCTTACGCCGACGGTACGATGCCTGCCGGCACATCTGCATACGAGAAGCGCGGCGTCGCAGTCATGGTTCCTAGCTGGGATCCGGAGAAGTGTATCCAGTGCAACACCTGTGCATTCGTCTGCCCTCACGCTGCCATCCGTCCGTTCCTGCTCACTGAAGCAGAGGCCGCCAAGGCTCCGAAGAAGGTCAAGATGGCCCAGGGCAAGGCTGTCCTCAAGGAATACAAGTACGCTCTCGCTACTTCTGTCGACGACTGTACCGGTTGCGGCAACTGCGTCGATGTCTGCCTCGCGAAGGACAAGGCCCTCACCATGGTTTCCGCACTCGACCAGCAGCAGGAGCAGAAGAACTTCAACTGGCTCGTATCCAAGGTCGGCTACAAGGACAATGTGGTCAACAAGGCAGCCAACGTGAAGAACTCCCAGTTCGCACAGCCTCTCTTCGAGTTCAGCGGTGCCTGCGCCGGCTGCGGCGAGACCCCTTACATCAAGAACATCACCCAGCTCTTCGGAGACAGGATGATGATCGCCAATGCAACCGGTTGCTCTTCGATCTACGGAGCCTCATTCCCTGCATCTCCTTACTGCACCGATTCAAAGGGACACGGACCTGCATGGCAGAACTCCCTCTTCGAGGACAACGCAGAATTCGGTCTTGGCATGAAGATCGGTTCGGACCGCGCACGCGAGACCGTCGCCAACCTCATGACCCAGGCTCTCGGATGCGAGAAAGCTTCCGACGAGATCAAGGCTCTCTGCCAGAAGTGGCTCGACAACAGGGAGGATGCAGCAGTAACCCGCGAGGTCGCTGACAAGATCGTCCCTCTGCTCTCCAAGAGCAAGTGCGAGTCCTGCAAGAAGCTCCTCGACTACAAGCACTTCATTCCATCCCGCAGCCAGTGGATATTCGGTGGTGACGGTTGGGCATATGATATCGGCTACGGCGGACTCGACCACGTGCTTGCTTCCGGCAAGAACGTCAATGTCCTCGTCCTCGATACCGAGGTATATTCCAACACCGGTGGACAGAGCTCCAAGTCGACTCCTGCAGGTGCCATCGCCAAGTTCGCTGCTTCAGGAAAGAAGATCCGCAAGAAGGATCTCGGAATGATGGCCATGAGCTATGGCTATGTATATGTAGCCCAGGTCGCTATGGGTGCAAGCCCGGTACAGTACCTCAACGCGATCAAGGAAGCCGAGGCTTATGACGGTCCTTCACTGATCATCGCCTATGCTCCTTGTATCAACCACGGTCTCAAGGCTGGAATGGGTCTGAGCCAGAAGGAGGAGAAGCTCGCCGTCGATTGCGGTTACTGGCACCTCTACAGGTACAATCCTGCTCTCGAGGCAGAAGGCAAGAATCCGTTCACTCTCGATTCCAAGGAGCCTGACTGGACCAAGTTCCAGGACTTCCTGAAGGGTGAGGTTCGTTTCGCTTCCCTCTACAAGCTCTTCCCAGAGAAGGCTGCCGAGCTCCTCGGCCTGACCGAAGAGTTCGCCAAGGTCCGCTACGGCACCTACGTCCGTCTGGCTGGCAAATAACAGCCGGAGACAATACCTTTGCTGAAAAGGAGATGACTGACCCCGTCGGTCATCTCTTTTTTCTTGACGTATCGCGGCAGCGGCAGCTCGCAGCTGACGGACGCGACAGATTGCAGTTGACGGATGGAACTGATTGCTGCTGACAGATGGAACAGATTGCAGCTGATGGATGGGACAGATTGCAACTGGCGGATGGAACAGATTGCAGTTGACGGATGGGACAGATTGCAGCTGACGGCCGTACAACACGATAAGGGGGATGGTCTAAGAGTCAGATTGACTTGAGGCCATCCTCCTTTATCATTCTCCAAATTCAACTTATCTTCCACCCATTTATACCCTCTCCCCCCTCTTCTCCCTCTTTCCTCGATGTTATTCCCTATCTTCCCGTCCCCTATCTTCCCGTCCCCTATCTTCACGTCCCCTAACTTCCCATTCCCGATCGCCACCATTCCTTATCTCCTCCATTCCTCACTCAAGGGTCCATTTGGGCGCACCCTTGAGCACGATTTCGGCCTTTTTCTCGCGCAAGGGTCCATCTGAACGCACCCTTGAGCATATTTGCACCCGTATTCGCCCCCACCCTCGCGTAAGGGTCCATCTGAACGCACCCTTGAGAAAAGAACGCCGAAAGGACTTGGATTAATAATGATAATTGACGATATTTGTTTCAAAGCCTGGTTAGGGAGCCTCCCCGAATCCAGGAAATCAAATAACCTACACTTATGGAAAGCTTCACTCTTGTTTCTACTGATCATCTGAGGAGCGGGATGCTCTTCGATGATGAAGATGACTTCCGAGCGGGTATGAACATCGTCGCAATCTGCTCACACCTTACAAAAATCAAAGTACTTGCCTTTATCCTGATGAGTTCACACGTTCATTTTGTTTTGCGGTGTACTCAAACTGAGGCTAAATCATTTATCGACAAATACAAGATGCTCTACAGCAAGTATTATTGTCGAAAACATATGGCCCGAGAATCCTTTCGGCGTCTGAGGATCGATATCCAGGAAGTCAATCTCGAGGACGAATCATTATTAAGGGCGCTCGCCTATGTCATTATGAACTCCGTGGCAGCGAATCTGGTTCCCATTCCGATGCTTTATCCCTGGGGTACAGGTGCGATAGTTTTCAACGCCACGCCCGTCAAAGGAATAAAACTTGGTGAACTGTCTAAGAATAAACGGCGTAAGCTCCTAAAAAGCAGAGTGGACCTTCCGGAAGAATATATTGTCGGAGACGGAGGATATATTCTTCCTTGCAGTTACGTTCCGGTAAAATATGTCGAGTCGCTCTTCAAGACTCCCAAGCGCTATTCATATTTCTTGAATAATTCCTCGAAAGCGAAACAGCGACTGAATAACGCAGAATCACCGTCGTTCAGCGATATTATCGTAAAAGCAGCGATGACGAACCTGATCCAATCGCTGTTCCGAAAAGCATCTTTAGAAGAGATGGACGAAATGCAGAAGGTTGAGCTTATGCGGCAGATCCAGCGCCGTTTCAGTTCCGACACGAACCAACTTGTCCGCGTTTCAGGCCTCCCGCCAGAAGAGATAGACCGCCTGATTAACTGCTTCCACTAGCGCAAGGGTCCATCTGGGCGCACCCTTGAGCACGATTTCGCCCATTTTTTCGCGCAAGGGTCCATCTGGGCGCACCCTTGAGCACGATTTCGCCCTTTTTCTCGCGTAAGGGTCCATCTGAGCGCACCCTTGAGCACGATTTCGGCCTTTTTCACGCGTAAGGGTCCATCTGGGCGCACCCTTGAGCACGATTTCGGCCTATTCCTCCTTTTCACTTCGCGCAAGGGTCCATCTGGGCGCACCCTTGAGCACGATTTCGCCCATTTTTTCGCTCAAGGGTCCACCTGAGCGTACCCTTGAGCACGATTTCGGCCTTTTTCTCGCGCAAGGGTCCATCCGGGAGCACCCTTGAGCACGATTCCACACTTCCTTCTTCATTTCTACAGGGGGAGGGACGATTTCTTGAGGCAAGTTGCCGGAGGAACGTGCGCTAGATGCAGGTGGAGCGTGCAAGAATAAAAAAAGAGGCCGGTTTAAAATGATATAGGAGGATTAAGCAGACCGCCGGTGGAGAAAGCAGACTGCCGGTGGAGCAAACTGACCGCCGGTGGAGCGGGCGAGCATTAAACAAAGGAGGCTGGCTCGGAGATGAGTCAGCCTCCTGTGGGAATCAAACGCTCAAGGCAATTTTCAGTGCCCCTAGAGGGCATTCAGGCAGGGTCACCTGAGGTCTGCAGTCAGTGTTTCCGCACCGGCAGTCCAGCAAGGGCACCGGCGGTCTGCGGTCGCCTGAAGCCCCCGGGAAATGTATTCATCCGGTCGACTGCGCTGGTCGGCAGCCTGCGGTCTTCAGCCGTCGTCGTCAGCCGTCTCCCCCGGGAAGGTATTCCAGCAGGTCGCCTGGCTGGCAGTCCAGGGCTTTGCAAATTGCGTCGAGAGTGGTGAACCGGACCCCTTTAACCTTCCCTGTCTTCAAGTTCGACAGATTGACCGTCGAGAGTCCGATCTTTTCCGCCAGTTCGGTTGAAGTCATCTTCCGCCTGGCAAGCATCACATCGACATTTACTACTATAGGCATGGCTGGAGAGGGTTATTTCTGCTCTTCAGGAGCCACCTCGGCCGCCTCGACATCCTTTCCCTTGATATATTCAGGAAGGTTCATTCCTGCCATCTTGAAGAGATCCTGGAGCGGTGGTACCGACTGCATCAGACCGGAGATGAAATTGGCCGTAGCTGTCTTTCCATCCTTGCCGGCACCGGTATCCCAGACGGTCACCTTGTCGATGTTGATACCCTTGACAGCCTCGACCTGGGTCTTCACGAGCTCAGGCAGCTTGTCGGAGATCATCATCAGGACAGCCTTCTGGGCATCGCCCTCGGCAGCGTGTACGATCTGACCGAAACCGTCGGCCTGCTTGGTGAGGATCTCGAGGGTACCGCGAGCCTGTGCATCCATCTTTGCGAATATGGCGTCAGCCTCTCCCTTGGCGGTCCTGCGAAGCTTTTCAGCCTCAGCCTCTGCCTCGATGATGAGACGCTCCTTCTCGATCTGGGCAGGGACCACGATGTTGGCCTGCTGGGTAGCCTTCTCCCTCTCGGCACGCGCAAGCTCGGCGTCGCGCTCGCTCTGGTAAGCCTCCTGGAGAGCCTTCGCAGCCTGGACCTTCTCGGCGGCGACCGCTATACGGGCAGCCTCAGCCTCCTTCTCACGACGTGCAGCATCGGAATTCGCGATGTCGATCTTGGAAGTATTCTCTCCCTGGACTGCGAGAGCGTTGGCGGCAGCAGTCTTGATACGAGTATCCCTCTGAGTCTCAGCGATACGGATATCCTTGTCCCTGTCGGCCTCGGCCTTTCCGATCTCACCGTAACGGTTCTGCTCGGCGACGCTCTTCTTAGCATCGTTGATAGCCTTTGCAGCAGCTTCCTTACCGAGAGCCTCGATATAACCGGACTCGTCACGGATATCGGTAACGTTCACGTTGATGAGCTTCAGACCGATCTTGCGGAGCTCAGCCTCGACGTTCTGGCTGACTGCAGCGAGGAACTTGTCACGGTCGGCGTTGATTTCCTCGATGTCCATCGTAGCGATGACCAGACGGAGCTGACCGAAGAGGATATCGGTAGCGATATTCTGGATATTGTCGATCGAGAGACCAAGCAGACGCTCGGCAGCATTCGTCATGCTGTCAGGTTCTGTGGAGATACCCACGGTGAAGCGGCAAGGCACGTCCACGCGGATATTCTGCTTCGAAAGGGCGTTGGTAAGGTTGCATTCGATGGAAATAGGCTTGAGGTCGAGGAAAGCATAATCCTGGAATACAGGCCAGATGAAGGCGGCACCACCGTGGATGCACCTTGCAGAAGAAATGGATCCCTGCTTGTTCCTGCCGGTCTTACCATAGATGACCATCACCTTGTCGGACGGGCAGCGCTTGTAGCGCTTGAGGATTGCCGCAAACGTCACGAACAGGACGGCGACGATAATGAGTATCAATGAAATGTCCATAATTATTTAAGGTTTGACGTTAGATTATCGTTGGATTGATTTCCTCCACCAGGAGGGTATAGTCGTTGATCGCTTCAAGCACCTTGATCGGCGCGCCTGTCGGGATGGTGTCACCGTCGGTGAGGGCATCATATTCCCTTACGGCGTTGTTGATGGTGATCTGGACCTTGCCTTCGCCCTTGCGCTCGCCCGGGATGGTAAGGTAAACCTTCCCCTCGCAGCCCACGGCTGAGGAATGGACGTCGATGTTGCCGCTCTGCTGCATACTGCTCAGCCACTTGAACAGCCACATCACGGCTGCCACCAGTGCGACTCCCACAAGGACGGCGATGAACAGCAGGATGAAGTTGTTGTCGATATTGTCGTGGAGGAGTACAGCGGTCCATCCGAAACCGAGGCAGAAATTCACCAGGTTGCGGAAAGTCAGCAGATTCATCGAAGGATCGGCGTCGAAGGATCCGTCTCCCCCGCCCAGATCTACATCACCGGTAGTGTCGAAGCTGGTGTCGAAATCACCATGACCACCGATACCGATGAAAGTGAGGATTGATTGAATGACGAAGATCAGCGAAGCGGAAAGAGTGACCGCCCAAAGGATCTGCATCGTCGTGCTTAATGATGTCCACCAAGTAACCATAATCAGATGTGTTTTTGCAAATATATGATATTATTTATGAAAAACAATAATTTTTTAAAGAAATATTTGAATTTTTATACGATTTCTTATTTATACTTCTTTTTATTATATTTGTAAGACTTGACAATCGACAAACAAAACCGATATGAAAGATCTAAGCAGAAAATCCATTTTGGCAGCACTCCTGGTCTGTGCGGCAGTGTTCGTATCCCAGGAAGCCGGCGCCCAGAAGAAATCCCGCAAACAAGCGGAGAACCTCAACGGGACAATTGTCTATGTGGACCCGCTTGCGCGTACGTCCCCGGTAGAGGAAAAGCTCAAGGCCAAGAACAAGCCAGCCATCGAATATGCCCCGACCAAGACGGTCTATCTCTACCCTAAGGGCCAGAACATCGACCAGGGCATCGTCGAAGGCAAGAAGGCCGTGACCAAGGGCCCTCTCGTTTCGAACGGACTCACCGGCCCGGAGAAAGCCGAAGGATGGGGATTCATCGCCAACGTGACCGACAGCGCCAGGATCGACATCTACCTTCCGGAGAAACCGAACGGACAGATGGTCATCGCTTCCCCTGGAGGAAGCTACTACAACCTCTCCTCCTGGAATGAAGGCAGCTATGTGGCCAAATGGATGAACGACAGGGGTATAGCCTGCGCCGTCGTAAAATACAGGCTCCCGAACGGGCACTGGCAGGTACCGCTCCAGGATATGCAGAATGCATTCAGGTACTGCCGTTTCCACGCTGAGGAATGGGGAGTCAGGCAGATCGGAGTGATCGGATTCTCAGCCGGCGGACACCTCGCAAGCACAGTTGAGACGATGTACGTGGATGAAGTGACGAAGCCGGACTTCGCCGTACTCATCTATCCGGTAATATCGATGACCGACGGAATCACCCACAAGAACACCAAGCAGAACCTCCTTGGCAAGCAGGAAGCCTGGGCCGACAGGGACGGATTCTCCTTCACCCAGTGGTACTACAGAAGGATGGAGAAAAAGGACCTCGAGGAGATGTACGAAACCAGCAACGACATCACCCCTTCCACCCCGCCTACTTTCCTGGCACTGAGCACTGACGACAAGGTTGTCCCGGCAGCTAATTCGGTTGCTTTCTACCGCGCGCTCGTCGAGAACAAAGTACCGGTAGAACTGCACATATATCCTAGAGGCGGACACGGCTGGGGATTTTCCGACCTCTCTTCCGGACTGGATCCAAAGCTTTGCAAGGACGCCCTGGGCTCCTGCAGGCCGGAATTCTCCAATGCCCTCGCCAGATGGCTGCAGCAGCAGCTCGAAAGCCTGGACGCCAAGAAGGAAGAATCCCAGCCGGCAAGGGTCGCCTTCACGAGAGTCCCGGACGAGACCGTATACCTCTATCCGGAAGGACAGGATTCCGACAAGGGAATAAAGGGAATCACCCTCGGCCCAGGCGAATCTAACGGAATCGACAAGCCGGAAGAATTCGTGGACAGGAACCTGCGCAACGTAGGAGACAGCGCACGCTTCGACCTCTATTTCGCCAAGGAGCCTAACGGCAAGATGGTCATCATCTGCCCGGGCGGAGCATACTGGTTCGACGCGGTGGTGACCGAAGGCGCCTATGTGGCCGAATGGCTCAACAGCCAGGGCATCAGCGCCGCGGTCGTCAAGTACCGCCTCCCTTACGGGCACTGGAACGTCCCTCTCACCGATGTCCAGAACGTATTCCGTTACTGCCGCTATCACGCCGCAGAATGGGGCGTCAAGCAGATCGGAGTCATGGGCTTCTCCGCCGGAGGACACCTCGCCGCATCGGCTTCCACCCTCTACTGCGACGCCGTTACAAGGCCTGACTTCTCCGTCCTCGTCTATCCGGTGATATCATCCGAGAAGGGCGTTGCCCACGAAGGCAGCTTCAACAACCTCATCGGAACCCGTGAATACTGGACCAACAGGTCCGCGGCCGTCAGCGGCTCCGAATCCACCTTCACGGCCTGGAGCGTCAACAAGGACAGGTACAAGGGCCTCAAGGAAAGGTATTCCCTGGACAAGCAGGTCAGCACCGACACACCGAAGACATTCATCATCTTCAGTTCGAACGACGGCGGCGTACCTCCGGAGAACGAAGTGCGCTACTACAATGCCCTTGTCGAATGCGGAGTGCCTTGCGAGATGCACGCCTTCCCTGGAGGCGGCCATGGCTACGGCTTCAAGAGCGAGAAATACGAGAAAGACCCTATCAAGGACTACAGGTCCGACTTCTTCGCTTCTATGGCAAGGTTCCTGAGCGAATTGTAGACAGGATCGCCCTTGAACCCTTCAGAAGGCTCGACGAACAAGTCAAGTTCCAGAGAGCGGAGGGAAACGGGCATCCTTGAAAGACCTGACGGGGCTGCTTCCAACGGGAGCAGCCCTATCTTTTTCGGATCGGCAGCGAGCATCTCCCCTATCAGGGCAAGGGAGGATGTGACAAGCGATACCTTTACTTTAATATCCAGCGGCAGCAGCGGCATATAAGGTTCCCAGACCACAAACCGCACCCCGCCCGGCAGGTTCCGGAGCTCCTGTATCCCCGAATATGAAGCACTGGCGGTCACCGCGGCAGCGCTGACGGAACCGGCGTAGCCCGAGCTCGCCTCGAAGGACAGTTCCTCCGTATGGGGAGCCGTCCTGAAAAGGACGTCGTATTCCTCCCCTCTCCCGGGGCATACCCTGAACGAAAGCGCCGGGGCGGCGACGAGGAGCTTGCCAAGCAGTGACGGAAGGATATATCCGGCCACGAAGCTGTCAGCCGCTATCCTGACCTGCCCCCGGGAAGAAAGTCTCCCCTTCTCTCCGAACAGATCCTCCACGGCCGAATACCAATGCTGGATCCTGGAAGCATATTCCTGGAAGGTATGGCCGGCCGATGTCAGCCGGACGGAGCCCCGGCTCCTTTCGAAAAGTTCCACCCCAAGGCTCTTCTCGAGTTCGGCAACATTCTGGCTTACTGCAGGCTGCGATATTCCGAGCTTCCTGGCAGCAATGGTGAAGCTCCCCTCCCTGGCTACGGCCAGGAACACCTTCAATCTGGAATCTTCTATCATAAGAGTTTCTTATATTACTGCAAAGATATAAGAAATTATTGTATTTCGGTAAATTTATATCGAATTTTCTTGCAGAAATAATATTATTGACTTAGATTTGCACTATGATCATAGTGAACATAGACGTGATGCTCGCCAAGAGGAAGATGTCCTCGGGCGAACTTGCTGAAAAGATAGGGATAACTCCGGCCAACCTGTCCATCCTCAAGACCGGCAAGGCCAAGGCTATCAGGTTCTCCACCCTGGAATCGATCTGCAAGGCTCTGGACTGCCAGCCAGGAGATATTCTAGAATACAATGGATAACAACCAAAATCATTTATTATTAAAAGTATGAAAAGACTGATCATGTTTATTGCAGCGCTGGCCCTTTCGGCATCCGCCTTCCTCGCCAGCGCACAGATGCCTCAGCTGCCGAACGACCCTGCAGTCCGCAAGGGCACCCTCGACAACGGGCTCACCTATTACATCAGGCACAATGACAAGCCGGCCAACAGGGCTGAGTTCTACCTCGCCACCAACGTCGGTGCAATACAGGAAACCCCTGACCAGGACGGTCTCGCCCACTTCCTCGAGCACATGTGCTTCAACGGAACCAAGAACTTCCCTGGCAAGGCCCTGCTGGAATGGCTCCAGAGCATCGGTGCTTCCTTCGGAGGCAACGTCAACGCAGCTACCGGTATCGACCAGACCCAGTATATGCTCAACAACATTCCGCTTGTCAGGCCGACTGTTGTCGACTCCTGCCTGCTCATCCTGCATGACTATTCCCACTTCGTGACCAACGACCCTGTCGAGATCGACAAGGAGCGTCCTGTCATCATCGAGGAAAGGCGCAGCCGCAGGAACGCACAGTGGAGGTCGTTCGAGAAATCCCTCCCTTACCTCTACGGCGACACCAAGTATTCCACCTGCACCCTCATCGGAAGCCAGGAGAACCTCGAGACCTTCAAGCCTGAAAGCCTCGTGAACTTCTACCGCACCTGGTACCGCCCTGATATGCAGGCAGTCGTGGTCGTCGGAGACATCAATGTGGACGAAGTCGAGGCAAAGATCAAGAGCATCTGGGCCGACATCCCTAAGGCTGAAAATCCTAAGCAGAAGGACAAGATCAGCATCGGAGAGTTCACCGAGCCACGCGTCGGAGTCCTGACCGACCCGGAAACCACCTCTCCTACCATCGAGCTCTACTGGATCAACGATGCCCGTGACGAAGCCCTCAACAGCACCGCAACCGGATTCTCCGTTGATTTCATCGAGAACCTCATCGGCAACATCATGTACGAGCGCTTCAACGACATCACTTCCAAGGCTGACTCTCCATTCCTGAGAGGCTCGTTCTCCTATGGGAAACTCAACGATGCAATGGAAGCCACAGTAGGAAGCGTCACCCTCAAGGAGGACAACATCGAAGGAGGATTCAAGTCATTCCTCACCGAACTCGAGAAACTGAAGAGATTCGGCTTCTCCGAAGGCGAAGTGACCAGGGCAAAGGACAATCTCCTTTCCTACTTCGAGAAGGCTGCCAACGAGGCTGAGACCAGGAAGAACCCTGAGTTCGTCCACCCTCTCGTGAACAACTTCTTCGACAACGAAGCATATATGGAGCCTTCCCAGGAATATGAGCTCGCAAAGGCCTTCGCCGGACAGATCAACGCCCAGCTCCTTAACCAGATGGCAGGTGAACTCATCCCTGAGAACAACCTCGTGGTAATCTACAGCGGACCACAGAAGGAAGGCATCGCCACCCCTACCGAGAGCCGTCTCCTCGCCCTGATGGAAGAAGTCAAGGCGGCCGAAATCGAAGCTCCGGCCGAGGAAACCGCTGCCGAGCCTCTGATGGACCCTTCCAAGCTCAAGGGTTCCAAGGTCAAGAAGACCGCATCCACGATCTACGACGCCACCCAGTGGACTCTCAAGAACGGAGTCAAGGTGGTCGTCCTCCCTACCGACTACAAGAAGGACCAGATCCTCTTCAACCTCTTCAAGGCTGGTGGACAGAGCCTTATCAATGACGAGGACATCGCTTCATTCGACAACAGCGTTTACAACATGTTCGAATATGTGCAGGGTGTGTCCAAGTTCAAGGGTACCGAACTCAGCAAGATGCTCGCCGGAAAGAACGTTTCCGTCAGCTCCTACATCGACGACCTCTACAGCGGCATCACCGGAAGGTCGACCGTCAAGGATCTCGAGACCGCGCTGCAGCTTCTCTATCTCGAATACACTGACCCTCGTTTCGACCAGGAAGAGTGGGACAATGCAATTTCCCAGCTCAAATCCCTGTTGCCGAACATGGAGAATACCCCTAACTACGCTCTCCAGAAAGAGATCACCAAGGCAGTCTATGAGGACAGCCCGAGGAACGAAATCGTTTCCATGGAGAAGCTCGGCAAAGTAAGCCTGGCAGCCGTGGAAAAGAATTACAAGAAGCTGTTCGCTGACGCAAAGGATGCTGTCATGGTAATCACCGGCGACATCAACCTCGAAACTCTCAAGCCTCTGGTAGAGAAGTATGTCGGCTCGCTCCCTAAGGGCAAGAAGGCCACCAGCTGGAAGAACGTCGGTCCTTTCTTCAAGAAGGGAGAGAACGTCGATGTCTTCAGCTCCGTAATGGAGACTCCTCTGTGCACCGTACTCGGCGTATATACCGACTACTCCCCATTCTCCGTTGCTAAACTCGTGAACGCCAAGGCTGTAAGCTATGTGCTTGACCAGATCTACGTGGATACCCTCCGCGAAGACGAGGGCGGCACCTACGGTGCATCCACGGCAGCTGACGTCCAGAAGGATCCGGAAGAGAAGACGATGCTCCAGGTAGCGTTCCAGTGCAATCCTGCAATGGTCGAGAATCTCCGCGTCATCTGCAGGGACGAGTTCCGCAAGCTTGCCGAGAACGGTCCTACCGACGAGCAGTTCAACCGTACCATCGAGAACTTCAAGAAGAACATCCCTGAGAGCAGGATCAGCAACCAGTACTGGATGTCCAATATCATCAAGTTCTTCAAGAATGGCTACGACTACGATGCCGAATATGAGGCAGCCGTCGCTAACCTGACCAAGGAAAGCATCCGCGAAGCAGCCGGCAGGCTCTACCACTCCGGCAACTACACCGAAGTAGTCCAGAACCCACAGGAGAAGTAATTCCTGTGAATATACTATAGCAAGAGGTCGACTCAAAAGGGTCGACCTCTTCTATTTATGCTCCAGGCAGCGCAGCGGCGGCAGATTGCCTCTTCGAGGACTCCGTTCGCTTCGCTCACTCCGGCCCCTCCCATCGCCATCTGCGTCATCGCTGCGCGATAACTTGCTGTCGACGGGCCCCGCCCCCTGCCCGTGTCCGGGGGTGGACACGCCTCTCAGAGGCAACTGCCATCCGCTGCACTGCTCCCTGGTACACCAAAGGCAATGGTTTTTCCCTTGATTGCACAGAATCACTATTGACTCATAATAAAAAGAGACAGTCAAAAAACCGCTTGATAATGATGAGAGGCTATTGTATTTCTCCCTTGTTACGTTTAGCTTTGTATGGCTATTATGCCATAACCTAAACGAGAAACAATGACGACTTCCAGCTCAACATACCGGCTACGGTATCTCAATGACATCATTGAAGTATGTGTCGGCTATGACACTTATTCAAATAACAATTCCCTTGCTGTTCTCCTACTATCCCGTGCGGAGGATAACTGTACAGAACAGATTATCTGTAATGCTTCTACTGACACTCCATTTTTGTACAATGAAGTGTTCGGAGTCATAACGGTTAATCTTGAATCTTCAACAGACTTACCGGCCGACGAACAATATGTCGATGTAAATAACTTTCCCCAAATAGAGAACTGGCTTATCGACAATAATCTAGCTTCACCTTTAGGGAAAACTGAAACTAGTGGACGTGTCAATTATCCACTATATAGATTTATACTACCTGGTGATTAACCCAGAATAACAGACGCCAAAAGGCTATAGCTCGCTGTACTTCTTTGCTGAGCCCCTAGCCTTATCAACCGGATACTTTTCCTCGTTGACCTTCAATTTCTCAGTTACGATCTCATAAATGTCAAGATCGCACTTGTCAGCCAAGAGTATTGCATAGTTAATGATGTCTGCAAGCTCCTCTCTGACTTTTTCTTTCTTAGCTTCCTCCGGTTTTTTCCATAGGAATGCCTCCAACAACTCCGCAGATTCGATTGAAATCGCGATAGCAAGGTCCTTCGGATTATGGAATTGATCCCAATCCCTGTCTCGAGTAAAGGCCAATACTTTATCTGACAATTCTTCGATTGTATGCTCTTTCATTATACAAGTTATTCTTGAATTGGTATGAACTTCTTAAGATAATCACGTAATGCAGGATTGAAGGCATAAACATAACAGCCTTTTATCCCACGCTTCATCATAACAGCATATGAGTTGATGATGAATGATTTCAAGTCCTTATCTGATACTCCGCTCTTGACTTTGGAATCGTAAAACTTATTCCTGTCAATGACAATGCTATCACTCACAGGATCATAATCTATCTCAGGACCGAATACCACAGCGACGTAGTTGAGGTCATAGCCCTGTGTTGTATGTATACACCCGATTTCATTGATTGACTCAGGCCTGAGAATCCATTCGGAATTCGACATATTCCAAACATACTTCTCTCCATCAAGCTCTATATCATACAGTCCCTTAGACAGAGCTTCATCAGCACTCGCAACACCTTTAGTATTCCACTTCCATCCATATCCGGCGACTACACGACATAAGGACATCTCAGCATCCAACTCCTTGATTCTCTTGATCATTGCATTTGGATTATCCCAAATCTTGAAATCATAATCGAGGATATCCTTCTTTGAATGCAATGAATTCGAAAGGATACTGTCAATATACTCGGTAAATGACCCACCTCCGAGACATCTCATCTGGCTTTTCAATTCCCTGCGAATGATTTTCCGCCCTAGTAATGACCTCTCGAATTGCGCATCAGTAATATCAGAAGACTTGACCGTCTGATTCTTGTCATAGACCAATATGCTATATTTGGAACGCAGTTGTACCATATCCAACTGAGTAGCCTTTTTTCTGTCTAAGCCTAGGATAGAGCAAGCTTTATCAAAAGACCCATAGCTGGTAAGTGACTTTCTTTGTGCCAAACGGTGAGACTCATCGACAAAAACTATATCATACTGTTCCTTCAAAACATCCTGAGGGCCGATTACCATACTGCCCCGTAAGCCTGCGCCTCTCGAATCAGCGAACACGCTTTTGAATGTTTTACGGATTGAAGTCATTGGAACGACAAAACCTATTCTAAGATGACCATGTCTTTCAACATACTTCTGTATCTTATTTGCTAATGATATCCTCGGCTCTAAGTCACTTCTTTCTTCAGGAGTCATATCCTGTGTGTCGTATAATGTCGACATAGATAACGACAAGCAACTTATCATATTGATGACAACCACGGACTTCCCCGTTCCTGCAGTTCCTGAGATAACTGCGGTACCCTTCTCTCCACGCTCGAGACACTCGATCATATGGGTCAGGATTTCTATCGAAGCGGCTTCTTGTTCCTGAGTAAGTACTGTATATGGAGAATACTTGAATAAGTTCGAGTTGCGGATAACTGAGGCTGGTTTATCAGCTAGATTCTTCTTCAGCAACTCATTCCATATAAGGTCTGCTTTATGCTGATAAGCTGATCGCTGATAGTAATTATGGGTACTTGACTGACCTCCGTTTCTATTCTGCAACGTCATTGAATTATCAGCCGCAAACAGTTTGATCAACGTTTGCTCGATATCGAGTACAGCCGACTTATTGAACGCACCATCGAAAACGATTTCAATTACTTCAAGCCTGTTCCGATCTGGGTTGGCAAGATGTTGACCAAATCTATTGCACGCACTGGTAGTCTCGCCCACATATAATTCAAAAGCATTATGTATCAAGTAGACAACTGGCCAGTCTCTACCTTTCTCATGAAGCTTTACCTGCTCGAGACCATATGCGCTGAACTGATAAGAATTGATGTCTGGTAATCGCATCAAGGCAGAAGAATCTACGTCCATACCAAAACTATTCGAATATAAACTGAAGGCTCACAATTACTTATACTAGAAAATAAACATCATTACTCTGTTCTTTTATCAGGAAATGGCGAAACTGAATGAAAACTTTCTAGCATTTAAAAATATAAATAAACACAAAGAAAAACAAATACAACTTATTTGGTATTCATTATTGTATTTAAATACGAAGACATACTCTTCAATAATTGCTATATTTGAATGGTAGAAACCACACGTAATAAAATAACCGTTTCACAATATGAAGAAGTCTTTAGTTTTCTTATTAGCTGGTGCCTACCTGCTCTTATCATCCTGTGCAACCAACAGTGACATCGATAACCTTCAGCACCAGATTGACGGGCTGAAGTCTGGTCAGATTGCCACGATTGAGAACCAGATCAACAGTATTAACGGCAGCATCTCCTC
>JAEEGH010006927.1_pt1 | contig 27525 bp, 30 predicted proteins | sample 9134181 | NCBI WGS metagenome assembly JAEEGH01 (sample SAMN16246544, study PRJNA631951) | gut metagenome | biome: gut microbiome; feature: rumen; material: DP-attached | host: Bos | place: Iran: Karaj | collected 2018-10 | reverse complement strand
GGCATAGGGTTCATCAACGCATACGAATACCGGTGTACTGTCGTCCGCCAGGATCGTTTTCAGCTCGGCTTCATTGTACTTAGTGGCCGGTCCCTTGAAGAGGTCGGGGCGGCCGTTGTGATGCACCATATCCACCTGGACCAAAAGGTTCAATATTCCGGGAATATCTTTATTTGTTGCCCGTCTTACTTCCATTCTTTATCTCCGAAAATATGTTCTTGATTTTTGCCTCAAAATACCTTTTTTCCATAGCTTTGTCAAGGGAAAGAAATTGTGTTATTATCGCAGTAACAACCATATGATCATATATGTTATGGGAGGGAAAACATGGGGACAATTACTCTTTGGTGGCTGGGGCAGATGGGGCTTATGATCAAGGCGGGGCAAACCACGATATGCATTGATTATTATGCGAGCCGGGAGGAGAACAGGCGGACACAGCCTCCGATCCCTGTGGATGAACTCCGGGGGGTGGATGCGTTTCTGGGCACGCATGACCATCTGGACCACATCGACCATGGCGCATGGAAGATCTGGGCGAAAACAAATCCATATGCAAAGTTTATTTTTTCCGGAGCACATAGGGACGCTGTGCTTGCAGACGGCGTGGCTCAGGAAAACGCCATCGGCATTAATGACGGAGAGTCCGTTGCCGTGGGGGATTTTACCATTCATGCAATTGCGGCTGCCCATGAGTTTTTGGACAGGGATCCTGAAACCGGCTTGTATCCGCATCTGCAGTATATTATCGAATGCTGCGGGATCCGGATCCACCATGCGGGAGACACGGTAAGATATGAGGGAATGCTTTCGAAACTGAAATCCTTTGGGCATATTGATATTCAGCTTTTGCCGATCAACGGGCGGGATGCAAAAAGGTATCGGAGGAACTGCATCGGGAATATGACCTTTCAGGAGGCGGCTGATCTTGCGGGAGAGGTTGGACCGGAGATCGTCATCCCGGGGCATTGGGATATGTTTGCGGATAACAGCGCGGATCCGGAAGAGTTTGCGGATTATCTCGACGCAAAGTATCACGACAGGATCAAATGCAGGATACCGAAGGTGATGGAAGAGATCGTGTTTGAAAAATAAGGGGAAACAAACAGTTGACCTGATATTTTTCCCGATATACTATGGAAACGATGACCATATCTTCCATAATATGTCAGAAACTTTGGAGGGCAAAGTGAAAAAGAGTGGGATGCTTGTTAAGGCAGCGGTATTTTCCATTTTTATGGCGGCAGCAGCTATGCTTTTCTGTGGAGTGGTTCTTTTTACCCTTTTCAGGAATAATGCCATGGAAAATGTAAAGAACACCCTGCAGGGAAATGTCGGGGTGATCTGCTATCAGCTCATGAGTTACTCCTCCCATGACTGGCTTTTGAACTATTGGAAAGATCATGCGGACGAGATGGAACGGCCGCCCAGTCCCGATGGTGAAAATGATCAGGAATGGATCGTCAATTACCTGAATTATTATGCGAGCTATGAGGACCTTCGCCATATAAACACAGCAGAGGTCCAGACCGAAGATGTTCTTACCATGTCGGAGGAAGAACAGCGGCATTTTGCGGAATACTGTTATTTTGAGATCAATTCGGATATGATGGAGCTTCCGAAAATGCTGAAGCTCGACAAGGTGACCTTTTTTGAACCGGAGAAAGAAGCAAAGAAAGGGTATGTATTCTTTTATTTTGATCGGGATGAAAATCTCCTTGGCGGACAGACCTGGCGCCTGGGAACGGAAATCCCATTCGATATAAACCAGCGTCCCGAGTTGCAGAGACTTTATGATGAAGAACTTTTTTACTCCGAGGAGGAGATCTATCGTTCCGAGGAAGACGGGGAGGAGTATGCTTCTACATACATGCTTTTCAGGTTGAACTCAGGCAAGGAGCTGATCACAGAGGTGACCATATCTCTGAATAAGATCATGAAGGATGTTTGGGCAGATGTTATTCATTTTGAAGCCTGGATCGCCTGCGTCATCCTGGTCACGATCATTTTTGTTCTGCTCAATATATATTTTGGCGGGATCCGGCCCACGGTGAGGCTCCAGAAGGTGATCGAAGAATATACGGGGAACTGGGACAGCAGGGAATTGAAGGAGAAGCTGAACAAACACCGCCCCAATAATGAGCTCGGCAGTTTATCGGACAACCTGGTTCGGATGGGTGAGGAGATCGACCTCCATGTCAATGAAGTCAAAGCAGTCACTGCCGAAAAAGAGAGGATCGGCGCAGAGTTGGATGTGGCCTCCAGAATCCAGACCGGCGTTTTGCCGAAGGATTTTGCCGATGCTTCGGAGAAAGCGAACTGCATTCTTTACGCTTCCATGACGCCGGCAAAGGAAGTCGGAGGAGATCTTTATGACTTCTTTATGGTAGATGAGGATCATCTCGCCCTCGTGATCGGCGATGTTTCCGGGAAGGGGATCCCGGCCGCCCTGTTTATGATCACGACGAAGGCGCTGATCAAGAGCACGCTGAAACAAGGGGAAAAGAGCCCGAGTGCCGTGCTGTCCGGTGTCGGAGATCTTCTTTGCGAAGGAAATGAAGAGTGGATGTTTGTCACGGTGTGGATCGGCATCCTGGAGCTTTCCAGCGGCAGGATGATCTGCACCAACGCCGGGCATGAACTGCCGGTGATCTACCGGAAGAACGGGGATTTTACATTTTTCAGGGACGAACACGGCGTTCCGGTTGCCACAATGGAGGGCGCGGAATATGAGGATTATGAGCTGGAAATTCATTCCGGAGATACGTTGTTCGTTTACTCGGACGGACTCCCGGAGGCACAGAACAAAGCCGACGAGATGTTCGGGGAGGAACGACTTCTTACGGCTTTGAATGAGGAACCGGGCGGCATGCCGGAGGAGTTGATCGAGAGGATGTCCAAACGGGTTACGGACTTTGTGGGAGACTGCGATCCGTTTGACGACCTGACCATGTTATGTATAAAACTGCGCTAGTTTTTTTAGAAAAGGAGCAAAGATGAAGAAAAAAGCCGTTGGGTTTATCGCAGCGATGCTTAGCATTATTTGTGTAGCCGGGTGCGGCGAAAGCAAAGCGAACCCGGCTGCGGTGCAGGAACCGGCAGCAGTGGCGGAAGAAAAAGTTTCCAAACCGGAGACAGAGGCGCGTTCAGAAAACACGTCCGGGGATGTGGTCGAGGTGGATTTTTCCGACCTGGCGGATGAGTACAAGCCCTGGGCGGATAAATATACGGCGGCAGCAGACAAGCTTTCCCAGTGCCTTCCGGTAGAGGGAGCCGGGATCTCACCGGAGCAGGTGGATGCAGACCTTGCCGCTATGGCGGCGGCTATCGGCGCGCAGGCGATGAGCGATTCGGAAAAGACAAAGATGGATACGATGATCGCGCAGATCGATAATCTTTATGCGCAAAGTAAGAACATGTGTGACACGAAGCTGAACGATATCATCGCCCTGTCGCAGGAAGGATACTCCGGAGAGTTTGAACAGAAGATGAATGACGAGAGAAAGAAGTATGATGAACTGATATCAGCCGGAAAATATAAGGACGCATACGATCAGCTGCTTGGCATGGAAGAGATGTATCTTTCCGAAAAATAATGTTATAGTTGTGTTTGTATGGGAAACGTAGTTTGGAACTGTTTCCCCGGGTTTTTTAGAGCGGAGCAGTAATGTATTATAATATTTCTTTTGATATAGCCGCGATACTTGTGCTCATAGTGATTGCGGTGGGAATGAAAACGGTTCTTTACACGGATACGCCGGGACATAAACTCGTGTGCAGATATGTGTATTCCGTGATCGCATGCGCTTCCATCGACATTGTAACGGCTTACACGATCTGCTACGGAAGCATGGTTCCGGACTTTGTGAATGTGATACTGAATACGCTGTATCAGTATTCATCTGTTCTTTGTGTTGCCGTTGCGATGAGGCTTATCTTAAACTACTTCCCGAGCGCTTCCAAAGTATCTGTGATGATCAACAGGGTGCTGCTGTATCTGCTGGCCGGATTTGTGACGGTAAATATATTTACCGGGTGGATGTTCCGGTTTGAAAACGGCGTCTACATACACGGTGACCTTTATCTGATCGCCTATGTGCTGTCACTATTGATCGTTTTGCACATGCTTTTTGTTGTGGTGCTGAACCGGAATGACCAGAAGGGCGTGATATTTAAGCTCATCATTTTGTTCCTTTTCCTGCCGACGATCTTTACGGTGATCCAGATGTTTATGGGAAATGTCCTGCTCATCACATTCGGCGAAGCATTTTCCGCGCTCATGATGCTCTTTGCACTTGAGACTCCCGACTACCGGAAGCTCATGAGGACGATGAAGGAACTGGATGATGCCAAAGAGGATGCAAACGTCGCCAACAGGGCGAAGAGCGACTTCCTTGCGAGTATGTCCCATGAGATCAGGACTCCTCTCAACGGGATCCTCGGGATGAACACGATGATCCTTAAAGACAGCAAAGATCCGCAGATCACGGAGTATGCGGAGAATATCCGCGTCGCCGGGAACGGCCTTTTGTCGATCATCAATGACATTCTTGACGTTACAAAGATCGAATCCGGGAAGCTGGAGATCCGGCCCGATAATTATGACCTGCTATCGGTCATGAATGAATGTTATCAGATGAACCGGCTGCGAGCGGTGGATAAGGGGCTTGATTTCAAATTTATCAATGACCCCGGTATGCCGGCCGGATACTACGGCGATGAGGTCCGCATACGCCAGATCATGAATAACCTTGTTTCAAACGGTGTGAAATACACCAAAAAGGGATCCGTGAAGATGGAGGTGGAATACCTCCGGAGTAATGATGATGACAAGATCGAAGGCGGCAGGCCGGGCAACCTGATCATCACCGTCACGGATACCGGGATCGGGATCAAAGAGGAGGATCTGGACAGCCTCTTCGAACGGTTTAACCGGCTCGATGAGCTTACGAACAGGCACGTGGAGGGAACCGGCTTGGGCCTTTACATCACGCAAAGGCTTGTCCATATGATGGACGGTTCGATCGACGTGGAGAGCATATATGGGAAAGGAACGGTCTTCATTGCCAGGATCCCGCAGAAGGTCACTGATCCTGCGCACGCCGGAGATTTTAACGAAAGAATGAAAGAAAAAACAAACGTGGAAAACATTGAAACAGAAGACGTCGATGCCTCGGGGAAGAAGGTGCTCGTTGTGGATGATACGAATATCAACCTTCTCGTATTTAAGGGGCTGATCCGCGATACGGGCGTGAGCCTCGACACCGCGCTTTCCGGTGCGGAGGCGATCACAATGACGCAAAAAACGAAATACGATCTGATCTTCATGGATTATCTCATGCCGGAAATGAACGGGGTGGAAGCTTTCCATAAGATCCGGGACGATCAGGATAATCCAAACCGTGAAACGCCGACCATTGTGCTTACCGCAAATGCGGTTGTGGGAGCCAGGGAACAATACCTGGCGGAAGGGTTTGCCGAGTATTTGAGTAAACCGGTCAAGCAGGCGGAGCTGGTGGCCATGATCGAGCATTTCCTGGTGCCGGAGGAAGGAAACGGATCTCCCGCCGATTGACTTGGCGAAAAAGGGCGTAATATGGAGGACTGAAATGAGCAGAGGGAAAGAAAAGTTTTTTTCGATCGCCGGGCTTTTGGGTATCACGCTGGCTTGTTTTGGAATGTGCGGCTGCCAAAGGAATGAGCTGCCGAAGGAAACGGAACCGGATCCGGATATAGAAATAGAAAGGGATACGGAAATTGAAGTGATCGACGGTGGAGAGGTGGATCACTCCGACTATAGCGCCCCCAAGGAGATCGAGTCGAAGGATATTACGGAGTACTATGCCACGTTTAACATTGAAGGGAAATGGGCGCCCGGGCAGAGAGACGTGTTCTATACGTTTGAGGTAAAGCCGGATGAAGAAGGCGTACTGATGGCAACTGAATCGGTTACAGGCGTTAAAGCCGTGGCCGATCAGGCTTTGCTTACTTCCTTGCAGGAGATCATTGATGAATTCAATCTCGCAGAGCATAATGGCGAATACCGGATCACCGCCGGGATCGATCCTTCTTTATACGGCCCCAGCACGCTGACCGTGAACTATGCGTCGGGCGAAGAACTGAACTTTACGCAGGATAATGATCCTTCCGAGGAGTGGGCGAAGAAGACATATCTGGCCTTCGCGAAATGGTTTGCCGGACAGGGTGATCCGTCGCTCCTGCCGGAAGAATATGAAAACATGGTTTCAAAGCTTTCGATCGCATTCAACGATATCTATGCCGGAGGCTCCTATGAGTACAGCGTAGGCGAAGAAAGGGATGAATACGGGCGCCTTGTGCTTACACGGACTATTGACGGAGAAACGGACCGGGCTTCGGTTTATTCCTCGAACATCTTTTTTGATGATATCAGCGGCATATTGAGTGATCATGATCTGCAGGCCTATGCGTCTTCTTCGGGAGATGAAGAAGCGGATCTCAGGATCGATATCGTATACGAAGACGGACATGAGCTGTCCATCCACACAAGCGATGAGGCCGCGATCGATGAACTGGTCGTGATGACGAGCGATCTTTTTGATCGTTTTAACGATTATTTTTGAGCCGTCGAAAAGGGGGAGAAGGATATGAGTGAAAAAACGGAAATTTCAGCGGTACGGGGAGATATAACACAGGATCATGGAGTACAGGCGATCGCAAATGCCGCGAATACGAGCCTCCTTGGCGGGGGCGGGGTGGACGGAGCGATCCATCGTGCTGCCGGGCCGGAGCTTCTGGAGGAATGCCGGACGCTGCACGGCTGCGAGACAGGGCAGGCGAAGATCACGAAGGCGTATCGGCTGCCCTGCGAATATGTGATCCATACGCCGGGACCGATCTGGAACGGCGGAGCATATGATGAGGAAAAACTGCTTGCATCCTGTTACAGGTCCTGCCTGGAGCTCGCCGTGGAACATAAGATCAGAAGCATCGCTTTTCCGTCCATTTCAACCGGCGTCTATGGGTACCCGTTGAAACAGGCGGCGGCAGTTGCTGTTCGTACGGCAAGAGAATTTGTGGCTGCCCATCCCGGGGACCTTGATGTCATCAAATGGGTGTTGTTTGATGACCGTACGCTGCAGGCATATCTGGAACAGATGTAAGAAAAAGGGGGAGAGCCGATGAGCCTGTTGAGGTTTGACTACAGTTGGGAGAATGCCGTGCAAAAGATCACGGACAAACCGCTCATTGTTGTCGAATGGTCCGGCGGAGTGGACCGGCAGCACCCGTTTTCCCTTATGGAAGGAAAGAAATATCAGCAGATGGAAAGTGTTATCTGTTATAGAAAATAAAGGAACAGGAAGGATAGATCATGATTTTTGACAGTGTTCTCGAAGCAGTGGGGCATACTCCCATCATCCGGTTGAAAAGGCTCGTAAGGCCCAACAGCGCTGAGGTTCTTGTGAAGTTTGAAGGCACGAATATCGGCGGATCCATTAAGACCCGGACGGCTCTCAATATGATCCTGGCCGCGGAAAAAGAAGGGCTTCTTCATGCGGATACGGTCATTGTGGAACCTACCAGCGGAAACCAGGGCATTGGTCTGGCTCTGGTGGGGGCAGTAAGGGGCTATCGCACGATCATCATCATGCCGGATTCGGTCAGTGAGGAACGCAGAAAGATCATCCGGCATTATGGGGCGGAGGTGATCCTGATCCATGATGACGGGGATATCGGAGCCTGCATGGATGAGTGCCTTAAGACGGCGCTTAGAATGAGAGACGAAGACCCGAAGGTATTTGTTCCGCAGCAGTTTGAGAATCCGAACAACACTATGGCGCATAAAAATCACACGGCTCTGGAGATCATGGAACAGGTGGCAGGGCCCATTCATGGGTTCTGCTCCGGGATCGGAACCGGCGGCACCATTACCGGGATCGGAGAAGTATTAAAGGCGCAATACCCGTTTGTGGAGATCTGGGCGGTCGAGCCCGAGAATGCGGCGATCCTTGCGGGCGGAAACATCGGAACCCATCTTCAGATGGGGATCGGGGACGGGATCATTCCCGACATCCTGAACCAGTCCATCTATGATGATATCTGTGTTGTGTCGGACGAGGAAGCTATTGGAACGGCGCAGAGGCTGGCAAGGGAAGAAGGGATCCTGTGCGGGATCTCCAGCGGTACCAATGTGGCTGCCGCGATAAAGCTGGCGGAAAAACTGGGATCCGGAAAGACCGTGGTTACCGTGCTGCCGGATACGGCGGAGCGGTATTTTTCGACGCCGCTTTTTGATGAAGAGTGATGGCTATGCATAATGCGTTTCTTGACAGGCCCGATTGGGACAGGCCGTCGGTCCATAATAGCGAACGGTGCGCACAGTTTCGGTTCGGAAAAACAGGCTCTTTGGTATACCGATATTATCTCCCGCAGGAGCCGGAGGGCGCGCCGATCGTTTTGTTCCTTCACGGCGCTGATGTGGTCGGAAATGATAATGAAAGCCAGCTCATCTATCATGACATCGGGACCATGTTTGCAAAAAAGCAATGGCAGGAGAAGCATCCCTGTATCATCATCGCGCCGCAGTACGGCAGGGGAAGCTACTGGAGCCGGAATGAAATACAAAATACTATCTTTTCGATCATTGAGGATACGGCAGCTGCCTATAACGCCGACAGAAGCCGTATCTATGTCTATGGCTACAGCGCGGGTGGAGTGGGCTGCCTTTCCCTCCTTAAAAGCCGGCCGGAGCTCTTCGCTGCCGCGATCCCAATCTGCGGAGCTACGGATACGGACGGGCTCGGCAATCTCGCAAAGGTCCCTTTATGGCTTCTTCATGCCGAGGATGATGGGATCGTCTTATGCTCTTACGGAAGCATGCATCTTGGTTCCAAAGACCTGTTCGGAAAAATGGCACATGAAGACCGGGTTCAGGAAACAAAAGGAAAGGCGGGCGAGACCCTCTATTCAGCCGGAGAAAACTTACGTTACACAGAGCTTCCGGCCGGTTTTATGGAGCGGGAATACGGCGTCAATCCGCATTGCTCCTGGGTCTATATGTCTGATAAAAACAGACCTGAATTGCGGGAGTGGATGTTTTCAAAGAGGCGTGATACGGCTGCAGGATAAAGGACATTTTTATGGATGAACTCAGAAGATTGAAAGAGCTTGCGGACAGGAGCTTTCGGAGCGGGCAGTTTGCGTTCACGGATTTTTTATCCATGGCGGAGCTTTCGGTGTTCTATGAGAATGAAAGAGAACTCCTCTATGCGAGCCCGGTTCTGTTTGGGGGATATGAGGGGGCGGAGCGGCAGATGATCCGGTTTGGAAATGAAGAGGAGCTCGGATACGAGGAAGCGTTTCCGATCGACGCGCTCCGTGTTACGCCCGTCATGAGCAAGTTCTCGGATGACTTAAATCACAGGGACTTTCTGGGAGCGCTGATGAACCTGGGCATCAAACGGGAAATGACCGGTGATATTGTGGTGAACGGTAAGGATGCATTTGTGTTTTGCAGAAGCACCCTTTCTCCTTACATTATGGAGAACCTGACGAAGGTGAAGCATACCTCTGTTAAAGTCGAAAACGCGAACGGGGAAGAAGTTGTTTCTTCGCAGGAAAGAAAGGAAAGGATCGTCCAGATACAGTCCAACCGGATCGATGCGGTGGCGGCAAAGGTATATGGGATGTCAAGGCAGGAAGCGTTGGCTTTATTTGCCGAACACCGGGTGTATCTGAATGGAAAAGAGTGTACCGGAAACGCCAAAACATTGTGCCCGGGGGATATCGTAAGCGTCCGCGGGAAAGGCAGGTTCGAGTTCGAGGAAGAGCTGAATCTCAGCAAAAAGGGGAAGCTGAACTGCCGGGTGATGTGCTGGTGAGATAAAGCAATAAGGGGATAGAGAAGTATGAAGCTAAGAATAGCATTGCTTCAGCTGCTTCCGGGGAAGGATACGGATGAGCAGCTCCATATCGGGTTGCAGGCTTGCAGGAAAGCAAAGGAGATGGGCGCGGATATCGCGTTGTTTCCTGAAATGTGGAGCGACGGATACATGATCCCGCAGGATGAAGAGGAATTGAGGAAGCTTGCTGTCACAAAGGAAGGTGATTTTGTATACAGTTTCGGGAAGATCGCAAAGGAACTGGAGATGGCGGTCGGGATCACTCTTTTAGAGCAGCACGAGCCGAAGCCCCTGAATTCGATGATCCTCTTTGACAGGAACGGAGAGCGCCGGCTTCACTATTCAAAGGTCCATACCTGCGCCTTTGACGCCGAAAAGGTGCTTTCGCCGGGGGAAGATTTTTATGTGGCAGACCTTGATATCGGAAGAGGGACGGTTTCCGTCGGATCCATGATCTGTTTTGACAGGGAGTTTCCGGAAAGCGCAAGGATCCTTATGCTGAAGGGCGCGGAGGTTATTCTCGCGCCGAACGCCTGCCCGATGGAGATCAACAGGCTGTCGGCGCTCCGGACCAGGGCGTATGAAAACATGCTTGCGGTTGCCACCTGCAATTACCCGGAGGGACAGCCGGACTGCAACGGGCATTCCACGATATTTGACGGCGTGGCGTGGCTCGAGGACGAGCCCGGCGTGCGGGACATGTGCGTGTTTGAAGCGCCGGAGGAAGAAGGCATTTTTCTTGCCGAGATCGATATGGATCAGCTCCGCGCTTACCGCGAACATGAGATCATGGGCGCGAAATACAGGCACCCGGAGAGGTATGGGAGTTTAAGCGAACAGAAGTGAAAATTTTTTTCTAAAAAAGTGCAACCCCGGGCCCGGGTTGTCGCTATCTATAGTGAACGGGCTGATCCGTTTTCGAAAACTGATGACTAAAAAAGGAGGGTATTATGAAAAAGAGAATAGCTATGATCCTTGCAGCGGTTTGTATTGTTACGGTATCGGGATGCGGAGCAGCAACCGCAGCGCAGAATGTGAAGACGGCAGAAACGGTTACGGAAACAAAGCCGGCTGCCAAAGTGCAGGAGGCTCCGAAGGCTGCACCGGAAGCGGCGGGCGCCGTCGCTTCTGCAGAAAGCACGATCACGGTAAACGGCACGGGAGAGATCAAATGTGAGCCGGACATGGCAGAGGTGATGCTGGCGATCGAAACGAATGAAGCAACCGTGGAGGAATCGCAGAAGAAAAACGCCGAAGAAACGAATGCGGTTTTAAAGACACTTTCGGATGAAGGAATCGAGGAGTCATCCATTCAGACATCGGACTACAGCGTTTATCCCAGGTACGACGATTACGGAGAAGAGATCGTTTCTTACTCCGTGAACACAACGCTGACCGTGTCGGATGTTCCGATCGCAAACGTCGGCAAACTGCTCTCGGCTTGTGGGAAGTCAGGCATTACAGAAGTCAGGAACGTGCAGTATTTTTATTCCGGATATGACGAGGCGTATGAGACGGCTTTGGGTGAATCGGTGGCTGCAGCAGAGAAGAAAGCAGTGGCTCTGGCAGCTGCGGCCGGAAAGGCATTGGGCGGCATTATCAGTATCACCGAAGGATACCAGGACACGTCTCTCCGCTATGTGTATGACAATGGGATGGCTTCCTATGCGGATACGGAAGCAGCTTTGGCTACGGGAACCGGGCCCGATATCAAGCCGGGAGAAGTGACGGTAAATGCCGAGGTTACGGTGGTCTATAGTCTGAAATAATCTTAGAAGAGGAACGACGTTGACGGATACAGAGATCATTGACTTATATCTGGAGCGGGATCAGGCTGCGATACGGCAGACCTCCGACAAATACGGTGCACGGCTCCGGAGGATTTCAGAGGGCATCACGAGAGACGCCGGTTCTGCCGAGGAATGCGAAAACGATACCTACATGAAAACCTGGGAGGCGATCCCGCCGAATGAGCCCCGGGACTATTTCTTTGTGTTCCTTGCCAGGATCACAAGGCATCTTTCTCTGGATGCCTGTAAGGAGCGTAACCGGTTGAAGCGGAAAGCAGAGCTGAACGAGTTTACAAAGGAACTGGAAGAGTGTATTCCCGGCGCGGACGACACGGCTGGAGAAGTGGAAGCGAAGCTTCTTGGGGAAAGCATAACAAAGTGGCTCTATACCCAAAAGAAAGAGCATCGTAATATCTTCCTGCGGCGTTACTGGTACATGGACAGCATCGAGGAGATCATGAACCGCTTCGGCTTTGGGGAAAGTAAGGTGAAATCCATCCTGTTCCGCTCCAGAAAGAGCCTTCAGGACTATCTTGTGAAGGAGGGTTTTGAAGCATGACAGGAAAGGACCTTCTGGAATCTATGGAATATGTGGACCCGAAGCTGATCGAGGCGGCGGAGAACCCTCTGCATAAAAAGGTTTTCCGAAGAAGAGTATTGATGACAGTAGTCGCAGCGGCAAGCCTTGCGTTCGTGATCGGGATATCTTCGTACGGTATTCATTCCCACAAATTCAAAGAACAGGAAGCTTCCGTTATGATGACCGCGGAAGCGCCGGCATACGACAGTATTGAAGAAGAACGGGAAGAAATACCGGCATACGGCGGTGTCGAAGAAGAACAGGAAGAAATACCGGCATACGGCGGTGTCGAAGAAGAACAGGAAGAAGCAGCGGAAGCGGAAATGGCAGCCGTGGAAAGCGCTGATATGATTACCGCTTCTTTGGATGATGAAATGATCTCGAAGCTGGATCAGGACCTGAAAGAAATGGCGGAGCCGGAGAAGTCGGTCAAGGAGATCGCTTTTTCCATGAAGCAAGGGATCGCCACGATCTACGTAACGATCACGCAGGAACAGGCAGAATTGCTTGCCCGGGATGAACTCTTAGCGGACAGCCTTGATGGCAGCTTGACGCAGTATGCATCATACATTGACGAACAGCTGTCTGAAAACGGCATCCCGCAGAAGACGATCGGGATTGTTTTTATCGAAGGACAAACGATACCGTATGTTTATTTTTCTGCGGATGAAGTTACTGCGCCGTAGCTACACGGATCAGGGACGGGTTGGAGCAGGCGGTTTTGGAATGGCTGATAAAGTAAGGCAGGGGCGCGAACCCCTGCCTTTTTATGCCCATCCCCCTGCCTTCGTTATGTGCCGGCCCGCGCAAGGAAAAATCCCGGCTAAAGCAGACCGCAAGGATTGGCTATTTATATACAATAACTGCTATAATCTCCACTAAATCATCGGATGCGTTTTCAACTCCATGGCCTGTTCCTGCGGGGCATAAAGTAACATCTCCCGCCTCTACGTCCCGGATCTCGCCGTTATCGTTGTACTTCGCGTTCCCACTCAGAAAATAAAACAGTTCACTGTCTGTTTCATGCACATGAAAACCGATACTGCAGCCGGGTTTCAATGTGATTCTGGAAAACATCCGGCCCTTGCCGCTCATCTCCTCCGGAGACTGGATGAAATTCGTGATCTCAACGATCCCGTTTCCGTCTCTCATGCGTTCCCGCAGTTCTTTTTGACATTCGTCCTTTTTTCTGATCATGATCCTTTCACTCCTTATATCGTTTTTCTTAATTCCCGCCACATACATAGCTCTGAATCAAAACATAGAACGATACTTCTTTTTTGTCAAGGAGAGTGGCCAGCTCTGGTTCATGAGTTTTTTGAAATTGGATATTTACGGTATTCAATTATTCCGATGGTTGAGGTATTGTATTGAAGATGATTGTTTTATAAGGAGATGCCGATGACTTTTGAACAGAGAGAATGGACACGCGCCAGAGATGAACTGGTGAGAATGATCGCAGAGCTTGGATTTCCCGAAGAACTTGGCAGTGAGGTGGCAAAGAATCTCGGCTCCCCGAAAGCCATGCAGCGGATGATGGGCTACCTTTACAACGTGAAACCACGCAGCGCCGAGCTGATCGTGGACGAGATGCTCGCCATCCAAAGCGACATCGCAAGATGGAAGGAGAAGAAAGCCAGTGAAGAAGCGAATGCCCGTTACAATGAAGTGCTGAACTACGGGCTTTCGGATCCTGAGGATGATGAGGAATGATCAAAAATCATACATGTTGCATATAAGAAAGTGGAGGTAGAATGTGGAACCTGAAGAAATAAGGCTGTCGCCTATGCCAAAAACATGGATCCTGGATCTGGACGGGACTTTGGTTGTCCATGATGGTCCATTCATTATGGGAAAAGATGAGTTCCTTCCGGGCGCAAAAGAATTTCTGGAGTCTATTCCGGATCGGGATATGATCATCCTGCTTACGGCGAGACTGGAATATGAAAAAGCGCATACATTGCGCTTCCTGAAAGAAAACCATGTTCGTTATGACCATATCATCTTCGGCGCCGGAGAGGGTGAGCGGATCATGATCAATGACAATAAACCGGATGGCCTGGTTACAGCGTATGCGGTTAGTACGAAACGTGACAGATTCTGCCGGACGAGGTTTGTGACGGATCAAAACTTGGGAACGATCTATGATTAGGGAATGACATTGCGGCAAACATTTGTTCGAAAAGACTATTGAATATGGATAAAATGAGTGTAACGTTAAGAAATTCTTAAACATTTCCCCTGTTTTTTCTTAAACAAAAGTCTGCTACCATAAGATCATGAAGATCGATCTTTTTGTAGGAGACTTTTTGTTATGAGCACAATACTGATCTGCGATGATGAACCTGATATTGTAAATGCCCTGAAGATCTATTTGGAAAGCGCGGGCTATGAAACGGTGTCTGCGGGAAACGGAAAGGAAGCGCTTCGGATCCTTCATGAAAAGGAGATCCATCTGGTGCTTTTGGATGTGATGATGCCGGTCATGGATGGGATCGAGACGCTGTCAAAGCTGCGGGAGACTTCCAACGTTCCGGTGATCCTGCTGACGGCGAAGTCAGAGGATACGGATAAGATCATGGGACTGTCTTCGGGCGCGGACGACTATATCACAAAGCCGTTCAATCCCATGGAGCTCTTGGCCCGTGTGAAAAGCAGCCTTCGGCGTTATCTTCTGCTTGGAGGAAGTGCGACTGCCGCAGCTTCGGATCAGGAAACCATGCCGGAAGACGGGAAACTGAGGATTGGCGGGATCGAATTGTCTGATCGTGAAAAAAGCGTTTCCCTGGACGGGGATCCCGTTTCTCTGACGCCCACCGAGTATGATATCCTGAAGCTCCTGATGGAGAACCCCGGGAAGGTGTTTTCTCCGGATGAGATCTATAGAGAACTTCACCATGAGCAGGGATATGGCGCGGAGGGCTCGGTCGCTGTTCACATCCGGCATCTCCGCGAAAAGCTGGAATATGATCCGGCGGAACCACGCTTCCTGAAGGCGGTCTGGGGCAGGGGGTACTTTATCTCGGCCGAAAAAAATCCCGGCTGAGAAAAAGTAAACGGTCGAATATATCGCAGAGGAAAAGAGGAAAAAATGAAAGCAGTTTCATGGAAAAGCAGCCCGGTGCTGCGGGTGATCTTGTATGTATTATTTATTGTGGGTATCAGCGGTCTGTTTGTTTCGGGATTTAGCATGATCGTTTTCTACGAAACCGGCATCACTTATGATGCGCGCACATATGATGAAGCCAAAAGGATCCTCGATGAAAGGATTGCACAGCAATACTCCATTGTTGCTTTGACCGGGCAGAAGGAAGGGCAGGAAGCGGCTGGCCTGGCCGATACTAATTTCCGTTATGGGATCATACAGGGATACTCCCTTGAGGAAGCAAAAGAGAAGGGAATTTTGGAGGACCCGAAGTCGTATTCTTTTCAGAATTTTGAGGCGGGGATCCCGGATGCAAAGGAACGATTTGTACATAGCTATACCTATGCCAAAGGACAAACGGATTACTATGTCCCATACAGCCTGTTTGAAGACGGATACCTGTATTTTAACGGTGAAGACAGCGATTGGGAGGACAAAGAGAATCAATACATTGTAGTTTCCACAATAGCGAAGGCTTCCTATGATCCGGCGTTGAATGACCTTTATCGTTATGAAAATGATCTGCTGCAGGCGGTCTATTCTTATAAGCTGAAGGAGCTTTTGCCGGTGATCGCGGTCTTTGCCGCCGTGCTGATCGCAGTCTGCACCATTCTGCTGCTGAACTGTGCCGGATGGAAAAGAAATGGACAGAAACAGGAGCTGATCGTACTGAAAAAAACGGATCTGTTTCCGTTGGATATTGGAACTGTTATAGCGCTCGTGCTTTTTGTGATCCTTTTCGGAGAAGGCGCAGTGTTATCTTATGAACTATGCCATAATAACAACGTCTGGGAAACACAGTGGACGATCGTTTTGCTCCCGCTGGGGTTGGTGCTTGCCGCAGGTCTGATCTTGCTGACGTATCTTATGAGTGTCGCGGCAAATGTAAAGGCAGGAGGAGTATGGGAAAGAACAGCGCTGTCAAAGCTTTGCCGGGTGATCAACCGGGGCTATGTGAGAGCACGGGAAAAGGACAGAGAAGCCGCACAGGTGAAGGATCTGAAGCGGCGGGTATGGAGCCTGTTTGCAGTGTTTACAGGAGTGGAAGCGCTTGCGCTGTATTTCATTACGCAGTATTTCTTTTCCGCCAGAGCCACGCTGCTGGTTTTTCTGCTGTGGACTGCGGAAAAGATCGTTTTAGCAGTGATCGTGTCAAGCATGCTCTGGCAGTTCGCGGAACTGAAGGTTGCGGGGATGAGGCTTGCAGACGGAGACTTTACCTATTGTGTTGACACGGAAAAGATGATGACCGATCTGGCGATCCATGGCGAGGATCTGAACCGGATCAAGGACGGGATGGAACAGGCGATATCGGAGCGGTTGAAAAGCGAGCATTTTCAGACGGAGTTGATCACGAACGTATCGCATGACATCAAGACGCCGCTGACATCGATCATCAATTACATTGACCTTTTGAGCAAGGAGGAGCTGCCCGGGGAAAAGGCGAAAGAATATGTGGAAGTGCTGACGAGGCAAAGTAAGCGCCTGAAAAAGCTGGTGCAGGATCTGATCGATGCTTCCAGAGCCTCCAGCGGAAATGTGAAGCTTACCATGGAAGAGATCGACCTGAACGTTCTCCTTTCCCAGATGGCCGGAGAATACTTTGATAAAATGTCTTCGGCAGGAATAGAGCTGGTGGTCACGAAACCGGATGCTCCGGTCCTTGTAACGGCAGACAGCCAAAGCCTTTGCAGAGTGTTTGATAATCTTCTGCAGAATATTGTAAAATATGCACAGAAGGGCACAAGGGCTTATGTTGACCTGGCAGGTAAAACGGTGATCTTTCGGAACACCTCGGCAGAGCGATTGAACATCAGCCCGGAAGAGCTGCTGCAGCGCTTTGTACAGGGAGACGCTTCCCGAAAAGCCGAAGGCTCCGGGCTTGGTCTTTCCATTGCGGAAAACCTGATGAAGCTGATGGGAGGGACGCTGAAACTGTCTGTGGATGGGGATCTGTTTAAGGTGACATTGGAGTTTTCATGAAGAAGGTGGTTTTGGCAGAAAACTCTTATAGATCAGCCTAAAGTTCCAAAGTATCAATCTGATACTTTGGATGATACTTTGGCGGACAAAATCCTGACTATCTTGAAGCAGGACCCATACACGACACAAGGGGTTTTGGCGGAAAAAATTAAAGTTTCTATACCTTCCATAAAGCGAACTATGAAGATGCTTTCGGATTTAGGAAGGATTGTCAGAAAGGGTGACAGTTTGTTAAGGTCTTCTTCAGAACAGCCGATATAAAAGACAAGCAATGGAATGCACATTGAAGAGTGGAAGGATCCGTTCGTCGATGTGCTTTTATATTTCCACAAAAGAGAGAAAGATGCTATGATTTAATACCATAAGAATGTCTGAAAGTGAGGGAGAAAATGGTTGGAGATTATCGGGTTGTTACGCTTTGTGGGAGTACACGCTTTAAGGATGCCTTTATGGAATCGCAGAAGCGATTGACTTTGGAAAGAAATATTGTAATCAGTGTCGGTTTGTTCGGTCATTCCGGGGATGATGAAGTCTGGGATGGGATGGATGAAGGAACTATATCCAAGACTAAGGAGATGCTGGACGATATGCATAAGAGAAAGATTGATATGGCTGATGGGATCTATGTGGTCAATGTCGGAGGCTATATCGGCGACAGCACGAGATCGGAGATTGAATATGCTAAAGAACACGGAAAAACAGTGGATTATCTGGAAACAGTGGAAGAATGATCTGCTGATTACAGAATGATTTGACTATTCGTGTCGAAATCCTGACCATTCGTGTCAAACGGGTTCCAATTATATGCGTGTGCGACGATAATAGGAATGACGTAACTGTTCAGAACCCTTTGGGCTCTTCCAGTTACGGAAGCCCGCAATTAAAGATTTGCTTCGCAAATGGGCGGGCTTCCCGGCTGAATGAACTCTTTGGTACGCCTTCAGCAGCAAGTGCTTCGGGCTGTCCTGAACAGGTGCGGAATAACAGCACTATACTCGCACATTCAGAAAGGAGGAGCACCGAAATGATCAGTGATTTCAGCGGATTGATAAGCCCATATCTGATGAACTACGGAAACTATGGTGGATACGGGAATTATGGAAATTATTCCAGTCGGATCGGCTATGGACAGCAGGCGATCAATTCTGCAAACCAAAGATATATCAGGAAGGATCATACCATTTCGATCAACGATTCAGATTCTGTTGCGACAAAGGCATTGAAAAAGGCCATCAACCGGGTAAATGCAGCCGGAAGAAAACCGCAAAATGCAAGAGAAGTGACCGATACGAATAAAACGTCGGAAAGTAAAGAAGAAAAGTGGTCCGATCTGAACAAGGCGTTAAAGAAAATGGATGCAGACGACATCAGGGAATTGTACACGATGATGAGAACTGCCTTTGAGGGCTTTGGCAGCACGGGAGGATTGTTATAAATGACAATTACCATCTGCGACGATGAAACAGTGCAAAGAGAGAATCTTCGCCGCATTATTCTTGAGCATTATCCGGAGACCAATATCATAGAATGTCGGAAGGCCGAGGAAGCAGTTGGCTGTGCCGAAGAATCCGATATAATGCTTCTTGATATTGATACTGGAACCGAAATGGATGGCATGGCAGCCGCGCGGACAATCTATAGCAGAAAGGAAGGGGAAGGGAGATTATACTCTCTTCCTCTGATTATTTTTATTACAGGGTTTCCGGAGCGGATGAAGGAAGCCTTTGGTGTCCATGCTTTTTATTTTCTTGAGAAGCCTTTGAAACGCCAGGTGCTTCTTCCGGTGCTGAAAGAGGCGGTAAATACGGCTTCGATGATCCTGGATGAGGGCAGAAGAAAACCGTCGACGGAAAATAGCCTCACGATAAAGAATGGAGATCAGGTTATCCTAATCCCGTATCAGCAGATCCTTTATGCAGAAAGTTCCGGCAGGGAACAGATCCTTCATATTTCCAAGCATTATCAGAATCGGGAAGAAGTGGTTTATCAGGGAAGCATGGATGAACTGGAGACGCAGCTTCCGAAGGGTTTTTATCGTATCCATAGGGGTTACATTGTAAATATGAGCTATATAACTGGATATGGGAAAACGGGGATTGAGCTGTCGGATGGCAGCCAACTGTTGATTTCAAGATACAAGTATAAGGAGTTTGTGGAGAGGTATCTCCATTTCATAGGGCTATAAGCATGAGCGAAACGGATTTTTCTTTTTATTCTGAGTTGTTGGGATATATTTTACAGGGTTTCCGGTGGCTTTCCCTTCCGCTTGGCGTTCTTGTTTTTACCGATATAAGAAAACTGAGGCAAGGGGTTGTCCGATGGATCCCGTCCATGATCATGGGTGCGATCACAGGTCTTGGCTGTTTTTGCATGGCATACCTGATGGGCTTCGGGATCCAGTCTATTCTGTCGGAACGGATCACGGCATCCTTTGATTTTCGAGATGAGGGTGATTTGGAGATCTTTCTGCGGTGCCAGTTTGTCCTCTGGCTTGTTATCTGTATTTCGTTTGTGGTACTTACTTTGCTGTTCCTTTATATACTGCATCGGATCGTGAGGATACGATTTGCCCAGACGGTATATGAGGCGATCTATCTGTCTGTGCCGGGCATCATGGCATATCTTTTGTCTCGATTTTTTGCTGTAATATCCGTGATCCCGATGGAAAAAGAAGTATTCGTTCTTTCAGAACAGATTAAAGTTTCTAACGGGATTTTTCTTGCTATGGCTGTCCTTTTGCTTGTGTGCGAAGCATTCCTGGTGGCAACATGGCAGAAAAACCGAGTTATGAAAGATAAAGAAGAACAGCTGATGTTCTCAGCGTTGCAGGCCGAAGCCCTGAAAAAACGTCTGGCTGATACCGAGTTAGAACAGAGAAGGCTTTCCGGATTTCGCCATGATCTGAAAAATCATCTGACAAACTTTCATGGGCTTCTGGAAAAAGGGGCGTACAAGGAAGCTGATGAGTACCTGAAATCCATGGAAAAGGATGTTAATCCGTTTGAACAAAGGTTTTATACAGGAAGCGCCCTGCTGGATGTGATCCTGAATGATAAGTCAATGGAAGCAGAAAAACTTGGAGTCACATTTTCTGCAGGAGTTGATGGTGATAATATCCCTGAAGAGGCGCTTTATGACCTCGGCGTGCTGTTGACAAACCTAATTGACAATGCTTTGCTGGCTGCATCAGAGAAAAGGACAAACTATCCAAATGTCTTTGCAAGCCTGAAACGCAAAGGGAATTTTCTGGTTTTCAAGATTAGGAATAGCTGCTCAGAAAAAATGGTTATTGATCCGGAGAAGCACCTTCCGGTAAAGAAAGGAAGAACCAGTCCCGGACATGGTATAGGGATCCGTAATGCGGCAGATATCTGTGAGAAGTACCTTGGGACAATGGAATACGTGCAGAAGAACGATGAGGTTATTGTAACCGGGATGCTGCAGCTGAAATGAGGTAATCCTTGCAGATTACTTTGAACCGCTCCAGGAATGACCATTCGTGTCAGAATCCTGACCATTCGTGCAGAGCCTATAAAATTCGCAAAAACTGCGCCGATGTAGCTTTCAGAAGGAGGAAGATCATATGCGGGTAACAACAAAAATGGTGAATGAATCAGCACAGAGGGCAGGGCTTCCGGGATTGGGACAGTCTCTTCTGGATGTGATGAACCAAAACGATAATGAGAACTCACTTCTTAATACCGTTCAGAAAACCGGTAACACAAAGGCAGCCAAAGCGGTCAGCAGTCTTATGAAGGACGGTTATGAGAAGGTGGAAAAATCTGCGGATGGATTGACCAAAAGCCTACGTCAGTTTTCCGAAGCAGAACAGGAGAAAGATGCGGAAAAGCTCCGTGATCTTGCGAATGATATCGTAAAAAACTTTAATGAGACGATGAAGGCATCCGAAAAGACGAATGATACACTGGATCAGTATTATGTCAAGATGCTGAAAGAAGCTGCTTCCGAGAACAAGAATTTCTTCTTCGAAGCAGGGATCTCGATCCAGAAAGATGGACTGCTTCAGGTGGACGAGGAAAAACTGAAGGCGGCGGATGCCGATATGCTTATTCAGGCCCTGGGCTCAGGAAGCACATTTAACGAGAAGGCTGCATTCCTTGGAGAACATATCTCGGATCACGCATCGGCAAGCGCCGGAAGTGTCAGCAGCCAGTATGGGTCAAATGGAACACTGTATTCAGATTACACCAGCAAGATGGACTGGTGGGGATAACAGAAAATAATATATATGCAAGGATGGCACCCGTGTTCAATGGAATGAACATTGATCACGGGTGTATTTTGTATCAAAGGGAATGCGTTGCAATTCCCTTTGATACAAAAGCGCTCCACTATGGGTGCACACTCGCGCGAAGAGAAAATGTTGCCTGCGGCAACCGCGCTCGGCGCAAGAGTTTCGCGAGCGAAACTCTATTATAAAGGAGGACCATTATGACAGGAACAATGAATATATCCGGAAATTATCAGAGCTATAGCTATTTTCAGACCAGCAGCAGGAAGGAAGAGGTACAATCCTTCGCATCTGCGATCAGTGCAAAAGCTGAAAAAGCGGAGGAAACGAAATCCCAAAGGGGATCTGTGATGGAAGATTACTACACCAAAAAGCCTGAGTATAAGGCGGTTCAGCAAAAACGTGTGGAAGGTGGGTATTCTGTTCTTGCCATGGCAGGGTTATCCGCGGAGGATCTGGAAAGCATGTCCGTCTCCGAGTTCAGAAGCGTTATGACCAAAATGATCGGAAGCATACCACAGCATCCGTCCAGACCGTATGATGAGGAAACGGTGCAGATCTCCGAAGAAGGCTGGGAAAACATGAAGAAGGACCCGGATTATGCAGCCTGGGTTCTGGTATATCTGAAAGAAGACCGCTCTGTGAGCAATCCATTTTTGGCGATGGGAGACAAGGGTTGCTATACAGTTCAGAATTTTGGAGCCTCTCCGGCGGAGTATCGGGGACATAGTTTCAGCAAGATATATGGGGGGACTGCAGCAGGCGCAAGGGCTATGTATAACACGGAAGCAGGCAGCGGGGGGATTGTGACAAGAGCCCCGCAGGCGGATGCGCAGCCACCGAAGGATTACAATCTTTGGGAAGAAAGAAGAAAGGCGAGAAAAAAGCGCCAGGAGGAATGGCTGGAGGCTGATATCCAGGCTAAGTATCAGCAGCGTAAACGGATAAATGAGATGTATGAAAAAAGGTATTATGAGAACGTGGCATGGCAGAAAACGCTGAATGCCCGAATTCTTCTTGGGAATAACATGGATTCCGCGGCTATGAAACCAAACATGACGGACGCAACCATGGTTTATAAAGCAGCCGGCCTTTCTGCCGCTTCAGGTTTTGGTTTATAGAATATGTCGAAGAGGATGGCTTAAGGAAACAAAGGAGGTGCAGGATGATCAATACAAGCTATACAACGATAAATACAGGGATTTATTCCAATACAAAACAGAGCAACAGTGTAAAGGAGACAACCGGCACTTTCATGGATGCCATGGCAAAGGCCGGGGTGGAGAAAACGACGGAAAAGAAGAGCGGACATATTGAGGAATCAATGCAGAAATATCCGGAATATGCTTCACATTGGAAGAGTGTTATTGCAAAAGGACATCAGATAACAGAGGCAGATCCGCCGGTAAAACCCAGAGAAGAAATGACGATGGAGGAGTATAAGTCCTATATCGGCGGCCTGATCGACAAAATTCCTGTGGATATTTCCCAGAGTTCAACGGAGTTCTCCTTTGTTATCTCAGATGAGGCATGGGAGACAATGAAGGACGATCCGGATTTTGAAGCATACGTGGTGGGAGGTCTTGAACACAACCTTACATACCGAAATCCTTGGATGGTTCCGCCAAGGGTAAAGCGCTATTGTGTGCTGCAGATTGGTGTGCCGATGGAAAACGGCAGCGGGTCAAGCTGGGGCGATCTTTCCTATGGGACTACAGCAGATTCGGATGCGCATTTCCGGAAGCTTTCCAAAGGAGAATCTTTCCGCAAAAAGCCTGATCCACAGGTGATCAAACAGATTGAGGCAAAGCGGTTAGAGGAAAAACGTCAGAAAACCGAACGGGAAAAGAAGCTGGTGGAAAAGCAGCGCCGGGCACGGGAGGACTATAAGAATCTTATCCGTAAACGAGCAGATGAAGCAGGCTTGGAAGAGTTTTATGATACTCCGAACTCTGTGCTGCAAGCGTATGAGTCGCTGTTCGGGATCGGTGTGGGCATGTTGTGAACATAGGAAACGGAAGGAGTTTTTTAGTATGGGAAATGAAGCAATGACCATAAGCACCATGACCCGGATGTTCCGACAGATCCCGGTAGTACATAATCCCCCGAAGAATGAAGAGGCTTCTTTTGGTGATTGTGTCAGAAAGGCATCCGAATCCGTAAATGATACGAAAAACGAAAAAGTTCAAATGGCGGAATATCGGCAGACTTTATATAGCAAGCTGCAGTCCCTGCCCTATCATTCGTCGAACCAGCTTGATACTACGCAGATTTCGATTTCTGATGCCGGGATTCGTCGGATGATGGAGGATCCGGAATATGAAAAGTGGGTGACGGATCAGGTGAAAACGATATTTTCCGAGCGGGATCCATGGAGCAGTCTGGCCGGAGGGAAATTTATCATGATGCGTTTCGGAGCAGAGGAAACCGATCTGAAGATCACGATGGAGCGGGCAGGTTTCCCCGGCGGGCAGGACAGTATGCTGCCGAAGGTCCATAAAGACGATGATGACGATTTTTGGATCCGGCGGGGAAAACGATTTGAAGAACAGATGGATATGATCGAGGAGATGCAGGAGAAGGAAGCCGCCGGCATTCCGTTTTCGATAAATGTGATGGAGTTGTTGGCAAAGAACAGTCATCAACAATAGTATGGAGGTAAAAAGCAATGACGGGGATCAGTAGTCTAAATAATGTGACAGGTGCTATTCAATATGCGAATTCTTCTAAGAATAGGCAAGTTTCGTCATCGACTTTTCAAAGCACTTTGTCAAATATTGTTTTAGCTGATAAGGCTGAGAAGGCCGACCAGAGCCTTGAGGAAATGTGGACGTCACGATTTCCAGGTGCTAAATATCATGTTATGGATGCGTCCAGTATTTCACAGGGAGTATGGGAACGAAACGATTTTCCTTTTGAGAAGTTTTTTGATGATGAGGTGGATGAATCTGTCTTGAATTGGCAACCGTCTGGTAAAGATCCTGCTATGGCAGATGCATCAGTACAATCAAGACTAGATTCAACATTAGGGCAAAAAGCTATAGTGGTTCCTCCAGAATTGGAGGAGAAGATGAAAAATGACCCGGAATTGGCAAAGAAGGTTATGGAGAGAGTGGAAAGTTTTATTCAAAATCATCCGACAAGACCGGGGAGGATACTATCATACCTGATATCTTTGAATGAGGATGGCGAAATTGCACATTTTCGTGTAACAGGTGGAGGTGGGCATATTTCTGGCCCGTCCGAGGCAGAATTGCGACAATTTGAGGAAGAGCAAAAGGCTAAGCAGGAGAAAAAAGCAAAGCAGGCGAAAGAGAATGCGGAGCGAATCCAGAAGATCGCTGAAGAACGGCGGCAGTTGGAGCTGGAGAATCTTCAGAATCAGAGCATCGAATCTGCTCTTTACATCCAGAGAATCAGTGAGAGCAGAGCTGTTTACGCGGATTCTACTGAAAAGATGATAACAGCTTATGAAACGAGATTACTTTCTCCAAGTGAAATCAAGGAACCCTAAACGGGTGCGCTTATATGGTCTCTTCCTCTTGATCACCCTATACGTCAGGGCGGTTTCGGCGTCAAGGGCGGCTATGCCGTTCATCTCGACCCTTGACGGCGGAACCGTATGAGCGTACCATTCAGCAAGAGGAAGAAGAGCGTATGAACTACGAGTAGCGTTACCATCATAACGACGTATCAGAGATAGGGAATAATATGCAGGAATACTGTAAACAAAATAAAATCGCCTGGGAATATGATGCCTATGATTTTTGGGTAAAGACGCTAGGACAGCCTGAAGATTGTGCAAAGCAGTACATGGATAACCCTAAAGCTATGCTTAAGCGGTATGCAGATTATTTTGAGTGCTTTGAAGGTGTCAAGGTTGCCAATGTCTGCGGTTCCTGTGGGAAAAAAGCAATTCCTTTGGCTTTACTGGGTGCAGATGTCACTGTATTTGATATTTCAGAAGAAAATAAACGATATGCTCTGGAGACGGCAGATGCTGCCGGCGCCAGGATAGGATTTGTGACTTGTGATGTCCTAGAAATTGATCTCTCAAAATATGAAGGGTGCTTTGATGTAGCCTTTATGGAAGGCGGGATCCTTCACTATTTTCATGATATTGACCAGTTTATGAAGATAATGTCAGCTATCCTGAAACAGGGTGGGAAGATGATATGCAGCGATTTTCATCCATTTACAAAGATCATGGATGCGTTGGATCTGGAGACGCCTGAGATGAGCTATTTTTCCAAGGAGATTTTTGAAGGGGAAATGGCTCATGCTCGTTTTTATGAAGATGGGATTCGCGCCCGGATACCAAAGTGCAGTTACAGGAAATATACGATCAGTGAGATCATAAATTCGATGATCGACAATGGATTTATACTAAAAAGATTCGATGAACACCCTTCTTGGGAAAATGAAAAACTTCCCGGTGAATTTACAGCCATAGCGATCAAAAATTGACCATTCATACCATTATTTCGACCGTTCGTGACATGTCTATTGCATTTTCCTGAAAATGGTTCGATACTGAAGATGACAGTTTATCTGTGTAGCTCGGCTGAAAGGGATTTCAGCCAAAACAACGAGACCCGGAAGGATCTCACCATTTTCAAGGAGGGCTGCAAAGGTCCGGTGGACCTTTTCTTGCAGCGGACCGAAGCGAAGCGGAGACAAAGCATGGGAATCACAAGTGTAGGATATTCACCACCACTAAGCACCACACAGTCTGTTTATCAGAACCAGAAGGCTGCTGAAAAGCCGGCGATGGATGATAAGTCAACCGGCGTAAAATCCGCTGCTGATGCCGGTGTGGTCTATGAGAAGAGCGCCGGGAATACGGAAAAGGCGACTTATTCCGTAAACAAAATGAGCAAGGCCGATCGGGAGGCGCTTGTTTCGCAGCTGAAAGCGGATCAGGAGCAAAGGCAGAGTCAGCTTACCAGTTTGGTATCTCAGATGATGGGTAAGCAGGCCACGATCTATGGGAATGCCAATATGTGGAAGTTCCTGGCCAGCGGCGATTATAAGGTTGATGCCGCAACAAAGGCTCAGGCACAGAAGGATATTTCCGAAGACGGATACTGGGGCGTGAAGCAGACTTCGCAGCGGCTCTTCGATTTTGCATCCGCGTTGGCCGGCGATGATGTTGACAAGATGAAAAAGATGCAGTCCGCGATGGAGAAGGGGTTCAAGCAGGCTACAAAAGCCTGGGGAAAAGAACTCCCGAGCATCAGCAGAGACACCATGAGCGCCGCGAATAAACTTTTCGAAGATTATTACGCATCCAAGGAAAAGGACAAGAATACCATAACAGAAGAATAAATGATAATCACAGGGGTGGTCTATAGCAGACCACCCTTTTTGTGACCGCTAATACCGGAGAGGGTACTTGCCGTTCATGACGAAAAAATAACCGTTCATGACATTTCGATAATCCTGTAGCCTGATCGAAACGACATAAAGAATGAAACCTTATGTTGTCTTGGAAAGGAAGCGAACATGAATATAAAGATGCCTGGTCTGGTCAATCAAAATACATACGGATTAAAAAGCGTGGAAGACCGTATGCAACGTCAGCAGCAAAGGGATGACAAGATACAGTTTTTTGAGAATCAGAAAGAAAAACTGAAGGAGATGACATCTACAGATCTTTCTGATATTGCAAGAAAACTGGAATTGCTTCACGGCTACGAGGATCAAATCGCGGCTGCAAAGAAAGAATTCAACAATTCTCAAGTTTACAAAGTAATGGAAGAGGCCGAGGAGCGGGGCGAGAAGATCAGGGAGAACGCTGAAAAAACTGAACCGAAGACTACGGAAGAACGTCGAAAAGATGCGATCAAGGAAGCGATCGAAGAAGCGACAGGTGTCGAACAGTCGGATGGGAT
>JAEEGH010006925.1_pt1 | contig 27528 bp, 25 predicted proteins | sample 9134181 | NCBI WGS metagenome assembly JAEEGH01 (sample SAMN16246544, study PRJNA631951) | gut metagenome | biome: gut microbiome; feature: rumen; material: DP-attached | host: Bos | place: Iran: Karaj | collected 2018-10 | reverse complement strand
TCGAATCCATCTACTTGCAGTATGGGTATACGATATGCTTTCAGCAGATCCTTGATGATAGGTACGGCCTTGCGTATATCCTCAGGAGTCTCTTCGCGCTGAGCTTTATAGGCAGGAAATGCCTCGCTGCGGAAGGTGGGTCCGTGTGGATCAAATGCTACTCCTATGTGGGTTGGCTTCTCTTTGGTGAGTACCTCGTTAAGGGTGTTCAGGAATCCCATAATGGCACTCGTATTCAGTCCCTTAGAGTTGATTCTTGGGTTTTTGATGAACGCATAATAACTGCGATAAATTAGCGCATAAGCGTCTAAAAGAAATAATTTCTGCATAACTTTCTTAATTTTCGGCTCAAAATTACCAAATTATTTCTTAATAACGGAATTATTTCTTATTTTTGTGCCAAAATTTCTGTTTGTTATGGATTATTTATCAACTATAAGAAGGCCTATTGCAACTGAGTTGAACGACTTTTCGGCGTTGTTTCAACAGTGTTTGTCGCAAGGTGAGGGATTGCTCGAGTCGGTATTGTCGCATATCCGTCAACGAGGCGGAAAGCGTATGCGCCCGATACTGATAATGCTGGCTGCTAAGAATTTTGGTGATGTTAATGATACGACCCAGAATGCAGCCCTTGGTCTGGAGTTATTGCATACAGCCAGTTTGGTTCACGACGATGTGGTAGACGAAAGTTCTGAACGTCGCGGCCAGCCATCAGTTAACGCTGAGTATAATAATAAGGTGGCCGTTTTGGTGGGCGATTATATTCTGTCTACAGCCCTTCTTCGAGTCGCTCTTTCTAATAATCATGAAATCGTACAAGAATTAGCCGAGCTTGGTCGTACTCTTGCTGCTGGCGAGATCCTCCAGTTGTCGAACATTTCGAATCAGAAAATCTCGGAAGATGTTTATTATCAGGTTATTGACAAGAAGACTGCCGTGCTTTTCGAGGCTTGTTGTAAGCTTGGTGCCATCTCTGTTGGTGCTTCTTGTGATGTAGTAGAAAAAGCTGCAAAATTCGGACATAATATTGGTATGATTTTCCAGATTCGTGATGACATCTTTGATTATTATGACTCTAAGGAGATAGGTAAACCTACAGGTAATGATATGCTTGAGGGTAAGCTTACTTTGCCTATCATATATTCGCTCACTCGCTACGATTCGTCGGCTATGCAAACTCTTGCGAAGAAGGTAAAGAATGGCTCGATTAATTCGGATGAAATCGCAGTTTTAATCGAGTTTGCTAAGCAGTATGGAGGTATAAAGTATGCCGAGAAGAAGATGGGAGAGTTTGCTAAGGAGGCTCAGACGTTTATCGATGAATGCGTGAAACCTGAGCTGAAAGATGCATTCACAGCTTATCTGGAATATGTAGCCCAGCGTAATATCTAGTCTGATTTCGCATTACTACATATATGAAAGTACTCCAGTCCTTACGTTAAAGGACTGGAGTACTGCTATTAAAGGACTGCAGTCCTCTTACTTGAGGACTGAGCCTAGTATTAATCAAAAGAATTTCACTTCTTCGCCGATTACCTCGCTTAGCAGTAGGTTGGCCAGGCGTGATGTACCCATGCGGAACATCTGGTTAGTAAGCCATTTTTCGCCCAGAACCTCTTTTACGATGGTGTAGTATATCAATGCGTCCATCACGCTGTTAAGGCCTCCAGCGGGCTTAAAACCAATCATAATGCCAGTTTCATCGTAGTACTCCTTGATGGCCTGACACATCACGTATGCAGCCTCTGGTGTAGCGGCTGGTTCGAGCTTACCAGTAGATGTCTTGATGTAGTCGGCTCCTGAGTACATTGCCAGGATAGAAGCTGTCTTGATGTTGGCTGCTGTCTTCAGGCAACCAGTTTCCAGTATAACCTTAAGTTTAGCATCGCCGCAAGCCTCTTTAATCTGCTGGATTTCGTCGATACAAGTCTCGTAATCGCCTGAGAGGAATGCGCCTACGCTCAGCACCATATCTATCTCTGTAGCACCATCTTTTACAGCCAAGCCTGTCTCAATAGTCTTAACTTCGATAAGGGCCTGAGACGAGGGGAATGAGCCTGATACGCAAGCTACCTCTACGCCTTCGATTTCGAGAGTCTCTGATACCACCTTTGCAAAACGTGGATACACGCAGATAGTAGCTACGTGGGGTAGGTGAGGGTAGTTCTCTTCGAACTGGTTTACACGCTCTGTAAAGGCCAGTACGCTCTCGTCGCTATCGGTGGTCTTCAGGGTAGTAAGCTCAACGCTACCCATCAGGAATTTCTTTACCTCCAGAGTATCGTTCTCGGCTACTTTGTTGGCAATAATATCCTTTACTGCCTCCTTTACTTCCTCGTCTGTTATTTCGAGGTTGTACTTACTCAGAACCTCTTCCATGCGGCTCTTCTGTTGCATCTCAAAGTGATGATGATGCTCGTGTTCGTGATTGTGTTCTGCCATAATTGCTTGTTGTTATATTGTTAAAACTGTTATGCCATAAGTTTCTTGTTCTGTATGTGTCGCAGCGAGTCGCGCTGGGTCTTTTTCTCGATAGATTTCTCGAGTTCTGCAGTCAGATCTACGCCTGTCTGATTGGCCAAGCAAAGCAGTACCCATAGGATATCGGCCATCTCTTCGCCTAGGTTGTCTTTCTCGCCTGGCTTAAAGCTCTGATCGCCGTATTTGCGGGCCATCACGCGGGCTAGTTCGCCTACTTCTTCAGTTAGAACTGCCATATTCGTCAGCTCCGAAAAGTAGCGTACACCATATTCCTTTATCCAGCGGTCAACCGCCTCTTGTGCTTCTTTTATTGTCATTTTATGATGTATTGAATCTTTTCTAATAGTAACAACATCGGTAAACAAGCGAGATAGATTATTATAGCAATCCATCCCTCTAGTCCTTCAAGTTTTCTAATTTCATATCCTCCATAAACTATTAAAGCTGTTATGAATGGTATAGCAATGATCGTTAGATGAAATAAGGTTAAAATATAGGTCACTAGTAGGCATCCCGAGATGAATAGAATAAATCTTTTCATTCGTTCGCTGGCAATATCCGACCATTCTTCCTTTATTTCTTTTGTAAGCCACTTCAATGCTCTCATTTGTGAAATATCATTTGGGTGATAAGTATGAAAATGCAAATCAGTAGTATTACGATGTACTGCTTGTTATCGCGCTCGTATTGCTTCCAATGGAAGGCTTTGTAGAGGAAAACGATGAGGAACATCAGCAAGCCTACACCACATGGCCATACGCCGATGGCATAGCTTTTCACCATCGACAGCACCACGCCGATTATCAGGAGTAGGGCACTTGCCAGTTCTAATTCTTTCAGATATTTCTTCATCGTTTTTATTCCTTGTTTTTTGTGTCCATGCAGATAGTTACAGGACCGTCGTTCAGCAGTTCTACTTTCATGTCGGCGCCAAATTCGCCTGTGGAAACTTGCTTGCCGATTGCTTCAGAAAGCTGTTTGCAGAAAGCTTCGTAGAGTGGGATAGAGTGCTCATGACTTCCTGCACGGAACCATGAAGGACGGTTGCCTTTCTTGTACGATGCAAATAGTGTGAACTGACTGATTACCAGACAGTTACCGTCGACATCTAGTATCGAACGGTTCATTACATCGTTCTCATCACCAAACACACGCAGATTGGCTATCTTCTTAACTAGCCACTCTACATCTTCCATCGAATCCTCCTCGCAAACGCCTAATAGGATAAGGTATCCATTGCCTATCTTGCCTTTACTTTGGCCATCTATAGTAACGCTGGCGTGGGTGACTCTTTGTATAACTGCTCTCATCTTGTTTCCTTAATTTGCCGCAAAGATACGATATTATTTTGAAACCACCAAATATTTTCCTTTAAGAGTGGAAATGCTCGTATACTATTTTGGCTTTCGCAGGACCTATAATATCTGATAGGGTGGGTAGTTCTGCCTCTCGTATTTTCTTGACCGATTTGAGAGCATTTAAAAGCTCGTCACGCGTTTTAGGGCCTATGCCCTTAATGTCATCCAGCTCAGAGTGTAAAGCGCGCTTAGAGCGCTTGTCTCGATGGAAAGTGATAGCAAATCTATGTACCTCGTCCTGTATCTGAGTGAGCACATGGAATAGTTCTGATTCTACTTTTAGTGCTATCTTTATTGGTGGGAATCCGTATAGCAGTTCGTTGGTTCGATGGCGATCGTCTTTGGCTAGTCCGGCGATAGGAATATCGAGGTTCAATTCGTCCTGAATAACCTCGCGTATTACCTCCATTTGTCCCTTTCCTCCGTCGGCTATAATCAGGTCGGGTAGGGGTTGTTCTTCTTCGATTAATCTTGAGTATCTGCGATGAACAACTTCCTTCATCGATGCATAGTCATCAGGACCAACTACGGTTTTGATGTTATATCGCTTGTAGTCCTTTTTTGATGGCTTCATCTTCTTGAAAACTATGCATGCTGCTACAGCATCTGTACCAGAGATATTTGAGTTGTCAAAGCATTCAATCTGGTAGGGTAGTGAGGGCAGGTGAAGTTTGTCTTGTAACTCCTTCATCAGTCGCGTTTGCTTCTGTTCGGGATTAAGTTTTTCGGCCTGTTTCAAACGGTCGAATTTGTACTCCTTACAGTTCATTATTGATAGATCCAGAAGCTTCTTTTTATCTCCTAGTTTGGGTACAGTAAACTTCACTCCATCCAGTTCTACATCTACTTCTTCTTGCACGATTATTTCCTTAGAATCGCTCTTAAAACGTTCTCGCAATTCTACTATACCTAGCTGCAATAGCTCTTCGTCTGTCTCGTTCAGTTTCTTCTTATATTCTATAGTAAAACTTTGGTTTATAGTTCCGTTTGATACGTGAATGTAGTTGATGAAAGCCATTTTTTCATCAGAAGTTATCGAGAATACATCCACTTTATCGATGGTTTGGCTTACTATCTGACTCTTACTTACAAACCCGTCCAGTGTCAGGTATTTGCGCTTTACTTCTTCGGCCTCTTCGAATCTTAGTTCCTCTGATAGTCTAAGCATTTCGTCCTTCAGGTCTCTTAGTACCTCGCGGGTGTTTCCTTTCAGAATTTCGCGAGCTTGAGAAATGTTTTTTTGATAGTCTTCGTAGCTCTGTTTTCCTACGCATGGACCCATACATTTCTTGATATGATAGTCTAGACAAACGCGATATTTGCCGCTTTCTATACCTTCTTTTGTTATAGGTTGGCGACAGGTTCGTGGGTTATATAGTTCTTTTATAAGGTTTAGCACGTCGTACATAGCACTAACCTTAGCGTATGGACCATAGTATGAACCCCATTTCTTGTTAATAGTTCTTGTTTTGAATATACGAGGGAAGAATTCGTTGGTGATGCATATGCTAGGGTAGGTTTTACCATCCTTCAATAGCACGTTGTATCTTGGGTTGTATTTCTTGATGAGAGAGTTCTCTAACAGTAGAGCATCCTCTTCTGTATTTACTACGGTATAACTAATGTCGAATATCTTGCTTACCAGAACTTTAGTCTTGAATCTATCTACCTCTGTATGAAAGTAGCTCGATACTCTGTTCTTCAGACTCTTAGCCTTACCTACATATATAATTGTATGCTCCTCGTCATAGAACTGATAGCTGCCAGGTTTGTCTGGCAACCGTCTTACTATCCTTTTCAGATACTCAAGTCTTTTCTCATTTTCTTCCTTCGTCATCTTTTGCCTTTTTTTATTGTCAATCTCGCGAAAGCCCCTAAACGAAAGCGTTTCGCGAGATTGTGTTTCACGTGGAACATTTGTTAGATGGTGAGTAACGTAGTCAGGTCTATGTCTTTAAACTCGTCTCTGCCGTGCAGTCCCTCGTCTCTTATCTCTATGATAAAGTTGATGTAAACCTTCTTGGGGTGGAAGTGTTGTACCAGATTGTAAGCTGCCTTTGCAGTACCTCCTGTTGCCAACAGGTCGTCATGTATCAGTACTACATCATTCTCGTCGATAGAATCGATGTGCATCTCGATGGTATCTACACCGTATTCTTTAGAGAATGATTCCTTGATGACTGTAGAGGGTAACTTTCCTGGTTTGCGAGCCATCACCATTCCGCAACCTAATCTTGCGGCTAGGGCAGCGGCCATGATAAAACCGCGACTCTCGATTCCAACGATCTTGGTTATGCCCTTGTCTTTGTAGAGCGCTTCCATTTCGTCGAGCATAATCTGTAAGCACTCGGCATTCTTGTAGAGGGTTGTTACGTCTCTGAAGTTGATGCCCTTCTTTGGGAAATCTGGTATGCAACGCAGATTGTCAAGCAGTGTTTTGTTGTTCATAATCAGTGAGTTATAATGTTTGTTACTTAGCCCATGTTTCACGTGGAACATTATCTTCCTAACAGTACCAGAAGCACGTTGATGTCGCTTGGCGATACGCCAGGGATGCGACTAGCTTGTGCCAACGTCTCTGGTTGAATCTTTGTCAACTTCTGGCGACATTCTGTAGAAAGACCTTGAAGTTCTTCGTAATTGAATCTTCCGCGAATACGGATGTTCTCCAAACGATGCATTTTGTCGGCCACTAGGCGTTCACGATCGATATAACCTTTATATTTCATTCTAATCTCTGCCGCCTCTGTTATTTCCTCCTTACGATTATTCGGACGATCTAATACCTCTTTTAATGATGGAATCGCATCTGAGAGTTTTTTAAGATTCAACTGCGGACGATTAACCAGCTCTATCAACTTGCATCCAAACTGGAGTGGGGTAGTGCCCAGAGCCTCGAGAGTTGGATTAATCAGTTTTGGTTTTATCGCGAAGTTCTGGCAGAAAGTTTCGATTTCTTCGATGGCTTGTTTCTTTTCCATCCACCAGTCGTAGCGGTCTTTCTTTACGATACCTAGCTCGTAGCCCTTTTCTGTAAGTCGGGCGTCGGCATCATCCTGACGGAGAAGTATGCGATACTCTGCGCGCGATGTGAACATACGATATGGTTCGTCGACACCTTTTGTTACCAAATCATCGATCAATACGCCGATATATGCTTCATCGCGATGCAGTATGAACTCTCTGTTGGCAGCATCTGTTTCGCTGGCAGCACAGCCTGCTTTCAGTGCAGCATTGATTCCTGCCAGTGTTCCTTGTCCGCCAGCCTCCTCGTATCCAGTGGTGCCGTTCACCTGTCCGGCCATGAACAATCCATCAATAATCTTCGATTCCAACGAGTGATTCAGCTGTGTTGGGTCGAAGAAATCGTATTCTATCGCATAACCAGGACGATATACCTTTACGTCTCTGAAAGCTGGCATCTTTTTGAGTGCCTCAATCTGCACGTCCATTGGTAGCGACGATGAGAAGCCGTTTAGGTACATCTCATTGGTATCCTCGCCCTCTGGTTCCAAGAATAGGGGGTGCTTGTCTCTATCAGGGAAGGTAACAAGCTTGGTCTCGATAGATGGACAATAACGCGGACCTATCGATTGAATCTGACCGTTATATAGCGGTGAATCCTCCAGTCCGCTCTTCAGCATCTCGTGTACTTCGGCGTTTGTGTTCACTGTCCAGCAAGGCATCTGCTTCAGTGCACCACCTTTATTCATATAGCTGAACTGGTATGGACGACTCTCGCCTGGCTGCTCTTCCAGATCCTCAAAGTGTACAGAACGCTTGTCGATACGTACAGGAGTACCAGTCTTCATCCTGGCCGAAACTACACCATGACGGGTGATACTCTCGGTGAAATGGGCAACTGCTGGTTCGGCTATACGACCACCTGGCACCATCTTGCGGCCGATGTGCATCAGTCCGTTGAGGAAAGTACCTGCGGTGATAACTACGCTCTTGGCATATATCTCTGTGCCCCAGATGGTGCGCACTCCAATGGCACGAATATCGCCACTTTCAGAGCCTGAAATGGGCTCTGTAAGTAGTTCGTCGGCCTGGTCCTGCCACACATCCAAATTATCGGTTTCATCGATATGTTTGCGCCATTCCCAAATAAACTTGCCGCGATCGCACTGGGCACGAGGACTCCATACGGCTGGTCCCTTGCCCACGTTGAGCATACGGAACTGTATAGATGTGGCATCAGTCACTAGTCCCATCTGTCCACCTAACGCGTCTATCTCTCTGACTATCTGACCTTTAGCTATTCCGCCTATAGCAGGATTGCACGACATCTGTGCAATCTTGTTCATATCCATCGTCACCAAACAAGTTTTGGCGCCCATGTTGGCCGAGGCACAAGCTGCTTCACAACCAGCATGACCGCCACCGATGACGATTACATCATACTTTAATATCACTTCACTGTCTCCTTTCCTGCTTCTTTCCAAGCCACTATGCCGCCTTCTAGATTGAATACAAAGTATCCTTCGGCTGCCAGTTTTCCAGCTGCGTCTGCGCTGCGACGACCTGTGCGGCAGTAAACCATCACGGTCTTATCCTTTGGCAGCATCTCTTTGGCTTTGTTCATAAATGTCAGGCTGTCCTTTACATCGATGTTGATTGCACCCTTCAGATGTCCCTCCTTGTATTCTGCTGGGGTACGGACATCTACTAACACGCAGTCGTCGCCACTGTTTTCTAGTGTGTGATGGAAACCATCTACTTCGATCGTCATAAACGCATCGTTAGCATTTTGTGCCCAGCCCATAGTGAATGCGGCTGACAGCAACATAGTCAAAAACAGTTTCTTCATAATCTTTTTCCTTTTTTATTATTACGGTTGCAAAGATACGAATATTTTTGTATTTTTGCACCGATTTAAATAAAAAAGTAAGTTATAACCTATGAAACGAGTTGTTTTCTCAATCGCCGCATTGCTCACAACAATCACAGCTGCGGCGCAGTTAGAAGTTAAAGAACTAAAGTTGAGCAACGGCATGACCGTTTGGCTTAACGAAGACCACTCACAACCCAAAGTTTTTGGTGCAGTTGTTGTAAGGGCTGGAGCAAAGGACTGCCCTAACACAGGTATTGCCCATTACTTTGAGCACATCATGTTTAAAGGAACTGACCGCTTGGGCACTATCGATTACACTGCCGAAAAGCCTCTGCTGGATAGCATCTCTGCCCAGTACGACCTGCTTTCGCAGACCAAGGATGATGCCGAACGTAGTCATATTCAGCTGAAAATCAACGAGTTAAGTATTAAGGCTGCAGATCTTTCTATTCCCAACGAGTTCAATCGACTGATATCTAAATATGGCGGTAGTGGTCTGAATGCGGGTACTGGTTATGATATGACCTACTATCATAATGAGTTTTTGCCCCATTTCATCGAGCAATGGTGCTGGCTCAACTCTGAACGATTGATGACTCCAGTGTATCGTGGATTCCAGGGCGAACTTGAGAATGTGTACGAAGAAAAGAACCGTTCGGCCGATGGTATGGGCGATGCTATGGAGAAGGTTATGGGTGCTGTGTTCAAGACTCAGCCTTATGCCTATCCCATCATTGGTTCTACTGAGAGCCTGAAGAACCCACGCCTGTCGGATATGGCCGATTTCTACAAGAAGTACTATGTGGCCTCGAATATGGGCCTGATTCTGTGTGGCGACATTACTCCCAGCGACGAACTTACTGCCCTGCTTGAGAAGACATTTGGGCGCGTGCAGACGGGCCCTGTTCCACAGCGTGGATATAGCCCGATGCCTGAAATTCGGGTTGGCGAGCGACAGGAGGTTACATTACCCATACCGCTTATTGGCGCAGAGGTTTTGGTATTCAAAGGGGCAACCGACTATGAGCCTGATGCGAACGCTTTGGAATTGGCCAACGGGCTGCTTTCTAACGGCAAGGCAGGGCTGCTCGACTCGCTGATGAACGAACATAAGGTGATGGCTTCGCTCGCTCTGAACGTAGGTTTCGACGATGCCGCTGGTACAGCCGTGCTCATCATCCCAAAGCTGTTGGGAAAGATGAAGACTGCTGAGGAGCGTGTGATGGAACAGGTTCGACGGGTGATGGACGGCAACTTTAGCGACAGCCAGCTTGAGGCCCTGAAACAAGAGATGGTGATGAGTGCTGAGCAGAAACTGGAGACCATCGACGATCGCTCTGAACTGTTGATAGATCTGTTCTCGAAAGGCAAGACCTGGCAGGATGCACTCGATAAGATTGAGAGCATTAAGCGCCTGACCAAGGCCGATGTAGTGGCTGCTGCCAAGAAGTACTACGGCGCCAACTACATAACGCTGGTAAAGAAATACGGCACACCTAAGAAGGAGACACTGAAACAACCAGGCTACAAACCCATTTCGCCAAAGAATACTGACGCCAAGTCAGACTTTGCCCGCCAGCTGGAGCAAATACCTGTAAATCAGGCAGATATACGCACCGTCGACTTGCAGACGGCTGCAGATACCAAGCAGCTTAATGACCACGTCACCTTATATTATAAGAAGAATCCTATCAACAATTTCTTTACGTTTAACCTGCGATTCAAGGATGGCAAGCTGCACACACCGGCACTCGATGTTCTTAGTTCGTATCTCTTGTCGCTAGGCACCGATTCGCTCAAGAAACAGCAGCTGGAGAAGGCTTGGCAGCAGATAAACACCACGATGGATGTGAGCGCTGGCAACCAGACATTCGGATTCAGTCTTACAGGTCCTGATAAGCAGTTCGAACCAGCACTCCGCCTGCTTGCGCACTTCCTGCGATCGGCCAAGGGCGACGATGAGGCACTTAAGGATGCCAAGGATGCCGATAAGGTGGACCGCAAGAGCTTTGGCAAACAGAAAGACGATGTGCTCGCTCCGATGCGCGAACTCGTGATGTACGGCAGCAAATCTGCGTACCTGAACCAGCTTAGTAAGAAGGAGATTAAGGCGCTTAAGAACGAAGATCTGCTCAGCTTGTTCCGCGAGTTGCAGCAGTACGATTGCGAGTTGATGTATTGCGGCACCAAGTCAATAGATGACGTTGCAGCGGCCGCACAGCAGACATTACCACTCAGTCAGTGTACACGCAAGGCGGCCGATACCTTCCGCCCATTGCAGCAGTACACAGAGCCTACAGTTTACTTCTACAACGTGCCCAAGTCGCGTCAGAACTACGTGGTAAGCTACGATGCCATCGGCGCTCTTCCCACAGCCGACGATCGTGCCAAACTATCGCTCTTTGGCGAGTATTTCGGCGGTAGCATGTCGTCAGTACTCTTCCAGAATGTACGCGAGTTCCGCTCGCTGGCCTACAGCACTGGCGGCCGCGCTTATACCACCAGTCTTGCCCTGCATCCTGAGGCTGTTCAGGGCTATATCACAGCCACTGGCACTCAGGCCGACAAGACGATGGAAGCACTTGCTACAGTCGACTCGCTGCTGCGCCAGATGCCTATGAAGGAGAACAATCTGGATGCCGCCCGACAGAGCGTGCTCAACGACATACAGAACAGCTATCCAGCCTTCCGCAATATGCCAGCTTTCGTAGCCAATCAGCGTATGCTGGGCAATACTGTCGACCCCAATGCCGCCAAAGCCCGACTGCTGCCTGGTATCACTGCTCAGGACATCATCCAGTTCCACCAGCAGCGCTTCGCAGGCAACAACAATCGCGTGTGGATCATCATCGGCGACAAGAAACTCACCGACCTGAAAGCCCTCGCCCGCTACGGCAAGGTGGTAGAACTTAAGAAAGAAGATGTGGTAAGATAATCACCTGCTATCGGCTCCAGGCGCGCTTGGTTTGCAGCAGCACGCTTAGTAGTATCAAGCCTATGCCGATGTAGAACGAGAAGTTAATCTCTCGGCCCTCGCCGAAGATGAGGAAAGCTAGTATGATCGTGTAACACGGTTCGAGGTTGTAACTTAGATTTACGGTGAAGGCCGAGAGGCGTTTAAGTGCCTGAATCTGAAGTAGATACATAGCCACTGTGCAGAACAGCGAGTGGCACAGCATCAGCCACAGGTTCGATCCGCTGGGTATCACCACCACAGGTTGTTGTGATGGGAAAATCATCAGATACAATGGGATGATCATCGATACCAGTACCAGTCCGCCCGACATCTGATACATTAGCACCGTGCGACTGCGCACGCCCACACTCACCTTCTTGTTGCAGATGGCATAGAGCGCACACACAGCGCTCGACACCACGCCAATCATTATGCCGTAGCGATAGCGAGCGTCAAATGAAAAAATACACAATACGCCAGCCACCGTTATCAGCGAGAACAGCAGCTCCGTCCACGAAAGTCGACGCTTGTAAATAATCGGTTCCAGTAAGGCCGTAAAGAATCCTATCAGCGAGAAACAGATTACACCTATCGACACGTTCGAGGCCTTGATGCTGCCGTAAAACAATATCCAGTGGAATCCCAATAGCGCTCCACAACCGCACAACTGCAGAAACTTGCGCCAACCCACCTTGGGCAGACCAGTAAACACCAGCAGAATAGCACTGGTAAACACCATGCGATACCACACTATATCCACCTCGTTCAGCGTTATCAGTCGGCCAAACAATCCCGTAAAGCCCGCCAACATCACACTCAAGTGCAACTGTATAAATCCCTTGTTAGTCTCGTTCATATCACGCAATTTCGGCTGCAAAGATAATAAAAATCCCTGTCCCAATTGTCCCATTTGTCACAAATCTGCGCCTTTTGCCCCAATTATTTGGTGGTTTCACACACGCGCAGGTTTTGACAAAAATCCCTCATCTCTCACATAATCTCTCAAAACCCGCATAAACACAGGCGTTTCGGCATATGAGAGATTATTTTTATCCCTCCCTTATCTCTCACATATCTCTCCCTAATTCCTCACATTAACCCTCACTTTCATAGTCTGGCATATAATTGCCATGTGAGAGATTGGGTGAGAGATTAGGGAGGGATGAGGTGAGGGATTGAGTGAGGGATTATTTTTCAAAAACTCCCTGTTTATGCGAGTTTTAGAAGATTTAAGTGAGGGATGAGAGATTTTTTGAAAATCTTTTTTAAAATCGAATCGGGTATTTTGTTCGAACTATGTCTATGAGTGGTTCGACTGATGCCTACAAGCTGTCCGAATCGTGCTTTCAAGGTGTTCGACTGATGCTAACGAAATGTTCGACCGAGTCCTTAGGGGGTATTCCCTTCGGTGGAACACTTTGTCCCCAACGTGGGAACAAGTTATTCCCATGCTGGGAATCTACATTTGCGGCTACAGTTTTTTTATCTTAATGCCAAAGACGTATATGCGGGGGCTGTTGTGGAATGTGGCGGTGGTGAGGTAGTCGTTGTCAAACTCTCGCACATCGCAGTTGCGGCAGATCCTGTCGTCTGGGTCGTACCACGACGAACTGTAGGCTGCAATGGGTATCACCTCGTTCTCCTTCCATTCTGGATGGATGACAAAAGGGCGGCTTATGAAATTAGAAAATTCTGAGCCGTCGGCCTCATTCTTTACTGGTGACATAGGCAGACTCATCGTGAAGCCGCACACATCGTCGAACTGAAAATTGCATACGAAAAGGGTATCGGTCTTTGGCATAAGGTTGATGGTAATCTTAGGCGCCTCGTTGGAATATGCAAAGCAAAAGTCGGACATCAGGTCTTCCTCCATTCTGCCTTTCGACCATACTTGTATCACGGGCGACATCAGGTATTTTTTCTTCTCAAACTTCGACATGTCAAGGGCAAACACGTGGTATCCCTGCTTGTTTAACAACTTGATGTAGTCGGCGGCCGTAGGCTCAGCCTTGCTGATTTCTTGTGCCTGACTTGCCATTGCGACGAGGGCCAGCACTAGGGTGATGATTGATTTCTTCATTTCGTTTTGATGTTTGTTTTCTTTTATTACGCTCGAAATGAAGGATTATTAAGTCACTATAGCATTAATTATTCTTAATTCTGGCTTGAGGACATTACTTAAAGTCGTTGATCGTCTGTTGTAGCGACTCAAGGAATCGGGCGGCGTGACCGCCGTCCATCTGGGCGTGGTGGAACTGCATTGAGATCGGGAGCTTTACCTTGAACCACCCCTTGCGATAGCGGCCCCAGGCCAGGAAGGGATTGTTGTATATGCCGCTGTATTGGTTTACTAGGCTGTCGAGTTCTGTACCTGTTACGGCCGATGTGCCAAGTATCATCGCCTCCTCGTCGGCAATCTCCTGACAGGTGGTGCTGCACTTGAGTGTGATGGCGTCGTAGTCGCGGCTAAACTGCTGGAAATCATCGCTATAGGGCACATCACACGTGCTGATGCCGCCTTTGGCATTGTCTACTATCACGTTGATGGCCAGACGGTCGAACTTGTATAGTTTTCCATCCTTTGGCAACAGGTAGAACTCGTCTATCCTGCTAGCCGCCCGCCCCATGCACCAGCACAGCAACTTATTGAACTTCAAGCCCTTGCGCTTGCTCATCTTGCATAGTCTGGTAACATCAAACGTCTTAGTGAGTGTAACCATAGGCACAGGCGATTTCATCCACATCTGGAACGCCCACGCACGACTGGTTTCATTTGGATCAACTTCTTGTTTCATCGTTTCTGTCTATACTTTCTAGGCTGCAAAGATAGTGATTACTACAGAAATCACCAAATAATTGGGAAAAATGTGCGGTTTGGAGGAAAAAAGTCGTATATTTGCACCGTTCTATTAATCACATTAACCAATAACGGACATGAAAAAATTATTTGAAAACCGTTGGAAGTCGTGGAGTTTGGCTGCTGTGATGGCAGTTGGGCTGAGCATGACGCCCAACACAGCTGATGCCACAGAAGTGATGTGCCTGAAAACCAATAGCGGTCAGTACATCGAAGTGGTACGCGTTAGTATGATGGTAGTGGCCGATGGTGCCAGTACCTTCGAGATCGTAGTGAAAGATGGCGAGGGAGCTACGAACGTAGAGAGCATCTCGTTCGAAGCCCACGAGAGCGACATCGACCTGAGCAAGTATCAGGGCGGTAGTTCGGACAACAACCAGACCATCGACACCTCTAAACCAGTGTTTCTGATAACCAGCACGGGTAAGTATTTCTACCTGAAAGAACTGCCTACGCTGAATGCCAAGGAGGGTTCGTCGAAGTTTGACATAGAGGTGGGCGCCGAAACTGTGTCGGATGTAGACTATGTGTATTTCTATCGCGGCCCTGAGGAGAACATCACGGGCATAGAGAGTGCAAAGACACTGCCCAATGAAGAGCGATTAACATTGAAGACACAGGTAAGCTCGCAACTGCAGATATCAGGCTGTGGAGCCGCAACCAGCGCTGCGGTCTACTCGGCAAACGGCCAACTAATGCTCGAAGCCCCTGTGGCTAATGGTGCTACTACCATCAACGTAGAGAAGATGGCATGTGGCGTCTACATCGTAAAGGTGGGTCGCAAGTCACTTAAGTTCATCAAGAGATAATCAACCACATTTTTTAATGTATAAAAGCAACAAACAGTTATGAAAAAGATATTTACTACTATCGCCCTGGCTATGATGGCCATCGGCATGCAGGCTCAGAACAGCCAACAGTATTTCCGCGTAGAGTTTAATGTGCCCATCACGGGGCACAGTGTGGAACCAGGCAAGTCGAACAACAGCGTGGCCGCCACCATGCCCGACGACTACACATTCTGCAATCCAGCCCACGAATACCTGGATTTCCAGGCTGCCAAGCCTATGGGATTCCGTACTACGACCAATAACGTAACCGCTACATCGGCCTTTTATCTGGAGAACGGACGTACGGCCCAAACGCCTGATGTGGCAGTGAAATATCCTTATCAGGTGGACCGTATCAAGAAAATAACTGCATATTCCATCCCCGTCGAGAAGATTACATGCGACTCTACCACTACTCATGAATACGTGTTCCATGGTCGCGACGTGAAGAAGGATGGCGATGGCACTATCATATTCCAGGTAGCCGAGTTCACTTTCAACAAGCTGCCCCGCAATGTGGCCGAGTTGAAGACGCTCATCGAGGATGCTGACGGCAACCGCATCGAGGGTATGAATAATCCTTTGTTTGTAGCTGCCTGTGTGGTAGCTGTATGGCCAAGAATCCTTGACTGCAGTCAGGACTGTCGCGACATGCTCGACTATCTGTATGGCAAGCACTACTCGCAGCTAAACACCACTGGTGTAGCAAATACAGAATTTCAGGATGTCTGCATAGGCAAACTTAGCGACAAGGATGCTTCTGGCAACTGGCAGTACAACTCGCTGTTCGGCTACTTCGACGGCGCAACACCAGGCAACCAATACAAGCCAAATGGCAAGAGTTATGCCGAAGGTCCTTACAAGGTACGCATAGGTTGGCATCCTTCCGCTCCGCTTACACCAGTAGGCAACTGGGGCAACAAGAATATGGCCAAGATTTGCCTGTTCCCTAACCCTAGTGCCGAGAATCTGGAGGACATGGGCTTTGAGAATCCCGACATGCGATTTGTAGAATTACGTGAGACCAAGAACAACGGCTGGTTCCTCTCGTCCAAGGAGAAGGTGGTCACCATGACGATGAAGGACCAGTATGACGATGATTTCTAAAACTCAGAACTAGAGAATAGGGAATTATACAGACTGAAACAATCCCTTGAACAGCAGATAGGGATCGATGGTAATCTGATGGCGGCAGTGGGGGACGATGGTCTTCGACATGCCGCCTGTGGCTATGATTCTAGGCGTGGTGGATAGGGTAGCACTGAGCTGGTCTATCAGTCCGTCGATCATGGCTGCTGTGCCGTAGAGTATGCCGCTCTGCATGCATTCCAGCGTGTTTCGGCCGATGAAATGGGTTGGTTTCTCGATGGTGATAGCGGGCAGTTGCGATGCACGAGTGCTGAGTGCGCTAAGCGATGTCTTTACGCCAGGAATGATCAATCCACCCAAGAAATGTGCGTTTTCATCGATAACTCCCAGTGTGGTAGCTGTGCCAAAGTCGATGACGATGGCTGGCACACCATAGCACTTGGCTGCGCCAATAGCATCGGCCAAACGGTCCTTGCCCAACTGCGATGGCGACTCGACATCAATCGCGATAATCCCTTCAGCATCGGCTATAGAGAAGAAGTGTGGAGTGATACCCGTCAGGTCGACTACGGCCTGCGCGATGTCATCATTCACCTCTGGCACTACCGATGAAATTGTGATATTCTGGATATCAGCCGCCTCTACGCCGTACTTGCGAAGTCCCTGGCGCAGTTCGTAGCGGAAGAAACTGGCCGTCTCCTCCTTTTTGGTCTTGAATCGCCATGTAGCAGTTATGTCGCCCTTGCTATCAGCCAGAGCGATAACAACGGTGGAATTGCCGATATCTATCAGAATATGCATAGCGTGCTAGAGTGTTAGGATGTGCGAGAGTATCTTGTCGGCTGTCTCCTCCTTAGAACACAAAGGCAACTCGGTTACTGCATCGCTAGTGATGAGTGTAACCTTGTTGGTGTCGACAGCAAAACCTGTATTGCCATCGGCGATAGAATTGGCGCATATCATATCTGCATGCTTCTTATCGAGCTTTGCACGTGAGTTCTCAATCAAATTATCCGTTTCCATCGAGAATCCTACCAGTGTCTGGCCTTCAGGCTTATGCTCTCCCAGCCAACCCAAAATGTCTTGAGTGCGCTTAAGCTGTATGGTCATCTCGCCATCGTGTTTTTTCACCTTCTGGTCAGAATATTCAGCGGGTGTATAGTCGGCCACAGCGCTACACATAATCACCACATCGGCTTCAGTGCTGCGGCTGGTAACAGCCTCGAACATATCGGCAGCGCTCTTAACGGGCATCACATTGACGCCTTCGAAAGGCTTGATATTTACAGGACCAGAAACCAACGTTACCTCAGCTCCACGCAAACGGGCCATTTTAGCGATGGCATAGCCCATTTTGCCCGATGAGTGGTTGGTGATATAGCGAACAGGGTCGATAGACTCCTGTGTAGGACCTGCAGTGATAAGGAAACGCTTGCCCTTAAGATCTTGCTCCTTGGCCATAAACGTAAGGATATGCTCAACAATCACCTCCTCGGAGTTCATCTTGCCCGTGCCCGTATCGCCACATGCCAGTCGGCCTATAATCGGGTCGATGATGTGATAGCCGTAGCCCTTAAGTTTAACAAGATTGTCCTGCAGGATAGGATTCTCCCACATACCAGTATTCATGGCTGGCGCGATAAGCTTTGGAGCGCGTGTGGCCAGCATGGTGGTGGTGAGCATATCGTCACAGATGCCATGAGCCAGTTTGCCGATGACATTTGCTGTACAAGGAGCCACAACAAACAGGTCGCCACGTTTGGCCAGCGACACATGCTTGACATCGAAAGAGAAATTGCGGTCGAAGGTATCAACGATGCACTTATTGTTGGTAAGCGTCTCGAACGTCATGGGCGTGATGAACTTGGTGGCGTTCTGAGTCATTATCACATGCACATCAGCATGCAACTTAATAAGCATCGAGGCCAGATTGGCGCTCTTGTAGGCAGCAATACCGCCTGTAACGCCCAGTACGATGGTCTTTCCTGTCAGCATATCTATTACGTTTTACTGTTCCTTCAGCAGTCCGTGCTTCTCGTAGTTGGCCTTGCGTGCAATACGATTGTGCTCATCCACAAACAGCACAGTAGGCTTGTGGTCGCGAGCCTCCTCAGGAGTCATTGTGGCATAGGCCATAATAATCACCTTGTCGCCTACGTTTACACATTTGGCAGCGGCACCGTTCAGGCAGATAATGCCCGAGCCAGCCTCGCCAGCAATCGCATAGGTGGCAAAGCGGCTGCCGTTGTCGATATCGGCAATTTCTACCTTCTCGTACTCCAGTATGCCACTTTCGCGCAGCAGGTCAGAGTCGATAGTGATACTGCCCACGTAGTCCAGATCGGCCTGGGTAACCACAGCACGATGAATTTTTGCCTTCAGCAGTGTTATGTCCATATACCTATATTAAATATTAACGATGAAATTGTCGATGAGTCGTGTCTTGCCGATATAAACAGCGATAGCCACCAGCACCTCACCTTCGATACGGGCTGTACGCTGGATGTTCTCGAAGTCGACCACCTCAACGTAGTCGATACGTGCCATAGACTCTGTTTCCAGGTTCTGACGGATGATATCGATAACCTTCTGAGCATCGCGCTCGCCAGCCTCGATAGCCTGCTTACCAAGCTTAAGACTCTTAGAAAGAATCAGCGCAGCCTGACGCTCGTCGGCATTCAGATAGGTGTTGCGGCTCGATTTGGCCAGTCCGTCGTCCTCGCGAACGATAGGGCAGGGAACAATGTCAACGGGGAAGTTCAGATCGCGCACAAAACGCTTAACGGTAGCCAGCTGCTGGGCATCCTTCTGTCCGAAGTAAGCACGATCAGGACAAACAATATTAAACAGCTTGCCCACCACAGTGCAAACACCACGGAAGTGAACTGGACGAACAGCACCACAAAGCAGCTCGGTAGTCTCGGTGGTATCGATAAACGATGTGAAGTGACCAGGATACATCTCGGCTGGCTCTGGATTGAAAATCAGGTCGCCACCAGCCTCTTCTACCTTCTCCATATCGCGGTTCAGGTCGCGTGGATAAGCCTCCAGATCCTCGTTAGGACCAAACTGAATGGGGTTAACGAATACTGAAACCACAGTGCGGTCGTTCTGGCTGGCCGACTTGCGGATAAGGCTCTGATGACCCTCGTGGAGGAATCCCATAGTAGGAACCAAACCTACAGAAAGACCTTCCTTTCTCCACTCTGCTACGATCTCTCTTACCTCCTTAACTGTCTTAACAACTTTCATATTCTTTTATCTTCTTACTTCTTCTAACTCCGTTTCAAAAAGCGCCTGCATCACCTCCTCGCTTATAGCATATGTCTGCCCTGTTGCAGGGAAGGCACGCTCTTCACACTCTTGTTTATACTGTTTAAAAGCCTCAAGCATCACACTGTGCAAGTCGGCGTATTTCTTCACGAACTTAGGTATGAAGCCATCGTTATAGCCCAGCATATCCTGATAAACCAACACCTGGCCGTCACAGCCATTACCAGCTCCGATACCAATAGTCAATGCCTTGGTCTGCGAGGTGATGAGCTTAGCCAATGCTGCTGGCACACACTCCAAGGTAATGGCAAAAGCGCCAGCCTCTTCCACTGCCTGGGCGTCACGAATCAGTTTCTGGGCCTGTTCTAATGATTTACCCTGTACCTTATAGCCACCCATGGCATTAACGGACTGTGGTGTCAGTCCGATATGTGCCACGACAGGGATGCCTGCCTCTACGATAGCCTTGATACGGTCGGCATATTCCACACCGCCCTCAAGCTTAACTGCCTGACAGTTAGTCTCTTTCACGATGCGTCCGGCATTGCGTACAGCATCCTCTACCGATACTTGATATGACATAAACGGCATATCGACAACCACGAATGCCTGCTTAGCACCACGCACGACTGCTGCGCCGTGATGAATCATATCATCAACTGTAACTGCTAGTGTATTCTCATAACCCAGCATCACATTGCCGAGCGAATCGCCAACCAAAATCATGTCGATTCCAGCCTCATCGATAGTGCAGGCTGTATGATAATCGTAAGCCGTCAGCATGCTGATCGGCTGTTTACCCTTACGTTCAAGTAAGTCAAAAATAGATTTTCTCATTTCCTGAAATAGAATTCTATGCTCTCTTCGAGGGTGCAAAAGTATTACATTATTTTAATATCAGCAAATTTTTTAGTTATTTTCTGTTGAAAATGGGTGTTTGTTGACTAAAAAGTAGTATCTTTGCGGCGTTTTAATTCGAATTAATTATGAAAATAGCTTTGATCGGCTACGGAAAGATGGGTAAGATGATCGAGCAGATAGCCATCGACCGTGGTCATGAGATTGTAAGTATTATCGATATCGATAATCAACAGGATTTTGATTCGCCTGAGTTCGCATCGGCTGATGTGGCTATCGAGTTTACTGCCCCACAGGCAGCTTATGGCAACTATCTAAAGGCTTGGGCGAAGGGTGTAAAGGTAGTAAGTGGATCGACAGGATGGATGAAGGAGCATGGCGACGAGGTACGCAAGGCTTGCAGCGAGGACGGCAAGACGCTGTTCTGGGCATCAAACTTCTCTATCGGTGTGGCTATCTTCTCAGCCGTAAACCGCTATCTGGCCAAGATTATGAACCAGTTTCCACAGTACGACGTTGAGTTGGAGGAGACCCACCATGTACACAAGCTAGACCACCCAAGTGGCACAGCTATCACACTGGCCGAGGAAATCGTTGAGAACATCGACCGCAAGGAGGCTTGGAAAGAGGATACTACCGATCCTAAGTTCCTGCGTGTAGACAATATCCGTCGTGGCGAAGTGCCTGGTATACATACCATACGCTACGACAGCGATGCCGACCTGATAACCATCACCCACGATGCTCATAGTCGCAAGGGCTTTGCACTTGGCGCAGTGCTGGCTGCTGAGTATACCAAAGAGCATCAGGGACTGCTGACCATCAGCGATATGTTTAAATTTTAGCCTTAACACGAAATGGTAAAAAAGAAAGAATTTAACCCCAAGGTGCAGTGGGCCAAGTTCATTGGCGTGCTGGTGCTTTATCTGCTCTTCCTGTATTGGGTGGAGAGCTGGTGGGGACTGTTGGTGATACCTTTCATTTTTGATGTGTATATCACCAAGAAGATAAAATGGCAATGGTGGAAAGAGGCCGAGAAGCCCGTGAAGTTTGTGATGTCGTGGGTAGATGCACTAGTGTTTGCGCTGGTGGCAGTCTACTTCATCAATCAGTTCTTCTTCCAGAATTACGTCATCCCATCAAGTTCGCTCGAGAAATCGCTGCTTACAGGCGATTACCTGTTTGTGTCGAAGGTAAGCTACGGTCCGCGTATCCCACAGACACCACTCACAATGCCGCTTACTCAGCACACACTGCCTGTAGTGGAGTGCAAGAGTTATATCGAATGGCCACACTGGGACTATCGTCGTGTGAAGGGCTTGGGCAATGTGCAGCTGAACGATATCGTAGTGTTCAACTATCCAGCTGGCGATACTATCTGCACAGCCTTGAACAATCAGACAGAGTATTACAACCTGTGCTATGGCTACGGACTGGGCAGTTGGCCAAATATGCCAAACCTCGATTCGCTTTCGACTGAGAAGCGCTTGCAGGTTTTCAGTCAGATTTACGAGATGGGTAAGAACGTGATACAGCAGAACCCACAGGAATTTGGTGAGATAGCTACTCGTCCTACCGATCGCCGCGAGAACTATGTGAAGCGTTGTGTAGGTCTGCCTGGTCAGACTCTGCAGATAAAGGACCATATAGTATATCTGGACGGCAAGGCCAACAAGGAGCCTGAGAACGTGCAGTACACATATAATCTGAAACTTAAGCGCCACTTTACTGAGGAGGAGCTGGAAGAGTGGAACATCACCAGCGAGGAGCTGGCGTCGCTTAACAACAATGGTTATATGCCGCTTACAAAACGTGTGGTTGAGGAGATGAAGAAGCGTGGCGACCTGTTGGAGAGCATCGCTTTCCATATGGATAAAGAGCAGTGGAGCATGTATCCCCAGAATGGAAACTATCACTGGACCCGCGATAACTACGGCCCAATCTGGATTCCAAAGAAGGGTGCATCAGTCAAGCTTACACTCGAAAATCTGCCAATCTACGAACGTTGTATCCGTGCCTACGAGGGTAACGACCTGAAGGTTAGCGATGGCAAGATATTCATCAACGGTAAGGAAGCCAAGGAGTACACCTTCAAGTTGGACTACTACTGGATGATGGGTGACAATCGCCACAACTCGGCCGACTCTCGCTACTGGGGATTTGTGCCTGAGGATCATATTGTGGGTAAGCCTATCTTCATCTGGTGGAGCAGCGATCCTGACCGTAAGGGATTCAGCGGTATCCGTTGGAGCCGTATCGGCAACATCGTAGACAATATTAAATAAGGTGAAACCATGCAGGTTTTGCTAAGTACAACATATTTCGGCCCGGTGCAGTGGTATCAAAAGCTGCATCGGGCTGATGCTGTGCTTATGGAGCAGTGGGAGAGTTTTCAGAAACAGAACTATCGCAATCGTTGTCTGATAGCTACGACAAATGGTGTGCAGGCTCTTACTGTGCCAGTTGAGCGAGGCAGTTCGTTGCTGATAAAGGATATGCGCATAAGCGATCACGGCAACTGGCGCCATCTGCACTGGATGGCTCTGAAGAGTGCCTATGGCGAGTCGCCATTCTTTGAGTATTATCAGGATGATATCCGTCCGTTTTTCGAGAAACGATGGGACTATCTGATGGACTACAACGAGGCTATCTGTCAGAAAATGTGCGAATTGATCGATATCGAGCCAAAGGTAGAGCGCACCTTAGAGTTTGTGCTGGAACCTGATAATCTGACAGATATGCGTACAGTTATCAATCCCAAGCACCCTGGGCCTGATGCAGACTTTGCACCTAAGCCTTACTATCAGGTATATGCTCAGAAACATGGATTTCTGCCGAATCTATCGGTATTAGACCTACTTTTCAATATGGGACCAGAAAGTGTTTTCTATTTGTAATAAATCCAAAACATAATAACGATGATACGTAAACTACTGCTAACTATATTTTCACTCATTACACTGACAGCATCGGGTCAGTCGCATTTCTATACTTCAGAAAAGTTGTCGAGTAATCAGATTACCCAAATCTGTCAGGATAAGGATGGATATATCTGGATAGGTACAGAGTATGGACTGAACAAATATGATGGTTACCGATTTACCAACTATCTGCACGAGAAGGACAATAAGAACACTGTGAGCAGTAACGCGATATCGTATCTGTTTCTAGATAAGGATGGTACGCTATGGGTAGGTACGCAGATGGGACTGGACCGTTATGATGCTGAGAATAATCAGTTTATATCGGTAGAGATGAAGGGTGCCACCAGTATTCCCCGTATCAACTCTATCATTCAGGAAGACGATCATCATCTGTTGATAGGTACTGCCGGCTATGGACTGTTCCGTTTAGACACGCGCAACAACTCGTCGAAGATGCTGCAGGGCTATGCCAAAGAAGATAACCATTACTTTAGTTATATCTTTATCGATGAAAAGGGATATTTCTGGAAATCAGGACATGGTAATTCGATAATACGCCGTTCGCCTGGTGGTATACTTGAAGAGTTCTTGTCACCTTATGGTATGGTGACAGGTTTTGTAGACTATCAGGGCGGTGTGCTGATAGTATGTAATCACGGACTGCTTTATTATCGTTACGGACAGATGAGGACCGATTTCATCGATCCAGGAGAGTTGCGAGGTAAGGACTTGCTATTGCGTACAGCCAAGAGCGACAGAGACGGCAATCTGTTTATAGGAACCATGGGTAACGGCTTGTGGTGGGTGCCACGTGGCGAAACCCAGATGAGACGTTATGACTATCAGAACGCACTGATGGACCTGAATACTGCTACTATCTGGGCGCTGTTTGAGGATAATCAGGAGAATCTTTGGGTTGGCTGTCAGAATCGCGGATTGCTTATGATTCCCCAGCATCAATCACCCTTCAGATCGTGGAAATTCATAGATCAGCATATTACAACAGGTGGTTCGCTTACATCTATCTGTGCTGGAGATAACGGAATGACCTGGTGTGCTGTACAGAACAATGGTGTGTTTGGCTTCGACGCCCAGGGTAGAGTGGTATCCCATCCCCAATCGCCAGAAGGTACATATATTATTTATCGCGATGGATTGGGAAGATATTGGATAGGAACAAATGCTGGACTATATGCTTACAATCCTGCAAACGGGCAATATCAGTTGAAATCATCGTTCAAGAGCGGATTTATAAATACTATCACCGACGATGGAAAGGGGAAGATTTTCTTCTCAGTTTATTCGCAGGGTTTCTTCTCGTTCGACACTAAAACTGATGAGGTAAGGCATTTCAGTATGTACGACGGAGACGGTCCCAAAGGCAGATTGCATAACGATTGGATAAAAAAACTGATGATGGACAGTAGGGGATATCTTTGGATATGTACAGCATCAGGTATCAACTGCTACGACACCAATGGTGATCATTTCCGTCCGTACGGATGGGAGGTGCTGCTAGACTATAATGCAATAGAAACAGCCTGCGAGACTCGCGACCATAAGATGCTGTTTGGTACTAATACTGGATTGTATATCTACGACGAAAAGCAGAAGAAAGCAGTTCCATTCGAAGGGGCTAAGGCTCTGAATAATAAGGTGGTGGGCGGAATAATCGAAGATTTTTCGGGTGACCTATGGATAAGTACCACTATGGGACTGTGGCAGTATAAGCATAAGGACGATCAGTTTGTGGGCTATCTTTATGGTAACGGACTTGCAAGTCGAGAGTATGTTAGCGGCGTGGCTATGCGTACTGCTGATGGTAGGGCATGGTTTGGTTTCAGCGATGGCATCACATCGTTTGATCCAGAGGATCTAAGACGAATGAGCAATGATATCGGGCAGATACTGCTTACCGGCATATATATTGGTGGTAGGGCGTTGCCTGGCCAGAAGCATTTCTCTTTAGATTTCATCGACAATACATTCTCGATGGAGTTTTCGTCGCTTAACTATGCCAATGCTGAAAACGTGATATACGAGTACAGAATGAACGGCTCGCAAGAGTGGAGTCAGACAGAAGCTGGACGTAACGTGGTGTCGTTTACTCATCTGCAGCCCGGTTCGTATATCCTAGAGGTGAGAGCTTACGATAATGGCACATATACCGATACAGAGGTGTATCATATCACTATCAAGGCCCCATGGTATCGTTCTTCGTGGGCGTACCTATTATATATAATGTCGGCTCTTATTGTTCTTGGTTCGTTGATGTGGACCTACATCCGTCGTCGCCGTCAGGAGCTGGATGAGGAAAAAATGAAGTTCTTGATTAATGCCACGCATGATATCCGTTCGCCGTTGACGCTAATTATGAGTCCGCTGCACAAACTGATGAAGCGTGATTTCGACCAAGATACAAAGAACGATTTAAAGACTATCGAGCATAATGCCCAGCGAGTGCAGAACCTGGTTAATCAGATATTAGATATCCGTAAGATAGACAAGCAGCAGATGAATCTGCACTGTCAGAAAACGGATATGGTACAATATGTGGGTAATCTGCTCAAGTCGTACGAGTATACTGCCAAGGAGCGTAACATTACATTCCGCTATGCACCGCAAGTAGATAAGTTGGAAGTTTGGTTCGATCGCAAAGCCATCGACAAAGTAGTAGACAATCTTTTATCTAACGCCTTTAAGTACACCTACGATAATGGTGAGATAGAAGTACGTGTGGCTGAAGATGGCGGTAAGAATGCTATATTGCAGGTCATCGATAATGGTATGGGTATTAAGGGAGATCCACGAAAGCTCTTCGATAGATTCTATCAGGGTAGCAGTTCACGTAGTATGCATATCGAAGGAACAGGTATCGGGTTGAACCTCTGCAAGATGATGGTAGAGATGCATCACGGTACCGTTGAGGCAGCCAATCGAACTGATGATCAGGGCAGTATCTTCACTGTAAGACTACCATTGGGTAGCGACCATCTGAAGAAAGAGGAAATACTGACTGCCGAAGAAAAGGAGAAGAATACCAAGCAAAAGGCACAGTCAAACTATCGTGTTATGATTGTTGACGACGACGAGGAAATCGGCACATATATCTCTCAGGAGTTGGGTAGCTACTATCATATCACACCTGTTACCAAAGGTCGTGATGCATTGCGATTGCTTCTGGGTGCTGAGTCTGATAAACAGTTCGACTTGGTAGTGAGCGATGTGATGATGCCAGAGATGGATGGATTTACTCTTCTGCGTATGATAAAGACCAATATGAACATTAACCACATACCAGTGGTGATGTTAACATCAAAGGCCGCAGTGGCAAATCGTTTGGAGGGCCTGGAGAAAGGTGCTGACGCTTTCCTTGCTAAACCATTTGATATGGACGAACTACATATGGTGATAAATAACCTTATCAGCAAGAACCTGCGACTGAAGGGTAAATACTCAGGTACGCAGCAGCAGAAGGATAAGGTAGAGGAGAAGCAGGTAAAAGGCAATGATGAGATGCTGATGGAACGTATTATGAAGGTGGTGAACGACCATCTGGATGATAGCGAGTTCAATGTGGATATGCTCACAAAGGAAGTTGGTATCAGTCGCGCCCAACTGCATCGTAAGATGAAAGATATGACGGGACTGCCCGTAAGTGAGTTTATCAGAAACATCAGATTGGAGCAAGCAGTACGACTACTTGAGGAGCAAAAAATCAATGTTACGCAGGTGGCATACAGCGTAGGGTTTAGCAATTTGGCTCATTTCTCTACGGTGTTCCGCAAGCAGTTTGGCGTGTCTCCAACCGAGTATTTAGAGCAAAAAGGCCTAAAAAATCAAGGTTGATACAAAAATGAAATGAAACGAAACATACGTTAAAGCCTTTATAAGAGAATCTGCCTACTTTTGCGGCAGATTTTTTTTTATAACTTAAAAAATAATTAATTATTAACTAACAAACCAAACGTATGAGTTTCAAAGCAAAGAAAACAGCCATGTTGGTAGGATTGTGCTGCTTAGGCATGATCTCAACACAGCAGGCTTCGGCAGCTACCACAGCAG
>JAEEGH010006922.1_pt1 | contig 27539 bp, 10 predicted proteins | sample 9134181 | NCBI WGS metagenome assembly JAEEGH01 (sample SAMN16246544, study PRJNA631951) | gut metagenome | biome: gut microbiome; feature: rumen; material: DP-attached | host: Bos | place: Iran: Karaj | collected 2018-10 | reverse complement strand
CGCTGCATCAGAGTTTCCTCCATTGTGCAATATCCCCCACTGCTGCCTCCCGTAGGAGTTTGGGCCGTGTCTCAGTCCCAATGTGGCCGTCCGACCTCTCAGTCCGGCTACAGATCGTCGCCTTGGTAAGCCGTTACCTTACCAACTAGCTAATCTGACGCGGGCCCATCTCATACCACCGGAGTTTTTCACACTGCATCATGCGATGCTGTGCGCTTATGCGGTATTATCAGTCGTTTCCAACTGCTATCCCCCAGTATGAGGCAGGTTGCCCACGCGTTACTCACCCGTCCGCCACTAAGATTAAACAAGATTTGACCGAAGTCTCGTCAGCGTCTAATCTCCGTTCGACTTGCATGTGTTAGGCACGCCGCCAGCGTTCATCCTGAGCCAGGATCGAACTCTCACGTTAAAATAGTTCGTCTGGTCAGAACTAAAGCTTGGCTTTGTTCTGTCCGTTTTACTTTTGGTTTGTTAATTCTGAATAATTCTCTTAAAGAACTTTTCAGGGTTGCATTACTGTTTATTTGTCAAGGTGCTTTGTTCTCACTGCCTCAGCGACAGCTTACTTAGAATATCACACGAGTATATCCATGTCAACTACTTTTTTTAATTCTTTATAAAAGTTTTCGTAATGTAGCTGTAGAGCTGATTCCAAGCCCCAATTGCAGGCTCGAACATCTTAAATCCGGTGATATATTCCACAATATAAATTATTAAAGCTGCTTCCGCTCCGCCCATAATCGCACCAAGAAGCCGGTCTATGCCTCCCAGGATCGGGATCTCTTTTACCTTGCGAAGCTGATCGCCAAGAACAGTCATAAGCCTGTAGATTACAAAGGCAACTACAAGATAGCCAATCTTGGGTATAACTCCGCCAAGATTAGCAGATAGCACGCTGCCCGTAATCTTCATAATATAGTAGACAGCCGCAAAGGCCGCTATTACAGCAATAAGGCCCGCCGCTTCCGCAAACAGGCCATTATTCATACCATATGAAATTCTCCACAGAAAGAGGCAGACAACAACCACCCCTATCACAATCTGAGAAATATCTAATGTCATGTGTCACTCCTATTTAAGGTCCATTGTTCGCACAGCGTCTGCTGTAACAAGCGTGAACCTGCTTCTGAGATTGGTCGGAACCACAGTCCTTACAGGTACTTCAAATTTGCCCTGATACTTGATGTGGCCGTTTATGTCTTTTATAAGAAGCTCATCTTCATTGTAGATGATGATCTGCTTGTTATTGAAGATGATCTCAGAGTATTCAATATCAAAATATGTGGTCAGCACAGACTGGCCTCGGTCATTGTATACCTGAAGTCTGTATTCTCCGTCGGAGGTGCTGTTGGGGAATACCAGTCCCACATATGAGTCGCTGTAGTATACCGACTTGATCTGCTCGCCGCCGGTAAAGTAATCAGCCTGACTAACCGGTTTCTGATCTCCTGTATAAAACATGACTCTGTCGTCAGAAACAGCAAAAGCTGCTCCGGTATTAACGAACTGAACATATGGAACAATGACACCGGGATACTCATATCCACTGGCGTAATTGTCTATAGAGTTCTGTCCTACTGATCCAAAGTTAAAGAATGCAATACTGGTCTTGAGTGCGCCTTCTTCCGGATAAAGGTAAGATACACAAACAAGCTCAGCATTGGGTGAAATGCTGATATCGATAGGGTATCCACTGTCCTTCATGGTAGTCTTAAAGTTTGCTATGGTGTTACCCTTTGAATCATAGAGATATATCCAGGTTACATCAGTGCCATCAAGAACTACTGCAACAACACCCTGGGAGGATACGCAAAAATCTCTAATAGGAAGATTTGTATCAACAACGCCAAGAGATCCTGATGTATTGCTGACATAAATGTGGTGTCCGTTGTAGTCTCCCACTGCCACCACATCAGCACAGGTTCTGGCTATAGGGTTCTGCATCTCGTAGGTCTGGTTCCAGAGAACCTGCCCGCTGGAATTAAGACAGCTGATACCATCCTTACTATATTGAACTATATGCCCGCTAAGACCTATAACCTTGGCGTCAAGACCGTTAGTTATGGCAGTACCTTCACCAAGTACAGCTTCAGAGTATTCCTTGTCTCTCCAGCTAAGATAAATAAGAGCCACAAACGCAATGACCAGGGCTGTGATACCCACTGTCCTGAACACCACTGCAAGTTTGTGGTTCCTAATCTTTTCCTTATAAGAAGGCTCATCACCAGAGGGCCTCAGGCCTGCACTTCCACTATTAACTTTTCCTGCATATGTGGCAAAATCCCGTACTTCAGCCAAAGGCCAACCTCCAAATGATAACCGTAAATTTTATGAGAACTGATATACAGTCACTGTATCATATTCTCTGTCAGGTCCGAATACACAGTCAGGGAATCCGGCCTGATTGATTGAATTAGGATAGAACTGTGTCTCCAGGCAGAAGCCATCTCTTGGCTTGTAAACTGTGCCTTCCTTGCCATGTGGATGGTTGAGAAAGTTTCCTGCGTAGAGCTGGAAGCCCGGAAGATCAGTTGAGCACTTCATTGTGATTCCTGTAGCAGGTGATGTAACCTCACAGAATTCCTTGACAGTGCCGTCAGCGCCATCAATAACGTAGTTGTGGTCATAGCCGCCAACATGCTTGAGCTGTTCAAAGTCAGCCTCGATGTCTTTTCCTATTGTCTTAGCCTGTCTGAAATCAAAAGGTGTACCCTCAACGCTGGCAATCTCGCCTGTAGGGATAGCAGCCCTGTCGATTACAGGTGTGTAATGAGCAGTAAACATCTTCATCTCATGATCGAGACAGCTTCCCGAAGCATGTCCGCTGAGATTGAAGTATGCGTGGTTAGTCATGTTGATAAGAGTCTTGGCATCACTTGTTGCATGATAGTGAAGCTCAAGAGCATTGTCATCAGAAAGGGTGTATGTCAGTTCAAAAACTCTGTTGCCGGAGAATCCAAGATCGCCGTCCTCAGCCTTGAGAGTGAACTTAACAAAGTTCTCGCCCTCCTGTGCATCCCAAACGCGCTTGTGGAATCCGTTGTTCATGTCTGTGTGAAGATTGTTGGGACCATCATTGATGGGAAGGATGAACTCTTTTCCATCAATAGTGTACTTGGCGTTGGCAATTCTGTTGGCTGTAGGTCCCACAGTTGCTCCGAGGAAGCAGTCGTTTCCAAAGTATTCCTTGTAGTCGTCGTAGCCCAGAACCACGTCAACCTTGTTTCCGTCCTTGTCAGGAACAAAGATGTTTCTGATAGTACATCCGTAGTTGAGAAGGCAAACTTCCATTCCTGCCTCGTTGGTCAGGTGATACACATAGATTGGTGCACCACTTGGCGCTTCACCCCAAAACTCTCTTTTTACTGCCATTGTGCTATACCTCCTTAGTCGCGTAAAGCGTCACGTCATCAGAGCTCGGTTCTACCCTCTAAAGCTCTAAGGAGCGTGACTTCATCAATGTATTCCAAGTCTCCTCCGACAGGTACTCCGCTGGCTATTCTGGTAACCCTGATGCCTGTGGGTTTGACAAGTTTACTGATATACATGGCTGTTGTCTCGCCTTCCAGGGAGGAGTTTGTCGCAATGATCACCTCATCGATCTCCTCGCTCTGAAGTCTCTTCATAAGCTCAGCCAGCCTGATATCCCCGGGGCCTATCCCAAGCATAGGTGAGATGGCTCCATGAAGTACATGATACACACCTTCGTATTTGCCGGTCTTCTCATATGCTGCCAGATCTCTTGCATTTTCCACCACCATTATGGTGTGGTGATCCCGGCGTTCGTTGCTGCAGATGGGACAGATATCCTCATCAGTGAGTGTGCAACAAACCTCACAGTAATGCACGTTCTCTCTGGCATCAACGATGGAATCCGCCAGTTTTTTGACTCTGTCCTTTGGCAGATTTATCAGATAAAATGCCAGTCTCTGAGCGGACTTACCTCCGATGCCCGGAAGGGCTGCAAGTTCTTCAATTAAACGGTTTATATGTCCGCTGTATAACTCCATTAGAAACCAAGGCCTCCGCCTAATCCACCCAGTCCGCCTGTGAGACTGTTCATCATTGCGCCGCTGGCCTCTTCAGCCTGCTTCATTGCCTCATTGACTGCAGCAACGATCATGTCCTGAAGCATCTCAACATCATCGGGATCAACTGCATCCGGAGAGATAGTGATAGCTTTAAGAGTCTTGTTACCCATTACAGTAGCTTCTACTGCGCCGCCACCTGCCTTGGCTGTAAACTCTTTTGTCTCAAGCTCCTTCTGGTTCTCTTCCATCTGGCGCTGCATTCTCTGCGCCTGCTTCATAAGGTTCTGCATGTTGCCCGGCATTCCGCCACCGGGAAATCCGCCTCTTTTTGCCATAGTTAATTCTCCTCTTCTTCATCTTCTGTTACAACATCAAAATTGATGGATTGTAAGTTAACGTAATTCTCCTCGAAGTTCTGGGTGGGTTCAAGGAATCTCGCCTCGTACTCCACGTGTTTGCCGGTGATATTGTCCAGTACGTTCTGGAACTCATCGGCTGATTCACCGCGGGAATACTTGTCGGCCAGCTGTTTATTGTCGAAGACCACCTGAAGCCTGTCGTCGTTTCCAAGACTGAGCCTTGCTTTTTGCATATAGGTCTTCATTGGGTTTTCCATTCTGGCAACAGCCATTTGCCAGTTCTTCACTAGTTTTTGTATATCTTCAGGGACTGCCCTGTCAAGTGTCACTTTCTCTTTTACCATAGGCGAAGCCTGACCAGGTGTGCCTGCGGATGCTGCAGAAACTGCTATCTGTCCGGTTTGTATGCCGTTTAGAAGCTTGGCATTCTTCTCATCGTGTTCCTCTAAGATCCTGATCCTGTCCTCAAAGGAATCCTGCTCACTCTTGTCCATCTGGGGTTTGCAGAGCTTGATCAGTGTGATCTCGATGAGGATCCTCTTCTGGGTCGCATACCTGATGTTAGAGCTCAGCTCGGAAAAGACCCTTATGAATCTGAGGATAGTCTCGGTATCAACTCCTGCTGCCTGTTCCTTTAAGGTTTTGAGGTTGTCGGTGGAAATGTCCACCACGTCTTCCATCTGATCGGAAGCCTGGACCAGCATGAGGTTTCGAAGGTACCATACAAAGTCATTGACAAACTGTGTGAGTTCTCTTCCCTGGATAACTACGTCGGCCAGAATGGTCAGCGCTCTGTTAACGTCCTGTGTATAGAGGGCGGAAAAGAGATTGCTGAAAACTTCAGTGTCTACCGCGCCCAAAACACCCAGAACCTTGTCGTAGGTAAGTTCTTCGCCATAGTTGAAGGCGATGCACTGATCGAGAAGGCTGAGAGAATCTCTCATGGAGCCGTCGGCGGTCTTGGCGATGTAGCGGAGAGCTCTTTCTTCTACCTGAATGCCCTCGGCGTCAACGACCTGTTTGAGCCTGCCTTCGATGGTATCGATGGTGATCCTGTGGAAATCGTATCTCTGGCACCTGGAGAGGATCGTGATAGGGATCTTGTGAACCTCAGTAGTAGCCAGAATGAACATCACGTATGAAGGCGGCTCCTCAAGGGTCTTAAGGAGCGCGTTAAAAGCACCGGCGGATAGCATGTGTACCTCGTCGATGATGTATACTTTTCTTTTTCCTTTTGTAGGGGAATAGGAGACCTCGTCGATGATCTCCCTGACATTATCAACGCCGTTGTTGGAAGCAGCATCGATCTCGATGACGTTCAGGCTGTTGCCGGTAGCGATCTCCTTGCACATCTCGCATTCGCCGCAGGGGCTGCCATCCACGGGATTCTCGCAGTTGACGGCCTTGGCTAAAATCTTCGCAACAGAAGTCTTACCTGTTCCACGAGTTCCGCAGAACAGGTAAGCATGTCCAACTCTGTCCGATCTGATCTGATTCTTGAGCGTTGTAATTATGTGATCCTGGCCCTTGACGTCCTCAAAGACCGGGGGTCTGAATTTCCTGTATAGAGCTACATAACCCATTGTATAAAACTACTCCAACAAAACTGTTTATTACTGATGCAAAGAAGCTTTTAATCCCCAAAGCATACTCCAAGCATCTTGGCTTCCTTGATTATGCTGGCATCAGGTGATACGTACTTAAGTTTGCCTGCAATCTCGGAAAGAGGCACCTTGACGATCTCCCTGTTCTTGTATGCCACCATGTAGCCATATTCCTTGTTAAGGATGAGTTGTCCGGCTTCTGCGCCAAGTCTTGAAGCGAATACTCTGTCGTAAGGATCAGGCATTCCGCCCCTCTGCATGTGGCCGGGAACGGTTACTCTTACTTCGTGACCGGTCTTCTTCTGGATCTCCTCAGCGATCTCGTAGGATACTGATGGATACTTGTAGTTGGCCATCTTCTCCTTGAGTTCCTTCTTGGAGAGCTTGGCATCCTTCTTGGAGATTGCACCCTCAGCTACTGCGATGATGGTGAATCTGCTGCCTCTCTTATCTCTTGCCTCGATGGCATCACAGATCTTGCCGATGTCATAAGGAATCTCAGGGATAAGGATAACGTCAGCACCGCCTGCCAGTCCGGCGTTCAAGGTAAGCCATCCAACCTTGTGTCCCATTACCTCGATGATGAAAACACGACCATGGGAATCGGCTGTTGTATGGATATTATCAATAACATTGGTTGCAACGTCAACGGCGCTCTGGAAACCAAAGGTCATATCCGTGCCCCAAAGGTCATTATCAATTGTCTTGGGAAGGGACACAACGTTGAGTCCTTCCTCGCTCAAAAGGTTCGCGGTCTTCTGGGATCCGTTTCCGCCCAGAACAACAAGGCAATCCAGCTGAAGCTTGTAGTAGTTCTGCTTCATTGCCTCAACCTTATCAAGCCCGTTCTCATCAGGCTCCCTGATAGTCTTAAAGGGAGTTCTGGAACTACCAAGAATGGTTCCGCCCTTTGTCAGGATACCTGAAAAGTCCTTGGAAGTCAGCATCCTGAAGTCGCTGTAAATGAGTCCTCTATAGCCGTTTTTGAAGCCGTAGAACTCAACTTCCTCGCCACTGTGCGCAATACACTTAACAACGCCGCGCATTGCTGCATTCAAAGCCTGACAGTCGCCACCACTAGTCAACATACCAATTCTCATCATGTGAAAAAGGCCTCCTTTGAATCATCATATTTGTAAATGCACACTACTAGTAATTATACATTAATATTGCCTCCACTGCCAAGTAATCTGGTTGACGTGGGTTTATTAAAAAAGTATAATAAATCGTCCGGAGACGTATCAAAGTGGTCGTAATGAGGCGCACTCGAAATGCGTTTGTCCTTTTGGGCACGCGGGTTCGAATCCCGCCGTCTCCGCTCCTGAAGGTTCTGCCAGTCGGCGGGACCTTTTTTCGTTGCAAAATCCTTGAAAAGCCTCAAATTTAATACGGATTTTAGATTATTTATGGTCGCTATGCTCTATACTGTTATAAGAGAGGATTTTGCCATGGAAAAGAAATTTAGACGTTACTTATCATTATTGGTTATAGCTCTTTTGCTCACAGGGTGTGGAAAAGAGGCGGCAGAGGTGTTGTATCCGGATTTCGAGATGGAATCTGGCGAAGAAGCACAGCAGCAGGATGACGGGACAGATCAGGAATCTGAAGGTGCAGGCGAGCAGGAAGATACGCCTGAGTATGACGGGAATCTGATCATAGAAGACGGATGCCTGCAGCCAATGCTGACTTATACGTATATGAGGGATCCCTCATTTTCTAATGAGTATAGTGATATACTCAGATTCTGTGTGTATGTAGAAACCGACCATGACACGGATGACGATGGCCTGAATGATCTGGTCAAGGTTTTTGTTCAGGTGCCAAAAGGCGCAGTGGAGGGCAAGTTTAAGGCCGGAACAATTTATGACCCCACACCATATAACGTAGGAGTTGTACAGGCCAATATGGGCCACATGGAAGAGCTTTATCTGGAAAAGGAATTTGATTACAAAGAGCTTTACCAGAAGGGGACAAAAAGAGAAGTCTCTGACACCATGACAACAATGGATGCAGCTCTTTTGGCAAGCCCCGACAAAGACTGGAATTACTTCGTCCCCGGCGGCAGTACCGGTTATGTGTACTCCGGCATATATGACTACTATCTGATCAGAGGATATGCGGTGGTACAGTGCTGCGGAATAGGCACCTATGGCTCGCAGGGGTATGAGCTGGTCGGTACTGATCTCGAGAGGGATTCACATAAATGTGTGGTGGAGTGGCTTACCGGAGACAGGGTGGCGTTTACTGACACAACAGGAAATATTGAGATAAAGGCCGACTGGTCCAATGGAAACGTGGCAATGACAGGTGCTTCCTATGGCGGAACCATCCCCTACGAGGTGGCAACCACCGGAGTCAGGGGGCTTAAAACCATCATTCCTTTTGCAGGTATTGCGGACTGGTATGAATACACAAATTCTCAGGGAGTTGTCACTTATTATAATCCCCACTACTCAGATACGCTTTCAGCATACAACTGTGGGGGGTTATATATGGACAATGACTGGCTTGTCCTTAATCCCAGGTATCGCTCATGGCTGTGGCAGATCACTCAGGACCAGGCCAAAGCCAATGGTAATTATGCACCTATTTGGGATGAACTAAATTATGCATATGACTACGAAAAGATAAACTGTTCAGCGCTGATCGTCCAGGGACTTAATGATTTTAATGTCACCTCCAATCAGGCAAATCACATATACAAAGCCTTCAAGCAGGCAGGACAGAATACCAAGCTTGTGCTTCATCAGAACGGGCACGACTATTTATACAGTTACCTGGTAGGCGAAGAGCTTTGGCTTGAGATAGAGAACAAATGGCTTGCCCACTATCTCTACGACGTGGACAACGGCATTGAAAATATGCCCGAAATAACTGTTCAGAGCAATGTGGATGGAAGCTTTCACACTTATGACAGCTTCGGGGATCAGGAGCTAAAATCCTTTGCTGTTACGGATAATACCGGTTCTAAAGTAGTAACAAGCGATGGCGTCAAGGAATTCATCCGTAGTTATCATGAGGATAAGGGCATAACAACCGAAAATATGGATATGTATTTCCTTGAACTTCCTGAGGGAAATTCAGCAGTATACGATATAGCTGTTCCAGAAGATACTACGATTTCAGGTGTGCCTGAGGTGCACGTGAAACTCACAAGAAATACTCCCGGCGAAGACGATTTCATGGTTAGCGCCATCCTTTTAGATGTTCGCGAAGATGGTGAACAGTTCGAGGCATACATGCTAAGAACCGAGAAGAGTGATCTCCTTCCTGTGCACACTATCATGCAGAACGACAACGGAAGCAATCTGGGATCAAGTGATATTTACGAATATGTAAAAAGTCTTACTCCAGCCAAGCTCTTCACTTTTGGGTGGACAGATCTTTTCAATCCGGGATGCGGACCTGACCCCAGGGAGTACACAAAGCAGGAAGGGCTTGAGACAGGAAAAGAGTACGACTACACCTTCTACATGCTTCCTACGGTATACACAATTGAAAAAGGTCATAAGCTAAAACTCGTGCTTACGACCTGGGATCCATACAGGAAGGTCCTTGATGATGATGGCAATTATGACTCCAAGCTTGTGGATAAGCTTCCTGATACCAATTATTCTTTTACAATCAATAATTCAGCCATAGATGTCAGACTGCCTGTTTTGGATAAGTAGACGACACTATAGCTCAGACTTTTGTGGTCCATTTTGTGCAGTCAATTATGTCGGTTGCAAGATCCGCATAGAAGTCAGGCTCATGGCAGACCATTATGACGGTACCTTTGTATTCCTTGAGGGCTCTGTGGAGCTCTTCCTTGGCATCGACGTCCAGATGGTTTGTGGGCTCATCGAGAACCAGGATGTTGGATTCGCGGTTCATGAGCTTGCAGAGCCTGACTTTGGCCTGTTCGCCGCCAGAGAGAACCTTGCACTTACTCTCTATGTGTTTGGTGGTGAGGCCGCACTTGGCAAGGGCAGATCTTACTTCGTACTGAGAAAAGCCAGGGAATTCGTTCCAGATTTCCTCAAGGCATGTTGTCTCGATATTAGGGGACATTTCCTGTTCGAAGTATCCAATCTCCACGTTTTCTCCTTTTATCACCTTGCCTGATATGGCAGGGATAATGCCAAGAATACTTTTTAAAAGAGTGGTCTTGCCAATTCCGTTTGCTCCCGTTAACACTGTAAAGGTGTTCCTGGCAATAGCCAGATCAAGTGGCTTTGACAGGGGCTCATCATAACCTATCACCAGGTCCTTTGTCTCGAAAAGATATTTACCCGGAGTTCTTGCTGTCTTGAAATTAAACTCAGGCTTAGGCTTCTCCTGGGTCTTCTCGATAAGCTCCATGTTGTCGAGCTTCTTTTGTCTTGCCATAGCCATGTTTCTTGTGGCAACACGGGCCTTGTTTCTGGCCACGAAATCCTTAAGATCCGCGATCTCCTGCTGCTGTTTATTGTAGGCAGCCTCTCTCTGCGCCTTTCTGGCTTCGTATACTTCCATAAATTTGTCATAGTCACCAACATATCTGTCGAGGCTGTGGGTCTGACCATCCATGTGGTAGATGATGTTGACTACACTGTTAAGGAATGGAATGTCGTGTGATATCAGTATAAAGGCATTCTCGTAGTCCTGAAGGTATCTGGTTAGCCACACGATGTGCTCAGCATCCAGATAGTTGGTTGGCTCATCCAGAAGAAGGATATCGGGCTTTTCTAAAAGAAGCTTTGCCATAAGGATCTTGGTCCTCTGTCCGCCGGAAAGCTCTGTAACATCCCGGTCCAGTCCCAGGTCCAAAAATCCAAGGGCCCTGGACACCTCCTCAATCTTGGAATCAATCAGATAAAAATCATGATTTGTAAGAAGATCCTGGATGGTTCCCAGTTCCTCCATGTACTCCTCAAGCTGCTTCTCATCAGCTTCTGCCATGGCATCGCAAATCTCATTCATTCTGCGCTCCATGTCAAAGAGATCATCATAGGCAGATGCAAGTACATCCCTGATGGTCATTCCCTCTTTTAAGACCGCATGCTGATCAAGATATCCAACCTTTACATTTTTGGCCCACTGGATATTTCCAGCATCCGGCATCAGCTTCCCTATTATTATGTTCATGAAGGTGGATTTTCCCTCGCCATTTGCTCCAACAAGTCCAATATGTTCTCCTTTTAAAAGTCTAAAAGACACATCATCAAATATTGCCCTGTCCCCAAATCCATGGGTCAGATGCTCCACGTTTAAAATACTCATGAGAATCCTTTCCAATTTTACGTTGTTTTAAGTTTTTTTTAACATACTTTTATAATTATAATCCGGCTTGTAGGGTATCATAAATATGTAAAAATGTCACTTTTTCATAAAAGAAAAGAGGTATGATATGCATAAAAATAAGCTAGTTTTGCTACTGGCTAAAAGAGCCATTTTACCCTCACTGATACTGACAATTTGCGTCCCGTCAGCAATTGCCTATGCTAATGAAGACGAGAATATCAATGAAGCTGGTGGTAATGTCCCTATTGAAAATAACGAACAGGTTGAGAACCCGGAACCCGCTGATGCTGCTCTTCCTGCCGAAGCTGCAGAAGCCGTAGCAGATGCTGTTCCCGCTGAAGCTGCTGCAGTAGCCGCTCCCGCTGATGCTTTAGCTACAGCACCGCCCAATGATACCATTCCCCCTGATGCTTTGGCTGGTGTATTAGACCCTTCACTCATTGCGGAGTATGAAGTCAGAGAAGCCAACACAATAGAGTCTGTCCCTGCTCCCGTTATCAAACCAGGCTACCCCAGCGTCCTTGACGAAATCCTATCAGCTCCAAGCGAGGTATATAACCATAACCTTGCCGTTATCTCAGCAGAACTATCCAGTAAAGCCTACAGCGATGGAGGGGCTGATGTTGCCACATATCTTGGAGAATACGGCTTTGATAACGACAGTATAAGATCCTACAATTATGACGACTGCTTTGCTTATACCCTGGCCGTAAAAGACTACTACGGCACCGAAGCTCCTGAAAACACCAAAGTTTTAGTCATGGATGCCCGAGGCACATCAACTCTCACTGAACTAGCCTACGACGTGTACACCACTCCCGATGTAGATTACAATGGCGTCAAGGTCTACACCGCCGCCGATAAATTCTACAGAGAGATCCAGGAAAATCTGGGAAACTTCCTTACAACGGATAATCATTACAAGATTCTCTCCACCGGACACAGTCTTGGCGGAGCAGCAGCCAATCTCTTCGCGGGCGTGGAGACGCAAAAGAAACAAAACGAAGTCTACTGCTACACCTTCGGTGCCATAGACTCCATAGAATCCCCTATTGTTGAAGGTTACGAAAACATCCACAATATATACAATGATCTGGATACTTTCTCTCCCAGCCAGTACGGATCATATCTTTTGGGAGGTGCGGGAAGCAAATACGGAAAATTTGGACACATGGATTCTTATACAGAGGAGCACCGAACACCTGAACAGCAGGATGACTGGGGTATTGTCCAGATTTATGATCACGTAAACCACAACATGAATTACTACGTTGAGGACACAAAAGCGTTGAAATACCAATGTCCGGAAGCAATAGGCGGAGACGATGGCTCGTCAGAAACGGCAACAGATATAGTTCAGGAAAACACCGCTCCTGATGCCCAGGAATCTGCTGCAGCTCCCGCCTCTATTCCCGCTATGCCAAAGGACCTTGCCAATGTGATACTAAATACTCACAACGGTAAAACTATCACGGGAGCAGTCAGAGATAAGAATGATATCTTTGCACAGAATATACAGCTCTATGCAGCAACACTGAAGGCAGAAATCATCTACAGTGCTTCATCACAGGGACTTGATTCCACAGGCCTTACACTTGGGAATGTTATTACTGTAAAAGATGCTCAGGGGCAGGTTATCGTGATGATGGAACTGATCAACACAACAGATCAGGATATCAGTATCGGTATCAATTCTGTAATAGCTGATGGTCTTTACACCAACGTAACTCCTTGGAAATCTGATGTGATTCCTGCAGGAAAGAGTATTGCAGTTGCAATTCCGCTCAGCGACCTTACAAGCAACTACATGAACTCGACAGTATCACTTCACATTTATGGTAATGATGGAAAAGAGATTACTACAACAAGTGCAATCAGAGTAACTCCTGCAAAATAAAACAATAACACCATGATAAGAATTGAGGGAACCCTAACGGGCTCCCTCAATTTTTATTTTGTGGTCTTTAATTATCAATCAGCTTATCAGCCCTCATCTTCTTTTTTCCTTGTAAAGAACAGGAACGCAAGAAGCAGAAGTGTTACCGGAACTAAGCCGTACAGGTAGTTTGCACCCGTCACAAGTCTGGTTATGGCTGAATCATACGATTCATCTGTCGAATGAGCCTTCAGGCTGTTTGTAAGAGCATTTTCTATTGTCTCATTGCCCTCCTGAACAATTCCCAGTGACCTCATAATTCCGGCCACTCCAGGGAAGGTTGCCATTACCAGATAGCTCCACTCATCCTTATCAACCACCAGAAGTACATCAAAGTCATTAGCTACATTATCGAAGAATGCACCGAGAGCTCCATAATTATCCATATCGGACCAGATTCTGTAGTTCTTGAGAACAGTATCCTTCAGCGATAGCTTTCTCGCTTGAATCTTGCCAGACTTATCTTTGAACTTGTTGTATGTTCCCTTGGCGAGAGATTCTCTTGATGGAATAGGATTGATATTATCCCTCTTCATTGTCTTATCTCTCTGAAGAAGCTTATTATAGATATCTACATAGGTATGTGGTCCATTGTCCTGGTATGGCGCCGAACCTCCACCACCACCATCTTGGTTAGGGTATCTTATAATAGTATATCTTCCCTTGAACTCTTCCTCCTTCACATTATAATTATCCTGGTTGATCATCAGTGTATAATTTGCCCTTCGTCTATTAGGATAAGACCAAACCTTAAACGTATCTGCTGTTACATTTTCAAACCAGAATGTTGCATTGAAAGGAACTCTGCTATCAGTATAATCCCTTATTGCGTATCGGTTTCTTCTACGGCCAATGATGTTATCAGGTTTAACCATTGTAGTGTACATCTGACCGTTAAGCCTTAGAACAATCCAGTCGCCATCAAGATTCTCGAAGCGGAAGTGCGCCATATCGCTGCTCTCTTTGACGTTTTCGTAGTACATTCTTACAGGCGTAATAAATACTACAGCCTCACCTTTGCGAGCTAATACCATGTTAAATACGCCGCTTCTACCTTCTGCCTTGATTCTATCATTGTCCACCGCAACAATTTCAAAGAGTCTTATATTAAACCCGTTGCCACTAGGCCAGACATTATTAACTTCCCTCGCACCATTGATGACAACCTTGTTAGCTGCGATAAATGCAGAAGGCTCTGTATAGACGCCACCACCATCACAGTTGATCACGATACTACCCTGTCCGGCATCAAAATCCAGGAATTCATTATTACCTTTTCTAACGCCCCTTCGGAATACCAATTTACTGCCATGAGTGTTGATAACTACATTACAGTAACTTGCAGGTCCAAATGTAAGCTTGACACCCTCAGGCATTGAAAGCGCTATAGGTGGATTCTGCTCCAGCTCTGCCTTTGTTCTTTCCACAGTTTCTACCATGTAAATATCCCTGATATACAAAGGAAGTCCTGAGTAGTTATCAATAGTAAGTGAACTGATGTAAGCACTGTTGATGAGTCTGACCGTACCAGAAGCCGCCTGGTCAAATGCATTGATCGTAAATTTGCCCTGTTTGGTCTCCTTAATGTCAGCTATTGTTACTTGGTGATTTTCGACCTTTATATACTTTGAAATATCCTGCCTTGGTATACCGGTGGCAACCACTCTCTTATCCTTGTCAATAAGAATTGTTATTCCGGCTGCAAATTCACCGCTGTAAAGATCGATGTTAACCTTCACATCTCCGGCAACTTTGTAACTGCCCTCCTTGTATGCTACTGCATCCGAGTAAGTAACAACTTTGACAGTCTCTGTGACAACCTTGACAACCTTTCGGGTTACCCATCTGATGATGTTCTTGAAAGGCCAAGGCATCCATGTTGTCATCTTGTCAACAACGGTTTCGACTTTCTGAATCTTTTGGGTTACCCAATTGGTGATTGTCTGTCCGTCCGCTGTTGCGTCGCGCTTAATGTTGTTGTCAACACTGAAGTTCTTGTCAAAGCCGTTCATGATCACGACGTCGGGTCCTGCCAGAGTTGCTTTGTACTTATCATTTCCTACATAGATAGTGCCGATCGTTCCGCCTTCTATCTTGGAATGGCTGTATACCTTACCAGTAACACCCTTGATTGATGCAAAGGAAATAGCATCTTCGTGAAGGTCTTTTGCAAGAGCATAGATTCCAAGTGTCTCATATCCGGAAATAATTGCATTTCCAATGTCTACGAGAATATTATTGTTGGATGTAATCTCGCTCTTTGCCTCAGTAAAGGTTGCGAATGACCTCGTAAGTGCTCTTGAAGTAGCCACATGATTCTGTTTATCAACATGTGCTGCTATAAATACATCTGCACCCAAGATTGATGTCGGGCTTTCGCTGTCCTTTCCAATAACAACCATCAGATCCACTTTGCTGTTTATTACAGCCTTAGGATTGTTGCTCTCAATACCACCGGTCATAGTATATTCTGCAAATGACTGAAGGTCTGATGCACTCTGAGCAACAACATCTGCTGCACCAAGCTGAGCTGTAATCTTGTTCTTTCCGTCTAATCTTACAGTTGTCTTTTCAGTGTAGTTGATGGTTGATGTTGGAAGTGCCTTCTGAGCGGCGCCTCCTGCTTGACCTGTAGCTTTGCTCTGAATATCCGCCAGCTTAGCGTCCGCATAAATACCAACATTACCGGCACCTAAGATCTCTACATTAGCAACAGTAACCTGTGTATTTCTTGAAAGACTATTAACCGCTTCAATTCCACTCTTGGTGCCAAGACCATAATCACTGCTTTCAATAACGGAATGCATCTGGCTGTAAGTTATTGCGCTTATGTTAACGTTGCCAAGTGAAGCAGTTATTGAGCTAGGAGCACTATTAGCAAGACTTGACAGCTCTATAGTTGCGTTCTGGGCATTTATGCTTCCGGAAACTATTGATGTTCCTGCTCCGATCAGCCCCGCATTTATAGCCTTAAGGTCGTCATTGTGTGACAGGATCCTATTTTCTGCATGTATTACCGCATCGCCCTGGGTTTCAATAACTCCATTGAATCTGATATTTGCTGTTACATCTCCAATATCTGTTGCCAGCTTGTATGCCCCAAGCTTTATTCCTGAATAATTCTGCATGCTGCCAAGCTTAGCATATACATCCAGATTTGAAAGAGCCTTGATTGTAACATTATCAGCCAAAGGTCTTGTACTATGGATCCGTTCAAGTTCTTCAGCACTGTGGAGTCCGGTTGTTGTCAGGTATACATTGCCTTCTATTATCGTCTCAACAAGCCTTGTTCTCTTCTTTGCAGTCTGGCTTACTACGCTCACACTCTCACCGCCGACTACTGTTACGCTGACCTGAGGTGCACTTCCTGTGGAAGTTACAACCGTATTGTCTGCAGATATAATATCAATCTGAGAAGCCTCCATGAATGTAATTCCCCTAATATGGGTTCTTACTGTACTTTCAGAATCTACAGATGTCTTCACCGCCTGCGCTGATACTACACCAATACTATAATCAGGAGCATCCGCAACAGCCTCAACTTTTACAGCATTTGCATTAGAAAGACCTGTTTGAGCATCAAGTTTGGCAACATCTGATCTTATACTGATTGTTCCCTTTGCGACTATCTGAGAGTTTTCAACAGTTGCCAGGTTTGTGATATCAGAAGAAGATGAAACTGTAGCAATTCCGCCACCCAGCAGCTCAACCTTAACGCCGGATGAACTTGCTCCGCCTCTTGCCTGCACATCAACATTCTCAAGTACTGCCCAGATATAAATGTTGTTTGCGTTTACCTTGTCTTCGATGCCACTTTTAAAGTATGCATTATTGTTTACCACTGCTGTTGCTTCGACAACATCTGCACCGATACGGGCACCTGATACGTTGATCTTTGTGCCGACAATTCTCGCGTGTGAAGTCACATTTCCGGTACTCTTTACGTTGATATCGCCGTTCACATTAGAAGGTGATGCCTTCAGAGATGCTTCAGCAGTAATAGATACTTTTGCTATTGCACTGTTTCCATTGCTGGAAATTGTTGTTACCTTGATTCCCTGCACGCAAGGTTCTGTCATTGCATCTGCATTTGCAGTAAAATCAACAGTCACATTAAGATTATTGGCATTAGTCTTGATAGCGCCTTTAGGGCCAGTAAATGTAGCCTTAAAGGTTCCAAGTGCTTCAGCATTTGTGTTCACTGCGCCAAAATCTGCCAGTGAAATATTTGCAGCAGCTGCTCTTGCATAAGCAGTGCTTGCAGCCCGTACCATAGCGTTGATGTCTTTATCGGCACCTCCGATTTCTCCGGTGACATTCTCATTTCCAAGATCAATCGTTGCAAGGACGGTAGAATCATTCGTTGCTGTAGCATAATTTGCACTCACTGCACCTGCTCCGATTGATCCAGCGAATATACGTGCATCTGCCGCAGCCTGTGGCTCAATGGTCTTTTCTCCAATAGCGGGTATGCGAGTATTTATTGTCACTGTATCAGGACGCGTATCTGCATCGTTGTGAGTTGCAAATACTCCCAAGGAACCAATTTGAAGCTTAGGTGATTTGCTCACCTTGAATTCAGCCTTGTCTATGGCCTTCAGTATTGCCTTCACATAAGATACATTTCCAGCTATTGCACCAAGCGCACCACCTACTGCAACTGCCAGTGACTTGGATTTTGCATCTGCATTAACTGTTACACTTCCGGCCTTTACATCGCCTGCTGTACTAAATACAGCATGATTTGTAGCTTTGTTGGATGCATAGCCATAGTTGATTGCTGCGCCAATTGCTCCAGCGCCTGCTGTAACTATTGTTGTGACTGCGGTCGAATCATACGGAACACCATCCTGGCCACCTGCATGAACCACGACAGCTCCAGCCTCAATAACCCTGCCACTACTCTGGTTTATTCCTGCAATGTTGTCAGCTTTGATCATTGAAAGTGCTACTGTTGCACCAGCACCTATTGCTCCTGCATTCAAGCTTACAACGTTACAGTTAGCCTGACCCTTCATCTGTGCGATAACCTGAAGGCCGTTCTTAATACGCAAAGAGGTGTCATGAATATTCACGTTGTTCTTTGCGTTCTGAAGTGCCAGCGCAACTGCTGCATCTGCACCTATGGCACCTGCTGCAACAACTGCACCGATTACCTTCGTATCTCCCTTAATGGACCCTATAAGAGTAAGGTTATCGAGACGAATTCCTGTGTCTGATTGTTGTTCTACAATCACTCTGTTCTGAGCATTGTTGTTTGCAATAACCACAGTCACGCCTGCACCGACTGCACCGACTGCAAGTCCTGCGAAGTAGGACTCTAGTTCGGATTCAACAATACCCTCAATACGATTATTCTTGTTACCGTTTCCAGATTCGTCATAATCGAAAGAATAATTCTTTCCAATAAATGCCTGCTGTTCAACTTTGTTATTGGTTATGGCTACTATTACTCCTGCCCCAACAGCGCCTACTGCAACAACGCCGTTGACAGAAATGAGATCCACCTTAGTCTCAGCAAGAACATGTAATGAGCCGGATTTAAGATGACTTGTCTTAGGCGTCTGCGACTCAAAGCCTGCTGTAACCTCAGCATTATTTGTTGCCAGAGCCACATTTACACCGGTACCTACAAGACCGGCGCCAACACCGACGATGAATGTACCGACTCTTGTAACTTTACCCGATGCATCAGGTGATGCGCCCGGATTCGTATCAGCAACCGAAGCTTTTACAATGATGTTATTAGCCTTATCCGTTGCGGAATTTAGCGTTCCACTTACAATCGACTTAACAACTGCAGAGTTGTTATAGTATGCAACATTAACGCCAACACCTGCAAGGCCACCGCCACCGGCTCCGGATATGAGCATCATTCCATAGTCAGTTGCCAAAGAATGTGACTTTCCATTGCTGTCTTTTTCTGCCTGGGCAGCCTTATTATAGATATCATTAGCAGCGAATGATTTGCCGCCATGGCTGAAGATCAATTCGCCAAGTGACCATTCGCTTCGTTTGCCGTGAGACAGTTCTGATATAACAGCTATGTCTGAAGCGGTAGATGTGATATTGGCAGTTTCGCTTACAGTTGCCAGGACATTAGATGTAATGAGAGCTACTGTAATACCCGCACCCACTCCTGCATCCATACCACCTGAAACTGCACCGGTTATGAGCAATGAATTGACATTCTCTCTTGCACTAACCTTTACAGATGCAGCTGTGATATTTGCGGTCATAACGGTCGCAGATACCTTGTCGCTGTCATCACTTATCTTTCCTTTCAGTGAAGAAGAAATCTGCTCGCCGGTATCTTCATTAAAGTTTTTGCCAAGATTTCCGTAATCACCACCTGGAACAGCCGAAGTTGCAACAGAATTTGCACTCTGTCTCTGTGGACTCAGTGAATTATTAAGATCATTGACAAGGCTGCCTGAGTCTGACGACTTAGCTGCTCTTGAGTCTGATTTTCCAAATGCATCCCTTACTGAATTTCCAGGATTGAGATTTGCCTTTGTGATGGCTTCTGCCGTGTCAATATCAAGCCCAGTACCAGCTACAACAACTGCCACAGCAGCTCCTACTCCAACTGCACCGCCGCCAGCGCCAACGCTCAGTGAGTATCCCGAAATATATCTGTCAGAATCAGCCACAAGTTCAAAGGCATCCTGAGTATTAATTTCTGTGCCATTTCCAACATATGCATTTATTTTGTTGTGAGTTACTGCAACAAGTACGCTTGCGCCTACTCCGACTGCGCCTGAGGCACCAACTGCACCCTCAACTGATAAGAGTTCAAATTCATCCTTGGCTCTGATTCTTACTCTGCTTGTGTATGAACCATTATCCTTGTGGGCATTAATTGTTGTTCCTTCAGTAAATGCCTTTGAGTTTACATCAGTAATAACAACAGCAACACCAGCTCCAACTGCTACTGATCCGGAGCCACTTAACGCTGCATCAAAGTTGTTGATTTTCTCTCTTGTGTTTGATTCAACTACCAGTGAGCCACAGTCAATCTTTGAGTTTACGATGTCTGCAGTACTGCTGTTATAGAAATATATAACGCTAATTGCAGGCGACACTGCTACAGAACCGCTTCCTGTTGCAACTGCGGCCAGTACACTGACGTCTGAAATAGCATTTGAGCTTACAAGAACAGATTCTCTTGCCGGTTCACCATTGCTTTGTGTTGTGTTCTTAGTTACTGAAACAACACTTGGTGAGTTAAGCTTAGCAGATACATTGTTTTTGTAGACCGCAACTACCGGAGTTGCTCCAACTGCCGCACTACCAGAGCCTGCTAATCCGGCTGCCACGATGAAGAGATTGTCATCTTTATAAGCCTGAACTCTAATGCCTCCTTCTTTACCCTTTGTATCCAGGTTAACGCTGGCTGCATTCATCTGGGCGTCAACTGTCGCATTGTAAGTAAGGACTGCAACTGTTGCGCCAACAGCAGCTGATGCTGAACCATTAAGAGTACCTGCTGCATCAATTATCTTTGCAGAATCATAGGCAACGACCTCTATCGCCAGAGGTACGGAGCCGTCATCGCTGGCTCCATCTGCTCTTACTGCCTTTAGTGTACTTCCCTCTCTGCTTTGTGACTTGATCCTGCTGCCTGCCACCAGTGTTGTGATAACGCCGCTGACAGCTACACTTGCCGCTCCGCCACCTGCGATAGTTACAGTATTAATCTTTTGTCTCTCAGAAGCATCTACTGCTATGCCTCTGATCTTTCTCTTTCTGTCGGGACCTGTGCCCTGGCTCAATGATGGCATTTCAAGTATCTTGCTGCCTTCACTTCCAAAGTCACCAAACTGCCCTGCAGTTATAGTGTTGTTTATAACTACAGTGCTGATAACACCGCCAACACCTGTAGTGAGTGCACCATTAACCTGACCGATTATGAGCGTACTTACCAGATCTGCCACGGCAGATATTCCTATAGAACCTTTTGCAGATACTGTTGACTTATCGCCCTCAAGATTGCCTGCTGTAATAGTATTGTTCTCAACATCTACAGAAATAACACCGCCAAAAGAGTTTCCTCCGACCTGACCAGAAGCCAGGACCTTTACAGAACCGCCATCTGCAAATGCATTTATAAGCACATTGCCGGCAGCGGATATGGTGTTCACGCCGTCGATCACTGCAGTTATTGTTCTTTTTACAACATTAACTGCAACAAGTCCGCCTGCTGCAACACTTCCTAGCGAAAGTGCAAGTGATGCATCTATTGTTGTAAGCTTTGACTTTGTATCTGCAACAATGCTGACATCACCGCTCTTCGCCGTGATATTCAAAGCTTTTGCAACTGCCCTGATTACTGAATTTGCCACCTTGATGTCAATTATTCCAGCAACACTTGGCTTGCTGCTGACTGACGCTGAAGCGCTTGCAAGTATGCTCAAAGCTGATTCATCAGAGTGAGCCTTTATAACCACATTTCCTTTTTCTGTTGTAAGCTTAGAATCAGCTACTTTAGCCTGTGTTTCTCCACTAAATACTGCAACGCTGATTGTTCCGCCTGCAACAGTCTCTTTTCCGCCCTGAACGCCGCCTACGATAAGGAGATTATCACCGCCGCTCTCTGCAGCTATGGTGATGTCCTTACTTGCATTTATATCAGCATTTGGCTGAGCATCCGCGGTTGTTTTTACCTTGTTTACATAAACATTTATATTGCCGCCAAAGCCATTACCCTTGGTGGTAACTGAAGCTGATGTTGTTGCCAGCAGATTGCTGTCCTTTGAGGATGCGTATAACTTAAATCCACCGTCAGCAACATTTATCTTTGCGCCGCTACCCAGTTTTGCATCAACGGTGCTGTTGTTTATAATTACCGCAATCGATCCGCCTGCAGAAACCTTGGCCGAACTTGCAAGAACACCGATACTGTAAACTCCGGTAAGACTGTCATCGGTTGCACTTATAACAACATCTGTTTCCTTCTTTTCCTCTTCCTTCTTATCCCCTTCCTTCTTACCTTCTTCCTTCTTATCGCCGGTAGTTGAAGGTTTCTGCTTAGCCTTAACAATGTTGATATTTACGCGCTGACCAACCTGTGAACTTACCGTTGAATTAAGGAATCCCAGGGATACTGCACCGCCTGCATTGAGCTTGCCACTTCCTCCTACATAGCTTCCTGAGAAGGATTCAATGTGGTAGGAGTCCTTGATGAACACATTGATAGCTGTAAAGGCAGCGCCGATGGTTTCCATGCTCTTTAGATCAGGTTCCTTGAGCGATACTTCCTTATTGCCTTTTTTATCATCTTTTGTTGAAACAACTTTGTCGTCCGTATAAGCGCTATATACAGTCATTCCCATTGTGATGTACTTAAGAAGACCTGAAAGCTGCTTAGTCACATCATCGTTCTTTCTGGTAGCTGTAACCTTCAGAGATTCTCCGGTAATGGAAACACCATCACCCACCTTGACATCGATATTGTCGTTAGCATAAAGCATAGCAAAGCTCGCTCCTACACCAACGTTGGTATCTGTGGCATATCCAAGACTTCCTGCTCTTATATGATGCTTGTAATCATCTTCAGCAGAAATAGTGATGGCGGCACCATCGATCACTACCTCTGGCCCAACTGTTGTATTAGCCTTTGCCTTTGTTATAAGGATTGCCACTGCTCCGGAAACATTAACCTTACCGGCATTGTCACCCTTTGATGACTTTCTGGCGATACTTCCGGATACAGCCTGAGATGCCATATACGCATTCTCTGTGTTGTTGGACATCTTAGCAGAAATCTCGATATCGCCTCTTTCTACATCGTCTCCATCTCCCGTAACAGACTTAATCTTACTTCGGTCACCTATAACTACCAAAGCCTCATTATTGTTGATTGCAACAGCAACACCTGCTGCAACTGTTGCTGTTCCCGGGAACTGAGTCATGGTAAGACCTGTTCCAAGTGCTGAGTACTGTGCAGAATTCTCAGCAGTAAGTTCAACATCATCACCCTTGCCATCAAGATTTGCATTGATCAGAGTTCTTACAATGTGCTTTGTGATGTTGATTCCTATTGTTGCTGCTACAGCTATCTTTGTTTCAGGAGTTCCCTGTGCTCCGTCCTCAACCTTGTCAGTTCCAGACTTGCCATCTGAGATGGCAGGGGCTGCTTCAGCGTTAGCTGCTGTCTCTGCCTCAGCAATTTCGCTGCCCACTTTGGAGTTCTTCTCTGTGGACTCAGTCTTAACATCCTGGGTCTTAAGGAGGTTCGTGGATACAGCTTTAGAATTGGAAGCTTCACCCTCAGACTTCTCTGATTTGTTATCATTGAGTGCTTTGTTGATATCAGTTGCAGTCTTATTATCTTTGTTGTCGTCACCGGGCTGCTTGTCACTGTCTTCCTTGGACTTGTCATTAGTAGTTCCCATAGCACTTGCAAGGGAAGTACTATAATCAACATCCTCTGTCTTGGATGTGATGGATATTCCGTCCTCTGCGGCAGCATTTCCTATAAATCTGCTCTCTACGGTTGCATTTGATATATTAAGTGCAATCGAAGCACCAATAGCTGCCTGGTTTCCAACCGCAAAGCCACTAGCTTTTACCCTTGTGTTTGCCTTGTGGGAAGACGCCTCTTTAAATGCTCCGTCGGCTGCTATTTCAATGTTTTTCTCAGCAAATGCTGTCACTTCATCATTAGAAATATTGATAGAAACTGATGCATCAACGCCCTTGTTTGCTGTTGCTCCCTTTGTGAATGGATCTGTACCGGCAACAGAATAGAGCTTTCTCTCAATATTTTCTTTTGCTTCAATCTTTACATCCTTAGATGATGTAACCTTGGCTGCCTCGATATAAGCCTTCGTGGTCAGACTGGAGATATTGAGTGTAAAGGAAGCGCCCACACCAACTGCCGTTGCTGTAGCTTCAGATTTTCCTTTATCACTAGGATTCTTCGGATTATTATTATCATCCTTTTCAGGCTTCTCATTCTCCTCTGAAGACTTATCTTCCTTACCCTTGTTCGTGCCCTCTTTGTCAATTGTCTTGGCTGCCTGGGTACCGTCTTTAGCTTCTTTTGCATCTTCCTGAGCTTTCTTTTCACCTTCCTTTTCATTCTTGTCAGGCTTCTTGTCCTTCTTAACAAGAGATGCAGAAGCAATTATCTGCTCATCATGAGGGATTGCTGAAAGAACTTCTACATTTCCCTCAGTTGTTGTTATGCTCTTAAGCACTCCGTCTTTGACGCATTTTATGTGAGCGTCGATATCTCCACTTGTTCTGGAAATAGCCACACTTCCTGCCACGCCAACATTGGAAGCGCCCGCACCGGAAACAGCATATACCCTTACAGTATTGGGTACATCTACCTCCTTGGGTTCTTCTTTCTTGTCGTCTTTCTTGTCGTCTTTCTTGTCGTCTTTCTTGTCGTCCTTCTTATCAGACTTCTTATCGTCTTTCTTTTCTTCTTTTTTCTTATCGCCTGTTGCCTTAACAGTTATTGACTTTGCCTTAATGTCTGACGAAGTCTCGATATAAGCCTTGTTGACAATACCAAGAACATTGACTGCTACTGCTGCGCCAACGCCTACCTTATTGTCCTGATGTTCTGTTCCGTCTTCTTTGCACTTAGCTGAAACTGCTGAAGCATCTGCCATTGCATAGTCATCAGTCAGATTTGTTGATGTTACTGAAATGTCTCCCTTTTCAGCTGAGACATCGCCTAAAAGAGCTGCCTCTGCGCTGTTCTTCATAACATTAACAACAAAAGCTGCTGCCACGCTGACAGTTCCCTCAGCGGTCTGCCCCTTCTGACGATCCTTTGTAAGCTTATCTACAGCTGATTCATTGACATTCTTAGAATCTGCATCCTTCGAGAGCTCTTTTGCGCCGTCAATGGCCTCATCAGCTTGCTTGTCCTGATCACCGTCTTTACTGTCTCCTTTACTGTCTCCTTTGCCATCATCCTTGTCTTTCTTTTCAGCCTTCTTTGCACCCTGTGAGCTTGCTCTGGCCGTGGCCTTACTGAGCTTACTCTTTGAAACTGCATTCACCTTAATGTTCTTGGCCTTAAGATTGCTCTTTGATGTGGCATTTGCATTATCATTTATTACAGAAACAACTATTGTTCCCGAATAGTTGCCTGCTGTTGAATTTGAGGACGCGTCAGCAGAAACAGTGCGGTTTGCGCTGCTCTTTGCATCCATTGTGAAATTCCCTGACAGTGATATAGGTGATGTCGCTTTCTCTGCAGGTCTTAAATATGCTTTACTCTCAGCAGAAACACCACTAACATCAACTGCTACAGCCGGTGATACTCCAACCTTTGCTGTTGCTCCGGTAGTCGCCGAAACGTCTTCCTTAAGGTCATTATCAGCTTTAACTGTTATAGCTGAATAAGAATCATTAATTATAGTAGGATTTTCTTCAGTTCCTATTGTTGCGAGTGTATCCACACCATTTACTGCGGTAGCTATTGCAACACCGACTCCGGTACCACTCTTTACTTTTTCTTTGGTTGTGGATATGGTCTTAATGCTCTCAGCTGCCTTGGAGTTAACTACCAGACCTTTCTTGGCTTCACCTTCAATAGTGCCGTAGACAAGTGCCTTGGTCTTGATAGATGAAACATCAACAGCAACCGAGCCACCTATTCCGTATTTATCTCCATCACTGATACCTGCTACAGCTTCGGTATGAACAGTTACGGGAGTTTTGTTTCCTCCGCTCTGGGCACGAACTGAAACGCCGTCAGCTACAACCTTGCCACTTCTTATTTCAGCTGTGGTGTATGCCTTGGTAACATTGACTGCTACCGCTGTACCAAGAGCGTTTCTCTTGTCTGCGCCATCGCCGGCATCACTATTTTCATCTGTAACCTGCTGTGCATTGGCAACCGCCTTGGAGTATGTCATTCCTGTAGAAATAACTCCAACCTGTCCGCCTTCATTGATCACTTCACCACTTGTATTGATCAGCGTCATTACTCTGTTTGTTACAACATTCACTGCAAATGCACCGGTCAGCTGAGAATAACTCTTCTTCTCTGTTTTGGATGCCTTATCATCCTTATTTACATCTGCACTGCTGGTGCCTTCATCAAAGAGCTTGTCAAGGCCAAGAGACTCTTCCTCTTCGTCCTTTTTCTGACCATCGCCGTCTCCGCCCTTTTCTGAACCGTCGATCTTTTCTTTCAGCTTATCGATCTTTTTCTTGTCATCATCATCAAGCTTCTTTCCGGACTGAGCACCTTCATCAGGATTCTTGGAAGCTTCTAATACATTTGATGCATTCTGCTTGGTGTTTTCAACCGTTGTCTTCTTGGTATCATCCGCAGCGGACTTGGATTCATTATTTGAAGCAACCTTTCCGTTTTTTTCGTCCTTAGTTTTTCCATCCTTTTTGGGTGTTGTACCAGGAACTGATGAAACAGCTGTTGTAACAACACTTTCGAAGGCATCAGAGTGAAGGGCTATCTGCTTGCAGCCGCCCTCTCCTATGATTCTTACATTATTAAGGACCTTAGTTGCTACGTTCTGAATAGCAACAGAAACAGCTATGAAGCCGCCGTAGAGATTGCCACTCTTATCCTTGTCCTGCGCAGAGTCGTCATTGTCCTTCTTATTCTTGGCATCATCATTAGTCTCTTTATCTCTGGCCTGAGACTTAGTGGTGGCAATGAGTTTACCTCCGGACACAGCACTAAATGACTGTGCAGGAGCAACCTCTGCATTTTCTTCTATGGTAACGTTGGAGTCATTAGTAATAGCTGCAACAGCCATTGAAAGTGGAATTGATCCAACCGTTGACGATACTTTGAGCTTCACCTCACTGTCTGAAAGAAGCTTGATCGCCCTTGCTGCAAGCTGTGCTGTCTTATTGACCAGCACTCCTGCTTCGCCAAGAAGTACGGCAGTAGCAAGAGGGATGTACCATTTTGCTGCCTCATTATTGGTGGCAGTTGCATTTATTGACGAATACGCGTTGCTGATCAGCGCGTTTGCGGCATTGATATTACCGCTCAGATTCACCATTGCTTTACCAACCTTTACCACAACGAAATCCATGCCCTTTAGAGCTTCAACATTATCTGCAGGCATAAGCGGCTTACTCTGGTTACTGGTGGCCTGAAGATCAACGTTCTTCGCACTGATCTTCTTACCCTCATTCAGAGTAATACTTGACGCAGACTTAACACTAAAGATCGAATACTTCGTATTAAGTGGTACGGTCACAGAATCCGGAAGATATTGCTGTATGGACTTGGGTACAAGACCGGACAGATCTATATTTAAGTCATCATCTGCAGCTCGTACCATCACATTGCCGTTTCCAGCATCTATATTGCCTTCGACGCTTATAGTATCGCCCG
>JAEEGH010006916.1_pt1 | contig 27554 bp, 18 predicted proteins | sample 9134181 | NCBI WGS metagenome assembly JAEEGH01 (sample SAMN16246544, study PRJNA631951) | gut metagenome | biome: gut microbiome; feature: rumen; material: DP-attached | host: Bos | place: Iran: Karaj | collected 2018-10 | reverse complement strand
AGTGAAGTGTGGTAGTGAGAGGTGAAATTCCTATTATTGAAAATGCGATAGCTAAAATAGCGATTATATTCATTGCTTTTTTCATAGTATTAATGCCTCAATTCCACGTTTGATTTTTGATGACAATAAATCATTAAGGATAATTATTAGTTATCCTTATTTAATATATTTTTATATCGACAAAATATGCAGAATACTCCATAATTGTTTTATCAATTATTGGAGGTTAAAATATGCAAGAATTATCGATTAAAATTGAAAATTATTTAACTGTTTGCAAAGATTTGAAGGGATTAAGCTCTTTAACTCTAAAAGCATACAGAATTGACCTGAAACAGTTTAATAAGTTTATGCAGCATAAGGATTGCTTGTCCAAAGAATGTATGATTGAATATATTGATGTGCTACATAAACAATACAAGCCTAAAAGTGCAAAGCGAAAAACTGCTTGCGTCAAAGCATTTTATCACTATATGGAAATGGAGAACATCATCGTATTAAATCCATTTAATAAGATAAAAATCAAATATAAAGAGCCGATCGTGCTTCCCAAAACAATTCCAATACCAAATGTTGAAAGTATAATAAAATATGCATATCAGCAACATTATTCGGCAATAACAAGTTACCAAACTGAAATAACTCTCAGAAATCTATTGGTTATTGAGCTTTTGTTTTCTACCGGAATGCGTGTGTCAGAAGTAAGCAATTTAAAAATCAGTAATATTGATTTAAAAAGCAAGAATATTAATATTTATGGAAAAGGCTCCAAAGAACGCATAATGTGTCTTACAAACGATTGTATCGCAAAACTATTAGAACAATATTTAGATATTAGAAACAATAATAGCGAATTCTTTTTTATAAATAAACTCGGAAATCCATATTCAGATCAATCAATTCGCAATATGATAAACAGTTATGCAAAAGCGGCTGGTGTGGAGATACATATAACCCCTCATATGTTCCGCCACACCTTTGCTACCGCTTTGCTTGATGAAGATGTGAATATCCGTTACATACAGCAACTGCTTGGACACAGCTCAATCGTAACAACGCAAATATATACCCACATCAGCACCAACAAAATTCGTCATATTTTAGAAGATAAGCACCCTCGCAATCGTTTCAATATCTAAAACAATACATTTTATAGTTATCATCATTTTTCATGATTTTGTCAACCTAAAATGCAAAAACGTAAAAAATGACAAAAAAGCATTTTAATGAATGCTTATTTAATAATTGCAACAATCAATAAAACTGAAAAAAAATAATAGTAATAAGTGCTTTGTTAATTATCATTTTTATTATTAATATTATAATTCCAATTCGCTAAAATGATATACAAGCTTGTTCAATGAACGCATCAGTTTCATCCTGTGACATTTCTTTTTCGTTTGAAACCAATGATATCAAAAACGCCTTGTCTCCTTGATCAACAAAATATCCATATGCCTGCATAGGGAAAAAAGTAATTATTACTTGTTGCATATCATAATTGCCAATCGTTACTGCTTCCGGTTCTGAAACTTCTGCGCCCATTTGTCTGTATTCTTCAACACTTTCAGATATAAATTGTTCGAAATTCTCATTTGAATATTTGTGCTCTTCAATTGAGATATCAAAACTGTTGTTTTCATTTTCAATCCGCAATGAACTACCATTATCTGTTAATGAATAATCTTCAGGTATATGCATTTCAAATGAATCAGAAGAGACTTTTTGACCATCAATAGTATATGGCGCTTGTTCTGTAATGTTTTCACTTTCCTGCTCATATCCATAGAATATATCATTTTTTTCATTGTTAAATTTGCCACATGAACTAAGTATTAATACTAAAAGAAAAACTAATAGTATTTTTGTATTTTTCATAGCTTATTCTCCATTTTCCCTTGCGGAACGCCGAGTTAAATGAATTATTTACTCGGCGTTCCTTTATTAGGTTTATTGCTCAACAATAGGCAGTCTTCCGAATATCATTCTGAAAAATGCGATTATCTTTGAGAAGAAATCGGTTTTGACTTTTACAAGCTCAGTCTCGGAGGAACCGAGAACATTACCTGATTCATCAATGAGTCTGACCTGAACATTAAATGCTTCGATTGCTTCTTTAACCGTATATTTTTCTCCCTCGGCAACCTTGTGACCGTTTTTACACCATATAACTTGTGCTCCTTCGGGTATGCTGTCGGTTACAGCGGTAAAAGTGATTGTGGTTTTATAGTCAACCGTACTGACATTTGTATAATTTTTAATGCTGACATAAGGCGTAATTACAAGCTCTTGTATCTCGTCAAACACGGCATAAAAAGATAAATCTTTTGCCGGCATGGTTTCGGGAATTCCCGGCAACCATTCTCTGAAGATATATCCTGCCTTCTGAGGATTATCCGGCAGAACTATTGACGACCCGTACGCTGTTTCTTCTGTTGAAATGATTTCGCCGTCCACGATAAAGCTTGCTGTGTATTCTTTTACAGTATATATCGCATTTACCGTAATATCACTTGCTGTGATTGTATATTCAGACCAGGCACCGGTATATCCTTCTTTTGTTGGCACTTCAGGTGCGGTAATGCTTTCAGATTCAACAGTAAACGGCACAAGCCCTATTTCATCACCATCTGCTATGAATGTTGCGTAATAAGTGACCGGCGCAAAAACAGCAGTGAAAGTCAAACTGTTGTTAGGCATTGTAGGCGGGATGTCCGGCGACCACCCGGTGAAAGTATAACCCGTTTTTTGAGGGTCATCTGGAATATTTGAAATCTCTCTTCCGTATTCGAGTTCATATTCGGAAACACTTTCTCCGTCAACTATAAAAGCAACTGTGTATTCTTTCAATTTCAAAGCTGCTATTGCATTTGAAACTGCTTCTACATATCCGTCAACAATATCTTGTTCTGTGGCATCAAGATTTCTGTCAATACCGTTGATAATCTCATTCAATGCCGCAACCGATTCATCGGAATAAATACTGAGATCCTGCGGAATTGTTACGATTAAATCATCCAGCACTGTATAATCGGCACCGGGCGTTTCACTACTGAATTCCATATATCTGCTCGCGCCTGTGCGGATCTCGATCGGATCATATCCTACATCTGTGCTGGTTACTACACAATAGTAATACGGATACTGCTCATTTTCTTTGGGGACAAATTTTCTCTCGTTTGCTCCTTCTATCAACGCTCCGCCCGTATTCTTGTTTGAGTTTGAACCGTACCATTGATATGTTCTGTTAAACCCAATCACATCCACTTCAAGATAACGCATATAGTCATAAAATTCATCGGGCAAATCGGTCATTACCGCTGATTCTTGTGAGATTTCTATGAAGTCAAATTCATTTTCATTTGCCCACTGCTCAGCATATGTTCCTTTTGTTCCGTAAACTCTATAGTTTGATCCTATTGAATAACCCTGTATTTCTCTAAGTGTTGAAGGAAGAATCACATCAATTGACTTATCGCGATAATTTGTTTCATCTAAACTTATTAAGTTCAGTCGACGTATAACCTGCACTTGTGAAAATTCCAATCTTTTCAAATATAGGGTTGTAAAAGTTCCTTTTTGAGTCATCTCTATTTTCGGTAAATCCAACGGTTCCGGAAAACCACACTCTCTAAAGTCCCCCGAAATCAATGCAGTATTTGCAAATTCTTTAAGACTTGGTAGATATATATCTGTCAGCATTGCGTCTTGTTGAAACACATTTCCATTGAATGTTGTTACTTTAGGCAAATAAGCACAGCGCATGGAAGAACAAAATTGAAATCCTCCTGCATCGATTTCACGACATTTTGGGAGACTTATTCCCGATAACGAATCGCAATTCACGAACGCATGATTACCGATTATTTCAACGGCAGGAAAATCAACCAGAGTTAATGAATTGCAAGATTCAAAAGCGTTGTGTCCTATGGTTTTTATATTTTTTCCATCTGCCAACAAGAGGTTATCGCTGTTTTCAAATGCGTATTCTGATATTTCGGATAAAGTGTCAGGAAAACTAACTCCGGACAAATTTGATTCACTGAAAACATTAGGGGCAATACCGGTCACTGTGATACCGTTGATTTTCTCCGGAATAATCAGATCAAATACTTCTCCGGTGTATGATATAATCTGTCCATCACCGGAAATTGTAAACATATCATCTGTGCCAACCCTCTGAAGACGGTAAAGAGCCTTAGTGCACTCACTTTTGAATAATCCTTCACCATAAGCAACCGCTTTCAAAAACGGACAATCATCGGAAATCCGTACCGGTTCAGTATAAAGAATACCGTTTTCCTTAGAGGGATAGCTACTGTCCAGGGTATAATAGATTTCACATCCCGGCTCCGCGGAAATCTCAACCGCAATTTCGTCAATATATTTGCCTTCCGGCAGGCTGAAATCAGGCGATTCATTCCGTTCTAATCCAGCTGAACCTATTGCATCTATTACTCCATATCCGAACAAACCGCACTCATAAAACATATCTGTTGCATCGGCAGAAGCTTTAATCCTGTGTTCTATTTCTTCATTTGACAATTCCGGATATAACGTCATCATTTGAGTAAATAACGAAACAGTCATAGGAGCTGAAAATGATGTGCCGCTCATAGTTTTCGTTTTACCTTGTGTGTTTACACAAGGAAGATTTTCGCACGGAGCCAGCAAATCCATTTCTTTACCGAATGCTGTCCACTGCGCAGGCAAGCCATTATTTGAATAGCCGCCGACAGATATAGTTTTTTCATCGTATGCCGGCCAGCAAGAATTATTAAAATGAATGTTTTCCGAAAAATTGCCTCCGGCTGCTACTACGGGAATATCCTTTTCAAGCGCATAATCCAAAGCATCTCCCAGAAGCCCTGTTTCATTAGTGTTCCCGAAACTGCAATTCAAAATGTCAACCTGATCATTTACGGCACTTATAATAGCAATGGCACTTTCCGACTCCATGCCTATGTATTCTCCATTGCAGTATGTTGCAATTTTTACATTTTGCGGAGCATTATCAATTATTATACTTGCAACCATAGTTCCATGGCCTGTTTGGTCCATTTCATCATTTTCATCACCGGTTCCGGAATAATTTGCATATGTTCTGATTATTCTGCCCTCAAAGTATTCAAGGTTATAGTTAATGCCCGAATCAATCAATCCAACTACTATTTCCTGCATATTAAGCGCATTTGTTTCTATATAATCTTTTACGTCATAAAGCCCGGTGCATATACTTCCCCATGAATTCAGTCTGCCGATTGTTTCGCTTGAATCGCCGGAATCAATCTTTTCATTATTCGGTCCAGCGGGCTCAATATAATACTTTCTTTGGTGAACAAAATCAGGTGTTACCCTTATTGTTTCTTTTTCGTTCAAATAATAATCGTATGCCGTTTTTGCATCCTCTTCATTTTCAAACTGTATGATATACCAGTCTCTGAATCCGCTTGCCATTCCGATTGAATTGAGTTTATCCGGAGTTTCGGATGCCTTAACAATCAATCTGCAAGTTTGAAAAGCTGTGTCAGAGAATTCTTCTTTTTCGCTGTATTCAGCTTCATTGTCTTGATTTTTTGCAAAACTTCTTCTTTGAGCAAATTCAGTTGAGTCATCTTCAACCGCAGTATCTTTTTCAATATCTTCCGGAATAAACTCCTTCCCGGTATCATTTTCATAAATAATCTTTTTAGCATCGTTGACAAATGATTCAACATTGATAATTTCACTTTTATCATTACCAACGGCATATATCTGATTGTTACTCGTTAAAGTAAGTGATAGTGTTATCATTACGGAAACAATAAGATAAATATATCTTTTCATTGTTGTCATCCCCTTTTTATCTTGCTACCAATCTCCCAGTAATACATTGATTTATGAAAATGCAATTATTGCTGATAATCTGTTTTATACTCAAATTCTTCAAATAACATTTGCAGCAATAACATACACTTAATCAATAATAACCCAGAATATAATTTATCACATCGACATATTCATCTATAAGGTCAAAATCTGTGCCTTCGCCTTTATCAAGCTCTTCGTCTATTTTGCCGTTAAGATAAACGCAGAGTATTTCTTCAAGATTTCCTGTGAAATCTTCGTTTAAAAGTATCTCACGGTTAATTGTTATATCATTATTAATGAATTTATCCATATCTTCTAAGTAACCTTTCTTTATTATTTGGCCTGGGACGCTAATTGTTTTACAAAGAAACCATTTCAGATACTTCAAATTTCAAAATCAGTAAGACCAAGCTAAGCCAAGCGGTAAAAATACCGCTTGGCTGCAAATCAAAACATTAGAGTGTTATATAAATACCCTCTTTTTGTGCATATGCCCTTATTTCAGGAGCTGCTTTCCAGACTTTCAAATACTTGGATGCGTTAGGATCATCATTTCTGACTTTAATGATATCGCTCTTCTTATTGCTTAGTATCCACCCATCGCCCCAACATGCATTGACTTTATTTATTGCTGCTGTGGCGGTTTTTCCAATGTAGTGCGCAAAAAGATCTGATGAAATCCTCAATGAATTCATTTCAAAAAGAGCATATCCATATTCCGGATACCATTTGCCATATTTTTTTATAAGTTCATTTGCAACAAGCATGCACATTGGTCTAGAGGCAAACATTTCATTCATTTTAATATCAAATCCGTTAGCTTGCCAATCAAGTTCAGTATAATCTCTTGACCAGGATGCCACTGTATCAAGTGTATTGATTGTATTGTTGTTGCAGAATAAATATAAATTTGAATCTAAAGGATTCTCCGAACGATTGGTTAATTTTTCTGGAGACTCGGGAGATACATATCTTCCCCACGAAGGCGAGTAGCACCTCCCTTGATTGAAATAAAGGCCGCTTTCATAATCATAAAGATAACCATGATATGATACAGGACAAAGCAATACTGTAACCATAGCCACAGCCTGTTGAATTATGTTTCCATAGAGGGTTAACTGAGGACTTCCCCAAGCATCATATCTTACAGAACAAATATCAGTGCCATCTGTATAGACTAATGATAAGACATTTTCGTTCAGATCTTTTTTGAACAAATAAGGTACTCCTGCTAAAGAAAGATAACCAGTTGGAGTTCCCTCCTGATCATAAATAATCATTGCGGTTTGAGTGTTAATTCTCTGGCCTTGTGAGTTTACACTTGATGAAGAGATTCCTGTAAGAACCCCGTTATCCCAGTAATAGTCAATAATATTACTTTTTTCGTATGTTGTGTTTCCGGAATTGGTCGTTTTGTTATAGGTGATTTTTGAGGTTCTGAATCCATTCGCATCATAATTGTATTCGTAACGCTTATCGCTTATTTCAAACGATACCAAGCGATTACCATTCCATTCCAAGTCACCAACAATTATTCTGTTGGGAGATCTTGACTGAATTGCAAAATGCGCTAAATCAAGTGTTTTGTCTCCAACATATTTAAGCGGATTACCCATTTTATCGTAAGTTATTGCTTGATAGACAGAATCATCTTCATTATCATCTGTAAATCCCGTATCAGAATAATAAATGACACGATCTTTCCATACAGAATCATATTGATAAGATACCCTTCTTATCTCTTGACCCAATGATACAATCTGTCTGTTTGTAACATTAAATGAAAGCGTTGAAAAATCATAATAGATTTTTGCCGTTAAATTTCCTCCGGCATTGTATGTATAATGTGCAGAAATTTGATTTTCAAAGTTTATTTCGGTTATTATCTGATCGGCATTATCATACTCATAGTATTGCTTAGGAACAGTAGTGTTTCCGCTCACTTCATAAACAAACTGAATATTCCCTTTGTTATCATATTCATACTTCCGATTGTATGTTTGACAGGTAGAGATAGTATTGTTGTTATTCTGTTTGCAAAATGATTGGGAATAATCAGAAACCAAACCGCTTGTTCTTCCATTTCCCAAATCGGTATAATCATATTCAACTTGTGAAGAAATATTACCCGGGGTGTTATCCCTTTGATAGATCATTTCAACAGATTTGCTTGATATCCTGTCAAAATAATCCCTGACACTTTCTTTTTCATAATCAAATGTTCCGTGATAGTAAGTGCCATAATTATAGTATGATGTATTTTTCTCTGCACTTACAGAGGAAGTCATTGTTCTGGTTCCGTCTGAATTATATGAAACAACGGTTTCAGATGTTTCTAAAGTGTCAAAAGAGGTGTTTTGATTGTTTGTATAGTTTCTCTGCCTATACTGCTCAGACACAGTTCCGTCAGAATTAACAGTCCTTTTATACAACAACTCATAATCGGATATTTCGTACGAAAGTAAATCCGAATCTGTATATGTTATTGTTAAACCCGAACTGTTGTCATAAATGCTGCTTAAAATACCATCTTCATCGAAAGTGTAAACATATGATTTTATAAGCGTCTCATTTTCTCCGTTTACGCTATAGCAACCGATGGTTTTTGTCGCATTTCCTTGATTATCAGTTCCGGTCAAATATTTGACTCTATAACCGTTGCTATAATCAATAATACTCAGGTCACCATTTGAGTAAGTATAATCCATGCAATATTGATCATAGTCATATGAAAGCAAATTATCATTGTCGGCATATGTTCTAACCAATGTCTCATCGGAATTATATTCAAAAATATGTGAATAACCATTATGATGTACTTCAACGACTTTGCCGGACTCATTAAAATAATCAACATCAAGTGTAACATCGGTATTCGTTTCAACATTCTTTATAACCTGTTCTGCTCCGCTCAATAAAGCAGAAGCATCATATTGAATATTTCTAACATCACTAATGACATTGTTTTCAAGCTTGTGGCCTGTCCCGGATTTCTGTCCTGTCCTTGAACTATATTTATAGTAAGTTGGTATTCCGTTGAAATCTATGTGTTCTTGCAATTTATTATTGCTTCCATAAGAATATGAAGCTGACATATATATATCATCTTCGTTTGAGCGTTCCCATGTAATGGTTTCCCCAGTTATAGAATTGCCATTATATGTGTATTCAATTGGGTTATTTGTAATAAGTCCGTCTAATTCAAGGCTTGAGTCGTTTGCTTCATAAAGTGTGGTATCATCAATGTACACATATCCCATTTGGTTCTCATATTCAATTTTAATTCTGATTAAACAACTTTCTTCGGTTTTAAAAGCCTTCATTCTCAGTTGCCAGTCATTCTGAATAGTATTGTCAAATATGATGCTGTCATAAACCACATAATCAGAATCATCAATATTTTCAGGAAGAGTATTTTCTGTTGATGCCACTTCAACAATTACTTTTACAGAACTGTCAGGATCAGTTATAACCCCCTCAGAATACATCCAAGCGCCATAAATAAATGTTTTATCCTCTTCAATCTCAACTGGACCATTAGCATCTGAAATATCCTGATATAAATATATATCTTCAAGCACTTCAGCGCTTTTTCCAATCCTGACGGAATATGATCCGGTCTTCACCTGACCATTGGATCTGGCAATAGAATTTGTGCTGCTTCTATCCCACGGAGGGAGTGTTCTACCTTGTTCAAATGAAGGATTGTCTATCAACTCGTCCACAAGATCATCATAAATATATCGATCAAGCAATCCTTCTTCGTCATAATCGAAGCATGTATATTTACCATTTGAATCTTTATATGATATCAGCTTATAGTTATTGCTGTAATATAAATCCTCTGAAGTACCATCAGAAAAAACAAATTGTCTGTGATAAGTATCATCTGCAGATATTTCAATTGAATAATATGGATTAGAGGCATTCTCTCTATAAAGAGAATACCCTGATATCTGATGACCTATTTCTCCGCCGGGATATACAATATAAGCTATTTCACATGTGTTTCCCTGTTCATCGGTAAAACCGGTTAATCTGGCGTTTGAATCATAGGTGTAAGTGCAAATATCACCATTTGCAAAAGTTACTGACTGCGTAGTATTAAGAGTATTTGAATTATAAACTGTTGAAAAAACCACTTTAAGATCGTTGTTTTCGTCAGTTTTCAAAATTTCATTATCTGCGTTTTTGGCAACAATTTGTTGGATATAATCGCATCCTAAATCGCTGTTAATCTGATAATCAAAAACCAACTTGTTTCCGTTAAGTTCAGTAATTGTTCTAAGTTTATTACCTGAATCATATGAGAATGTCCATATATCGGCTTGTGCCTGAACATCTCTTACAGCCGTTAATTCTCCTACTGAATTAAATGAATATTTTAATCCATTATATAAAACATAAATGTTTCCGTAATTAACACTTGTACTTGATGTGTAATTGGTAACTTCCGATGTTTTTATCCAGAGTTCTGTATTTCGAATATCAATATTAATGTCATTACTGTCAATTAACTTCCACTGTTGGTAGTCTCCATTTACTACAAGGGGAGAAGTGGCTGCAAACCGGATTTTGTTTCCGTTCAGCATAAGCCATTCAGCATATCCGTTAAATAAAGCAATTGAACTTTCAAAATTAAAGTTCATACCAATTCCGGCGTAGCTATTGAATGAAGTTTTTGCGGAGTCATAACTACGGGAAATTTTAAACTCATTGTTTCCATATTTCAGGTTTATCAAATCTTGATCAATTCTAAAAGTGTTTGTAATATCATTTATATTTATTTCCCCGGATTTACCCAGATCGTTGGAATGATATGTGAAGTCCAAATCGTCAGGCTCTACATCATAATACCTGATAACAAAACATGGATTATTAACATAAATATTAGAGTCACTGCTATTAAAAATAATCCCATTATTATCTATTAATCCTCTATCCCACTTGCTATAAAGATCTGTAATAATCCAAGAGTATGTTCCACTCGTTGTTATTTTCTTATATGAAATTATATTTTCAGAATTGTCTAAAACATCATCGAAATCGGACGGCAAAACAGTTGAAGTCCAAGTTGAATCTTCTCTAAAGATATTAATGTCTGTATCAGCGCTTACAGAACAACCTAAGGATAAAGCTGCATAAACAACCAGTTTGTTTTGAGATAAATAGTTACCTACGTTCTGCGGTTTTATTAAAAAAGACGCGTCAGAACTAAGTTCATATAATCCACTCGGTAATAAAGTTGCACCACACCAGTTAATAACCAAATTGTTTTCAGTGATCTCAGACCTATCCGGCATATCATTTCTTTGAGAATTCAAAGAATCAATTGACTGTATGTTTTCTAAAATCTTGTCAACAGACGATAAATCACTAGACAGTTCTACATTATCCTCCCATTTCCCATTAACTTTTTTATTAATGGGACATGTTGAAATGATTGAGCAAAAAGAACCATCTTCAAGTAAATACTCTTTTGAGAACCGATCTCTCGATTCTTTAACTTCACAAACAATATCTGGCATTTCAGAATCTGAACACGCAACCAATTCATTAGTTGTGGTCTCTTTCACATCTTCTTTGCCTGTATTATCTTGGGCATAAACAGACATTTGGACGATTTGAACTAAAATCATCAGTGCCAACAAAGCTGATAATAGTTTTTGAACCTTTTTCTTCATAAAAAACATCCTTTCTTTTATTGTTTTCAATATAATTATATGATTTTGTTCATTTAATAATCAATTGATATGCAAAACCGCACAGTTTTTACTACAAAACTGCACAATCATTTTAAATTCAAACTATCATCATAGACAAAAATCATATTTGATAATAGCTTTTAATATCGCAGATGCACATCAATAGTTATTCTTTTTCCTAAATATTATTAAATAATTCTATATATACATTATTAAAGATGTAAATTCCTTATATTTATAAAACCACCAGCAAACTGGTGGTTTGAGCAGGCCCTAAAAGGGCCACATACTGGCTCGCCGACTGGAAGTTGTTGCTGAAATTTGGCAGCGCATTGCTTTTTCAAACAGCAGCTCTCGTGCGGCTGTTTGTTTTTTTTGCTTATTCTTGCTACCCGTAAACGGGTCTACATATTCTTTGGGTGATATCTGGTCATTGGCAAAACCTTCTTCCATCTAATTCTTTATTCATTCTTTTGACACTCACTTATTTCGACCGAATGTATCTACATAGTAGCCTCTGCACCAAAATGACCTTGTTCAGTACCCATACTAAAATTGGCATACCGGTCTAATATCATCAAAGCTGCTTTTTCCTTGAGATAACCCATAAACCGAACTATACATAAATATGTTGGGATGGATACCGAAAGATGTATGTGGTCTTTATTCGCTTCCGCTTCTATTATCTCAACCTTTTTCTGCTTGCACAGTTTTTTCAGAATCTCACCTATATATTTCTTTATCTTTCCGTAGATTACCTGTCTTCTATAATTTGACACGAACACTATGTGATACTGACAGATGTAAGTGCTAGGTGATAATGTTTTATCTAGTTGTTTCCATTATCGCTCATCTATATTCCTCCTTGTATTCTGCTAATGCGGCTGCCAAACCACTTCCATTATACTTGGAGGTTTATTTATTCATCAACTCAGCTTGCATTAAGCTCGCCGAGTTTTTTTGTTACTAAAGTCTTTTTATTCCCCCGGTTGAACCGGGGGGTTATGTCTTTGCTGAAGGCCATAAAAATAGCGAAACTACATATAAAGCAGTTCCGCTATTATTTATTAATCAATTATTAAATTAATCTGCAAACTTTCGTATTTTATTAAAAATGTTAATTGTGGAAGACATTTCATTTTTCAATTCTTCCGTCTGCCATAACGATTTCAGCATCTATGGCCAGCTCTGAAAAGTTTACCTGGCCGTGTGACGCAATAATGATCATTTTTCCTTTTTCTCTCAATCCATTCAATAGATTATATATCTGCGTCAAGTTCTCTATATCTATGGCATTGAAAGGCTCATCTAAGAGAATAACATCCGGGTCTTTCATACTTCGTTTTAACTATTAAACTAAAAAATCCTTCTATTATTTGCAATTGTAAAGATGCTTTTTCCATACTTTACTTCTTTCTTTTGGCGGTATTAATAACACTTCATTATATGCATCATAAATTGGTTTTACCGAAACATAATTACCTAAAATCAAATCATATGCTGGTATTTTTATTACATCACAAAAAAGGTGTTTCCAATGAAAACCAATAGTATTAACAGTTGATAATAATCTATTAAAAACAAAACTTGGAATTTTGTTAATAAAAATATCGTTAAACATTCTTAAAAACAAAACAATATATGGTTGCAAATGATATTCTTCTGCTTTTGAAACAAAAGAAACCCATTCAATTTTTTCAATATCAATTATTTGTGCAACATCATAAAACTTTTGTACATTTATCGATAATATCGCATTTTCTTGTTCAATAAAACTTAAATGCTTTATAGAATGATACATTAAATAGAGAATATTATCAATTGGAGATAAAATGCGATATTGAATATTATATCGTGTTTTTACAATAGAATCATTAACCATTTTTTCGGTATTGAAATTTAGACCATAGCCACGATATAAACAATTTAAATTTCCATGTAATTCAATGATATAAGAACTTCTTTTAATTTTCACATGTAATTTATTATTAAAATAACTTTGTCTTCCTAGTGTTTTAAAATGATATCTGAGAATGTCCCATGATTGAAAACAATAACCTTTCTTGTGTAAATATTTGCACACTTTGAATCCGTTTTTTGGCTTTGTAAGTAGATCAATGTCATTAAAAATCCGTATTTTATTAGGCGGCCAATAAATATCACTAATGAAAAAGCCTTTAATACCAACCAATTCTTCGCTTGTTAATTCAAGTGATTTGTATTCATCCATAATATTTTTTGATTTCAAAGACTGATATATAAGTAAATACTCCATATTTTTTTTTATTTTTTTAAGATCATCATTTAATAATTCCGGGTTTATTTCACATATAATAAAACTAGGATTTAGTTTCATGTATAAAGTGAAATATTCAGTCTGTTTTATTAAGTTTTTTTCACAATAATTTACTAATATTTGTGCATTATCCATTATTATGACCATTCACCTTTAATCGCAATTTGATTGAGCATGTATTTTTATGTAAATAAAACAATTTTATATTAGATTATATCATTTATAGTATTGTGCTTGAGAATTCCACAATTCATAATATTTTCCTTGTGTATTTCGAATTAAATCTTTGTGTGTGCCTGTTTGCGTTATTTGTCCTTTTTCAAAAACTATAATTTTATCACAAAATGCACAAGAAGAAAGACGATGAGAAATATATATTACAGTTTTGTTTTTTGTGAGTTCATTGAAATTAGAATAAATCTGAAATTCCGCAAAGGGATCAAGAGATGCAGTTGGTTCATCTAAAACAATAAAAGGTGCATCTTTGTATAAAGCACGAGCCATGGCGATTTTTTGTGCTTCACCACCGGATATTTCAACACCTGTCTTTTCGCAATCTTTAAATAAATACTGTTTTAATGAAAAAAGAGGTTCAAAACCTATACGATTTAAACAGTTTATTGCTGTTTCGTTATTAACATTTTGAGAAACTGCAATATTTTCTCCTAATGGAAATGAAAAGATTTGAAAATCTTGAAACACAACAGAAAAAATCTTGCTGTATTCTTCTATATCATAAGTTTCTATGTTCTTGTTATCAATAAGAATTTCACCACTGTTGGGTTGTATAAGACCACATAAAAGCTTGATAAAAGTTGTTTTACCTGAACCATTTTCACCCACAATAGCAATTTTTTCTCCAGAATTAATGGTATAATTCAGACCGTAAACGGCATAATGGTTATTATTCTCATATCTATAACATACGTTTTTAAATTCAATACGATGAGTTGAAGTGCAAAGCAATTCTTTATTATGCTTTTCCTTAGATTGAACATCAATAATTTCATAATATAGATTTATTCTCGGCTTAAGATTAGTAAGCTTTCCAAAAATGCCAACTACTTCTGTAATTGCATTGATTATTTGAAAACAGCCACCAATATAACAAACGATATTACCAATACTATATAAACCTGAAAATGCCTTGAGTCCAATAATTAAATATATTGAGAAACCGATAATTGACATATAAAAAGTCATTGTTCCACTATTAAAAGCAAGTAAAGTGCCTCTTTTTTTTTCAAGAATGTTTCCTCTTTCCAACATTTCCTTTGTTGCTTGGCTTGTTATTATCTCCTGTTCTTTAAAAACTCGTATCTCCTTTCCGGTCTTATAATTTGAAAGCAAGTCGCAATAATAACCAAATATGTGATAAATCTTTAAGTAATCTTTTCTAATTAAATTAATTTTTCTGTTAATTTTATTTGTTATAGGTAGAAAGATTATAACAAATCCGATTAAACAAAATAATATTGAAAATGCCAACCAAGGAGACTCCCAAAAAGTATTACCTGTTCGAATGAATATTACTTTTAAAAATGGGACGAGTAATAAAAGAGAAATAGAAAATTTTGTAATTATAGAAGTGAAAGTGCATATTAAATAAATCAATGTGGAATAAATTCCCATACTTGTTTTGACATCATCTACATGTTGTTCAACTTTTGTCATAAAAGAAGATTTTTCTAAATATTTATAATCAACCTCATATAATTTTTGGCTAATACTATTTTGCTCATATGCCCAAAAGAAATCAATATAACCATCGTTAATTTTTTTAATCCAAGAGTTTAAAAAGAATAATAATGCATTTAAAACTGTAGCAACAAAGAATAATAAAACTGTTTTCTTGGTCTTTATTTCAGTTAGAGAATCGATTATTTGTGCAGGAAAAAAAATGTTTATAAAAGGAACTACCGAGTTGATTATGTTTTGTAAAATGATAAAAGGTATTGCATATTTTTTTAGTTTATATATATCTTTAAATCCTCGAAAAATAGAATTATCTAAACGCATTATAACTCACCATCCTCGGCTAAATAATAGCTTGATTGTATTTTAAACATATTGTAATAATCTTTTTTGTTTTTCATTAGTTCATCATGAGTCCCCATTTCTAAAATTTGACCATTTTCCATATATATTACACGATCACAAAAACGTGTAGAGGCCAAACGATGTGAAATAAAAAAAACTGTTTTATTTTTTGTTAGTTCATTATATTTTTCATACAATTTTCTTTCGGCAATCGGATCTAAAGCCGAAGTTGGTTCATCTAAAATAAGTATTGGGGCGTTTTTATAAAGTGCACGAGCTAGCAATAATCGTTGATATTCTCCACCTGAAAGTTCAACAGCCTCGTCATAAAGCTGCTTGTTTAATTTAGTATTGAGTTGCAGTGGAAATTCACTTATTCTCTCCCATAAACCAGCTTGCTCTAAAGCATATTTCACTTTATTGGTATCCCAATTGTTAGAAATGCTAACATTGGCACCTATACTGGTTGGTAATAAATTGTAATCTTGGAAAACTGCACTTATTATATTATAGTATGCTTCTCTGTCAAAAGAATTAATATTTATATCGTTTATTAAGATTTCCCCAGAGGTCGGTTTACTTAATCCGCAAAGGAGTTTAATCAAAGTAGTTTTTCCAGCTCCATTTTCTCCAACTATTGCTATTTTTTCCCCTGAATTAATAGTAAAATCAATATTATTTAATATATACTTATTGTTTTCTTCATATTTAAAATAAATATTTTTAAAAGATATGTTTTTTATATATTGGGGTATTGGCATGAATACAGACGATTTTTGATAGTCTTGAACATCTAAAAAATCACGAAATTTTTCACAACTCTCTACAGCTATGTTAATACCTAATATCTGATTTGAAATACCCGTAACCCAGGAGGAAAAGCCCAAGATTATTCCAATGTAAAATGTAAAGTCAGCTAAACTGATATGTTGTTTTAAAACATTGTAAATTAGAAAAGCATATGTAGCAAATTCTCTTACAAAAATACTTATAGATTGTAAAAAACAAAAACGAACTGTTCGATTAATTAATAATTTTATCATTTCTTTATGTCTTGTATTTGTTGCATCAATAATTGATTTAAACCATTCTTTTGCATTATAAATTCTTATGTCTTTACCCGATTTAATGCTTGTGGAAACTTGAAATAAATAAGCTAATTTGTACCAGCCTGACACTTCATTATCTCTATGTAAATGTTCATAAGTATTAATTTGATTTATCGAATATAATTCTACAACACAAGTTACTAAAATAATATATAAAAGTATAGGATTTAATTGATTTACTAAAAAAATATAAGTAAACAGAGCCAAAAATGCAGTAAGAAAATCTAATAAAACATAAAGGAAGTTCTCACTACCACTTTTTCTACCACCAAATGCGAATTCTTTTCCTCTTTCAAATTTTAATCTTACATCGTATTTTTCCCAATTATAATAATCTATATTAAGCATTTTTTCAAAAGCTAAAATGCGATACTTCATGCGTATATTTTGTCCTACGGAATGTGATATTTCTAGTAGAAAGGGATTAATCCATGAAAGAATTGCAACAAGGGATGAAACAATACCTGTTTTAAATACCAATTCATTTATGGGCACATTATTTTGAATACAATCAATTAAGACCTTTGGAATGCATGCTGTTAAAATAGGTGTGAAAATTAGTATAGGAATACGAAGGGAACAAATCAACAGCCCTTTCTTATCCCAACTCCACCAATTTTTCAACATATATATAATATTATCAAAAATATTTTTTGTTCTTGTGATTTTCATTTATATTCAGTCCTTTACGTGAATATTCCACCAATGTTGTACTGTGAAATCGCTAAAATCTTGTATGTATTGCGCAGCGATTGAGCATAGATTCTGCAACTATTGTGCACAGTTACCGTGATAATTGAACACTGATACAAGTGAATGACAGATGATATCATAATTATGCTTTTGACCATAACGGAGGATAAGAAAACGATTAGGAGCGATCTGAGCATCTGCCCGATACGGGGTTTAGCAATGAGCGAGATGTTAGGTTGCATTACTCTTTTCTTTTACGCGAAAAAGCATAACACTACTTTCCTTGGCAAACCATTTATGCGATAAACCTTTAGCCAGATGGGTCAAAAGCTAATGATTGTTTATTGCCATGATCATCCGCAAAAAAGAATTATCTGTAGTATACACAGCAGATCCAGAATAAAAGAAAATTTGTCGCGACCATCGCACTCAAACTAAGCGGTCGCGCTATCCAATCATGTGTGTACTACATATCTAGCAAATTTGCAGAAATCAAATATTGGGATTGAAAATTTTTTAAATGGTTGTAAAGGCGATTATATATTTTAACATATAGATTGCCCCTAAATAAATGAATTTGAAATGAGAAAATTTTAAATGTTAGAATTAACAATAAAAACAAATAATACTTTAAGTCGAACTTGTTGAATTTAAAGTAAGAGTTTTTTCGAATAATACCAATACAATTACCAAGTATACAATTGATGTGAATCCAATTTGGTAATTTTGAGTTTTCACCAAATTCAAGAACATGATTGCCAAATTTAAAAATACAACGATGACAAAACAAACTATCTTTATAATAAAAAACTATTATATCAAAAATTTTAATATTTCGGGTTTCATTCAAAATAAGAATATCGTTGTTTTGTAACAACTCTTCCATACTAATACCATAACACTTAATCATCTTCATATGTCAATATCCTATAATTTGAATTATATATGCAATGTTCTCAAGACTAGAGTCTATTCTAAGAATTCCGTATTTCCTATTGCTTTTATTTAATACAATCAAATAAGTCTTATTATTATCTATTTTTTTTGTAAAATCCGGGATGGTTTTATTGTTTATAAATTCAATAACAGATTTTGAACAACAACACACTATGTAATTTGAGTTTTTAAGCAATATAGAATAATTGGGAAGAGTATTTATAAGTTTATTGTTAGAAGGTTTTATTTGTTGTAAGGTTACTTCTGTTTCAAATAATTCTAACAAAAAAATTTTTTCTTTTTTGCTAATCAAAGAATACTCAATTATTAGAGTCTTAATTATTATTTCATAATTAGTTTTATCTCTTGAGATTTTTTCTGCAATATCAAATATTTTTTCTATTGGATAATTAATGAAATTAAGTAAATAATCAGTAAACTTTGGCGTTTTGCACAACAATGTGAATGTTTCCGAAATGAAATTTATGTTACGATTGTTATATAAATCATTTTCAAAACTATAAAAAGCAACAAATGTCTCAGGATCATTTTTGATAGTTAAAACATCGCATAGTGATAATTCTCCCGTAAATTCTAGTCCACGAACTAGATCAGTTCCTCCATTAAAATAAATTTTTTTATGGGAAGAATATATTTCAGTTTCAGGTAGAGGTGTAAGTGCATGTATTGTTACATCACTATTAGGAAGATTTGCTATTCTTAAAGCTTGCTTTAGAGTGTTATTCATATCAGTTTTATCTTCAAATGGAAAACCAATTATAAATGTAGCAGTAATACCAATTCCTAATTTGGCTATATTTGAAAGTTTTTCTTCTATATTTTCCGGAAATTTACCTTTATGTGTTTTTTCCCAAGTCTCAGATTGAGCTGATTCAACTCCAATCATTATCATTTCACAACCAGATTCATATAGTTTTTTGTAATCAATGTCTATATCAAGTCTTCCTCTACATTGCCATTTAAGTCTCCGATTTTGTAAAGCATCACATAAAAAAGATAATAGAGATTTATTAAAAATCAAATTATCACATGTAAAATAAATCGTCGCTTCACTATAAAGTTCTTTTATTTTATCCAGTTGTTTTAAAATAATTTCTCTATTAAAAAAATCAACTCGATTATTCCATATTTTTGACGAGCAGCAAAAAGCGCAATTAAAAGAGCAACCACGTCCAGCTTCACAAGGAATAAAAATCTTGCCATTATTTATTTTCTTAATTTCTTCTTTATTTGGCATCAATTCATATGCTGGTATTATGTCATAATTATTAAAATCTGTACGCATATTAGAATATAGTGTCTCTATTACACCGTTGGGTTGTTTGTAGCAAACATTTATGCTATGTAAAGGTTCTTTATTTTTTAAAAAGGATATAAGTTTAGGAAAATTATATTCACCTTCTCCAAAAGTTACATAATCAATTGAATCATACTTGATAATTAGTTCTTTACTTGTTGTAGCAATAGGACCGCCAATAACAATTATAGTATCACAGAAGCTTTTAATTATTTTAGAAATTTGTATTGCTGGTAGAATAGTCATACAATTACAAGAAAAGCAAATAACATCAGATGCTTTTGAAACAATATCATTTGCACACTTAAAATATATATCATCAGAACAATCTAAATTACCAGTTTTTAGTTCAAATGAATAATCAATAATCATAACTTCAATATTCATATTAATGAGTTGCCGTGCTAAGATATATATTCCTAGTGAAGGCATATAATAATCATTGTTAATATATGGTGGAACAATTAGCAATACCTTCATAAAATCACCTAACTTAAATTATTATTTAAAAACAAAAATAAATGTTCAACAGCGCTTTTATCAGGTGTAAAAGTGAATTCATAAATAGGAGTAGTATTCAGTAGTTTATCAAATGCATATGATATTTTTAATATACCATTTGGTATATAAAAAGGTAATAAATTGGTGGTAAACAAATAACGAAACTTTTCTTCAGTATCTAGAGTTCTAATTATATTTTTATTGCCATGTTTTAAATAGAAAATACATCCCAATGTAGTTTTAATATTTTTACATCTTTCTATTTTCCAATCATATGGAGTACTAAAGCATTCAATCTGCTCTTTAAACCTTATGAGAATTCTATCATCTGAAACGATTGAGAGATTTTTATATTCTTTAATTAGTGATGTTATAGTGCTTTTCCCAGATCCAGAAACGCCAGAAAAAATGAGGCCACAACAATTATAGGTAACCATTGCGCCATGTAAAAATAAACCTATATCCCGGCAGCACAAATAAGCATTCATTAAGAATGAATGAACATCTGAGGGAATAAAAACAGTTGTTTTAATAATGCTGTCAAGTATTTCAATTTTATTTATAGAAAAGTTATCATTAGTAATAACTCTTGATGTAAGTAAACCTTCGTTATTAAAAAAATCAATTCTATATGAATCTTTATATTTCCACATTTTCCAAAAAATAGTAGAAGCAATTAAATAATCTTTCGTTTTCAATGATAAAATTTCTTTAACAATATTAACGGTGTTTGTTACTTCAATTAATCTATCACTATCATTGTAGGAAGATATCATCTCAGCCAATTGTGTGGAAAATTGATCTATATTCAAATCGTTTTCAGCCGCTGAGGAATGAAGGCATAGCGAGAGACTTGAAAAAGCGAATATAAAAATCATAACAAGCGAAATGGCTTTTTTCATGATTACACCGCCTTTTCGCTCGTGTAATTCCCGGTTTTAGTCAATGAAAGAAAATCCAGTTCTTTTATAACAGGCGGCGCACACAGAAAGCCGAGCATATCGTCAATCTTGCGGTCAACGGAATAGTTTATCTCTATAACTTTAGCTTCATCAAGTTTTAAAAGTACGGCCCCGTCATACCAGTTATGCATATAAAGGCCTTCCGCCTGTCGGAAAGATTCAAGCGGTGAAAAGTAATACTCTTTTCCGTTTGAAAGCACTCCCGTTTTTTCAAAAAGCGACTTCGGGAAACCGGATTTGCCTTGCATTTCCGTTTCAAGACCGTCTGATTCATAAACAGTAATCAGGCAGTTTCCGTCTTCGTTTTGATAAAAACCTTCTTTAATCTCTCCGCTTTCAATCTTATCCGCTGCAGTTTCAAGACTTAAAAGATTGATTCGAGGCATACGCATTGCACCCTGAAAAAACATACAATACAGAATTATTACAGTGAAACACGGCATAATAACTTTTATGATTTTTTTGCCGGAATGTGTAAAAACAATTATATTTGCAATAATAAATATAACCGGCAAAATGATTCTCAATGCCGTTCCGAGCAGCATATTCATTACAACACAACCCTTCTTTTTTTCACAAAACAGTTGGTTTTATTATTTCAGCGGCTGTCTTGATTCGGCCGTTTTTATTGCTTCGCTAAAACTAATTATATATTATTTTTTAATATATTTCAAATATAGCTAATTGACTTAAATCATATAAGTGTAAAAAAACACAATAAACTGTTGCATATAAAGGCTCAGGCATACATTAAACTACTTGACCATAAAATACACTATGCCAAGCGGGAAAATCCCCGCTTGGCTTGCTGTTTATTTGCCGGAGTTTAACCTACCCTGCTGAACAAACTCAGAAGAACTTCAAAAATGTTCCGCATAAACTCCATAATCTTAATTTGTATTATTTCGGTTGATGAGAGGCTCTTAATTTCAAACTGCTCGGTAATTGATCCGGAATAATTACCTGTTCCGCGTATCCTGACAGTAGCGGTTCCCGAATTTATGTTGTTATAGTAAGTTACTTCGTAATCTGTGCCTTTAACAAGTGTGCGGCCGTTCACCTTAACCTTCACAGAAGGGGTAACTTCTTTTCCGGTATAGTTCTGAGTCGGAATGGAAGAAACTGTTCCGGAAGAAATATCACTTGTATAAATAGTAAAGTGAGCTGTTGAGGAAAGCATTTCGTAATCCCCTTTGCCGTTTACATAAACATTTGCTGTTCCGGCATTGACATTGTTTGAATATGATACGCTGAAGTCAACACTTTTTTCCAGCCTGTCACCTGAGCAGGAAACATTTATTTCGGGCTTGATTGCTTTGCCGGTGTAAACATAATTTGGTATCGGGTCAATTACAAGTGTAGTAACTCTGATTCCGTTTGCCTGAGCATAAAGATGAGCGGGAGAATTTTCTGTGCAGTAAATTGTAAGCTTCGGGCAGTTTATAAACGCATCATTTGCAATTTCAATTACGCTGTCGGAAATGACCGCCCTTTCAAGATTTTCACAATTTGCAAAAGCTTTTGTCTCAATTGTTTCCACGGTTCCGCCTATGCCGACGGTTTCAAGCGACATATTGTTTTCAAATGATTCTTCTGCGATAACCGTGAGTGCGATTTGCTCTTCCTCATCTTCGTAATACTCTTCTTCAATGCTGCTTTCAGAAATTGCGCTTTTTGCTTTGAGTGGCGCACTCTGCTCAAGATTTTCCTCCGGCTCCGAATAATCTGTCGACTGTGAAACAGAGCCGAGAGAAATGGTTACTATGTCGGTGTAAGCAAAAGCTCTGAGGTTTGTTGTTGAGAGATTATTAAAGTTGAAATTTGTGAGTTTTTCACAACCCCAGAACGCAGCAACATCCACCTTTTTTATCGGTGAATTCCATATAACCGTTTCAAGTTCAGAACAGTTGAAAAATGCAAGCATCCTGATAGTTCTGACACTCATCGGCAGGTATATGGATGTAATTTTTTTCTGATTGGCAAACAGTCCTTCGCCGATTGCTCTGACCTTGTTGCCAATTACGATATTATTTAAGGAAACTTTGAATGGAGACAAATCCCTATATAGTGTTTGATTTAGATCCGGCTCTTCTTTGACATCTGTGACCGTAAGCGAAAATTTTGTTGAAGCATCAACTGCATTATAATACAGAATTTTCAGATTGTTACATCCCGTAAAAGCGTCATTTGAAATATACGCGACATCTTCGCCTATGGTAAGTGTTTCAAGCATGGTACAGCCCATAAATGTCTCTTTATAAACAGCTGTGACTCCTCTGCCGATTTCTGCGGTTTTAAGCCGTGTTGCTCCTGTAAAAGTGTTACTCAGTTCAAGGCCTTCGCCTGAAATACTTACTCTCTCTAAAGAGGATTTTTTAAAAAGATTAGTTCCTGTTCGTCTGAGGCTACACATATTAGCCTCTCTGATTCCGCTCGATTCAAATGCGCCGTCGCCAATAGCTTTCACGCTGCTTAAGAAATTAATATCGGCAAGTGAAGAGCAAAAGCTGAAACAATATGCCCCGATATAAGTTATTACTCCTCTTACGGTAATATCATTCAGAGAAGTGCAGTTTTTGAACAGGGAATTGCCGAGTGAGGTTATTTTTGAGGGAATGACAATCCCGGTAAGAGAAGTGTTTTCAAAGGCATAATCGCCGAGATACTCAAGTGACTCCGGTAAAGCGATTCCGCTCAGCGCCGCGCAGTACCCGAAAGCATCAAGACCGATTTTCGTAATTCCTTCCGGCAGGTTTATGCTTGAAAGCTGACTGCATCCGTAAAAAGCGTATGTACCTATTCCTTTAATACCCGCAGGTAAATGTACGGAAACAATATTTGTGTTGTTTATGAATGAATAATCGCCGATTCTTACAACAGAGTGCCCGTCAAGAGCAGAAGGAATATTTACCGATGTAGCTGTGCCGGTGTATGCGATGATTACCGCTTCGGAATGCGAATTGAGAATATATTCATAATCTCCGCTTAATGTTGTTTCATCGGGCTCGCCGTGGTCAAACCATATGCCGCCGTTTGGGTCAATATGTCTTGTATAACCGCTGAATGCTGCCGATATTCCAAGATCATTCGGTATGCCTTTTTTGAATACAACTTTAGGTGTTGAACACGAATTGCTTTGGAACCCATAAACATCCATAGGAATAACTGTGCCGTTAAAAACAATCTCTTGTGATGTAGATACCGGCGGACAATACTGAACATTGTTCTTGTTAATTGTCAGTTTTTTAAGGGGAGAAACGCCAAGAATGGGAACCAAATTATTAAACATGGCCCAATTACCTTCTCCTAATTCCAGACAGTCATGCTCCGCGTCTTTCGCAGCAGGGACGGTAACTTCTGTTATGCCCGTATTATTAAAGGCAAAAAACAGACCGATAATTGTGGATGGAAGATTTATTTCAGTTAGTTTTGTGCATCCGGAAAAGGGAGAATCTATCATATATTCAAGCCCTTCTGAGAGAACAACTTTACTGAGATTTGTACAATTTGCAAAGCATTTACCTGCGAGCATATAAACGCTTGAGGGTATTTTGACATAGGTAAGGTTTTCGGTGTGGCAGGTTGATGACGGCTTGAACGCATTGGGACCGATTCTTCCTACCGTGTATCCGTCAATCTTTGATGGAATAGTCAAACGAGTCGCATTTCCTGTGTATCCGATTATTACAATCCTGTTTGACGGCAAATATCTGTCATAGTTGCTTCCCAAGCCTATTCCGACAGACTGCGGCACATCCGTAGGCAAATCGGCCTGATAGATATAATTGCCCGATATGTATTGTTTATTGCCTAAGTCTGCCGTAGGCTTATCACCGGCCACGAGTGTTGCATTTGCGTCCGGTTTAATACATGACCAGTTAAACAGACCGCCTATCATCAACGCGCATATAATAAGCGCAATAAGCTTTTTATAAGTGTTTTTCATTTCACAACCTCCTTCATCACAAATTCGCTTGTGCAGCCGCAATACTCTATTTTTACTGCGGCGGTTTTCCTGAACGGAAGTTTTGTTTCACTAATCGTTGCGCTGTACTCCCCGGAAGAAAGCTCCTGCTCTTTTCCGTCGCTGTAAACCGCGTAAACCTGCATTCCGCTTAAATCCGGCTCACCCTTGTAGGTGAAATCAAAGCCTTCGGGGAATGTGGCATAGATAGAATTGAGTATCGGCGTTTTTTCGTTATTCAGAATTCTGACCTTGAAGCTCTCGCTGAAGCCGTAAGCCGTGACCGTAACTGTCTGCTCGCCGGCTTTTTCGGCAAAGGGCGAATCAAATTTTACTGTGTAATCATCTGTTGTATAGCTTCCTTCGGTGGTCAGAGCAACAACCTCAAGCCCCGTTTTATCAAAACTCTCTCCCACATAGTATTCACGGCGGAAGATGTCGCCGAATTTCAGCTCAATTGATTTGATGATAATTTGCCGCGTCGTGCTTTCTTCGGCTTTGACTGTGGTAGTTTCGGGAATCTGTTCGGTGACCGGTTCAAGCTCATATACATTGAATAATTCTCTGAAATACTTTGCTACATCACGGGCAATCTCGGACGGCGAGCCCTGAGTAGCAACGGTGCCGATTCCTATAATGACTGCCAGAGCGGCGGCGATTGCCGCAATCTTAAACGCGGGCGATTTGGGCGCAATGCCGATTCTCTTCATAAAATCCCTGTCTGAGATAACAGGAAGTATATCGGCGCCGTTTTCACGAATATAGTTTATCGTGTCGGCGTATTCGTCTATAAGGTCAAAATCTGTTTCGTCGCCTTTGGCGAGTTCTTCATCAATAAGGTTATTAAGATATGCGCAGAGAGCTTCTTCAAGGTTTCCGGTGAAATCTTCACCGAGAAGTATGCTCTTATTTACAACTATTGCACTCAATTCATCCGCCTCCTTTCTCATATACTTTCATTTTTACTTTCTCTTTCAGGCGTTTCAGTCTCATAGAGACCGCCGCGGGTGAAATACCCATCATAACGGCAATATCGTTAACTGCGGTTCTGCGCACAAACCGCAAATCGTAAAGCGCTTTTTCATCATCCGAAAGAGTTTTAATCAACTCCTCTGCCAGCAGGTCATAGTCCGTTTCGTCAACCGCGGCGAGATAAGCGGCATCGACCGACGCGATATCCTCGGCGTATTCAAGCGGAACGTTTCTCTGCCTCGCTTTGGCTCTTTCCTCTTTGCGCCGATTAACGAAATTATCAGCCGTGCGGTAGAGGAAAGCCCTCGGGTTTTCTATTGTTTCCCCTGAATTCAGTTTTTGCTGCAGCACCAGGAAGGAATCCTGAACGCAGTCATCTGCGTCTTCCCTCGCGCCGTCAAGCCGGGCGAGGCAATAATTAAACAGCTTTATTCTGTACTGTGAATAACATTCTTTGAGAACGGTATTGCAATCCTTTGTGTTTTTTATATCCTCGCCCCCTTTCTGCGGCATTGGAAATTGTCCCTTCAATAAGTAGTCAGCTTAAATCGCAAATCTAACGGAAATAATAAAAAATTTCGCCGCATCTAAGTAAAAAAACATCAACCGGGCGTATTTCACCTGATTGATGTTATCAAATCCTCTATGGTGCAGCCGAGCACCTGAGAAAGCGCATAAAGCGTTTCCGCCTGCGCTTTGGAAATATCATTTGTGCCCTGTTCATAGGAACGGATTGTGCGCTCCGGCACTCCGGAAAGCAGAGCAAGCTCGGTCTGGCTGAGCCCGTGTTTGCGCCGCAGTTCTTTCAGGGCGCTCTTTCTCGGCAGACGCCCGGCATATAAATCCAAGCTCTGCGTTATATCCATTTCATGATAAGGAAAATAGTTTTCAACAAGTTTGCTGCACGGCAGAGCCGAAATCAATTCTTTATAAGTTGTATTAAAATACCACTGAGCGCAGGCAAGCACCCAGCCCGCCCAGTATTCCGGCGATGCTTCATCACCGATTAGTGCATTGACCGGCTCTTTATCAAGAATAAGGGCAAGAAGTTCGTTTGCCGATTTGCCCATGACTAAAACGGGATCCGCTTTTTCAAACGCGCGGCATACGCGTGATGAAACAAACAAATCTGCGAAAGTATCTATTTCAATATTCTCAACATTTACCGCCAGTTCAAACATCTGAGCAAGTTTGTTTTTTATAACCGG
>JAEEGH010006912.1_pt1 | contig 27566 bp, 18 predicted proteins | sample 9134181 | NCBI WGS metagenome assembly JAEEGH01 (sample SAMN16246544, study PRJNA631951) | gut metagenome | biome: gut microbiome; feature: rumen; material: DP-attached | host: Bos | place: Iran: Karaj | collected 2018-10 | reverse complement strand
CTCGACGTCATCAACAAGTGGGGCAGCGACCATACGGAGGGGATGATCAAGGAAGCGCTGAAGGAAGATGAGTTCAACCCCGATGCCGTCAGCTATCTGCTCAACGCCATCTACTTCAAGGGCAGCTGGAAGAAGAAGTTCGACAAGGCACTGACGATGAAAGAGGCATTTATGCATGCAGGCGGTACGGAAGAAATGACTTACGCCGATATGATGCATCAGACGACCATTTTCGAATATGCCGAGACCGACGACTGTCAGGCTCTGCGCCTGCCCTACGGCAACAGCTCGTTCCAGATGACGGTGCTGCTGCCGAAGGCGAAGACAAACGCCCTGCCCAAGGTGCCTACCGCTGAGGTGTGGCAGCAGCTGAACGAGCAGATGGACTCCACACTTGTCGACGTATCGCTGCCCCGCTTCGAGACCGATACCGACATTGACCTGAAGCCCATTATGACCAAGCTCGGTATGCCCGATGCCTTTAATCCATTTAAGGCCGACTTCCGTAACTTCTGCAACACGGAAGTCTATATTGAACTGATGAAGCAAGTGGCCAAGATTAAAGTCGACGAGGAGGGTACTGAGGCGGCTGCCGTCACCGTTATCGGATTTGTAGATACATCTATTGGACCAGAACCCCAATACGTCACCTTCCACGCCAACCACCCCTTCCTCTACGTCATCAGCGAACAGCAGACGGGTGCCGTCCTGTTCATCGGCCAGTACACGGGATATTGAAAATTATTAAATAAGGTATGTTATGAAAAAGAGACAATTTGTGTTAGCAATGGCCGCCGTAAGCTTGTTGGCGGTGAGTTGCTCGGTAGGCGGTGCAGAGGATGTCGCCGACGTGAGAAATAACCTGACGGCCCTGTACAGTGAAAGTGCCGACGAAACCGCAGACTTGGCTTCTGGCGACAAGTTCGAGGGGGCAGCCGACAATCCCTTCATCAGCACGATGCTGGAGCCCGTCTCCACGTTCTCGGTCGATGCCGACGGGGCTTCGTATGGCATTGTGCGCCGCTACCTTGAGAGGGGCTACGACGTCAACCCTGCAAGCGTGCGTATTGAAGAACTGCTAAACTACTTCACCTTCGACTACCCTGCACCGACAGGCGACGAGGCGGTGGCCATCAATGCCGAGGTAGGCCGTTGTCCGTGGAACACAGAGCATCTGCTGCTGCGCATGGGCCTCAAAGGCAAGGAATTGAAAACCGACGAGATGCCACGCGCCAACTTCGTGTTCCTTATCGACGTATCGGGCTCTATGGCCAGCAGCGACAAGCTCGACCTGCTGAAGAAGGGGCTGACGGAACTGCTCTACCAGCTCAACCCCGACGACCGCATCTCGATTGTAACCTATTCGGGCGAAGTCAGGAAGCTGTTAGAGTCGACAGCCGTCAGAAGTGCCGACAAAATCAAAAAGGCCATCAGCCAACTCTCGGCCGACGGCTTCACGGCAGGCGGCGAGGCGCTGAAGATGGCCTACGAAGAGGCGCTTGCCAACTACGACGCTAAGTACAACAACCGTGTCATCATGGGCACTGACGGCGACTTCAACGTTGGCGTCACCGACACTGACTCTCTGGTCAAGATGGTCGAGAACTACGCCAGCAAGGGCATCTACATGACCTGCCTCGGCTTCGGCATGGGCAACCTGAACGATGCGATGATGGAGAAGGTGAGCAACTCGGGCAACGGCACCTACCACTACATCGACTGCGAGGACGAGCTGATGAAGGTCTTTGTCCACGAGCGCAGCCAGTTCGTCAGTGTGGCCAACGACGCGAAGTGCCAGGTGACCTTCAATCCCGACTATGTAAGCCAATACCGGCTCATCGGTTACGAGAACCGCGTGATGAGCAACAAGGACTTTGAGGACGACAAGAAGGACGCCGGCGAGATAGGTGCCGGACAGACCATCACAGCGCTCTACGAGCTGGTACCAAAGGCCGATATGTGGAACAAGAACATGGCCAATGAGCCTATCGTCACCTTCGACTGCCGTTACAAGAAGTCGCTGACTGCCAACAGCACGCCGCTGCGAATTGAAGTCCTCAGAAACGGAATCTGGGAGAATCCCTCAACGGAATTCTCTTTTGCTGCCGGTGTGGCCGCCTACGGTATGATCTTGCGCGACTCACCCCATAAGGGAGCGGCAACCATCGCTATGGCGAAGGAGCTAGTCGGTCAAGGCCTCAACTTCGATGCCCACGGCTACCGCGCCCAATTGCTCACGCTGATGGACAAAGTGAAGGAAAAATACTGAAATAAGCCAAACGCGTGCTAATTCTGCTTAAATTGGCGGCGGGGATGTTGGCCGGACACAGTATTTTGCTTACTTTTGCACCGTGCAAAGACTGTTTTTGGCTATCATCCTCGCCGCTGTGTGTGTAGCGGTTCGTGGTCAGCGGCGTCTCATCGTGGTTGATGTTGAGACGCGTGTGCCCATCCGTGGCGTCAACGTCGTGAGCAGCCGCCACCGCACCGACACCACCGACTGGCAGGGACTGGTCACCGTGCCCGACACATGTCGCTCGCTGTCGTTCTCGCACGTGAAGTACGAGAGTCGGCTGCTGAACCTCAGCGAGGTGAAGGATACGGTGTTTCTGATTTCGAAGCTGATGGGGCTGCCCGAGGTGACCGTCTACGGTCAGGACCTGGGCGAGGACAAGCTGAAGGAGCTGAAGAAGCAGATGCGCATCAACAAGACCGAGGCACAGCTGGCTGCCGCCAATCCTGCCGGGGGCTTCAACATTCTGGGGCTTATCCAGAAGTTTGTGAAGCGCCGCAAGGAGAGCAAGAAGGAGCGCTTCCTCAGGATGCTGGAGGAGTATTAAAGGTAAAAGGGTAAAAAGGTAAAAAGGTAAAAAGGTAAAATGGTAAAAAGGTAAAAAGGTAAAAGGGTAAAAGGGTAAAAGGGTAAAAAGGTAAAAAGGGGGGAAAGGGTTATTTGAGCCTTTCGGGATGGCGGCGCTTGTAGTCGTCGATGCGCTTGGCGAAGACCTGGTCTTTCTTACTGCCCGGCTCGGGCGTAAACTCCATATATTCAGGAATGTCGTGGCCGTAGTCCTCAATGCGGGGCTGCGGTTTCTGCTTGACGATGCGCAGCGAGTCGTAGAGCGTGTGATGGTAGACCTCATAGGCGGCGAGCGTCAGCATGTCGTCGCTGATGCTGACGGTCTGGTAGTAGCGGCTTGAGATGCCGAACTTGTCGAAGCGGTCGTCAAACTGAATGTGGTAGTTCTTGGGCGAGCAGTGGCTCACGGTATAGACGGGCGTAACGGGCTGGTCGTTATCGTCGTGGCGCGTCATGCGGGCATAGGCGTGCTCATGGCCCTGCAGGACGAGGTCGACGCCATAGTCCTCGATGATGTCGTTGAACATCCACCGCTGTATGAGGTTGTTGTAGCCCTTGATGGAGAACAGCGGGTGGTGGAGCACCACGATCTTCCACTTGGCGGTGCTGGCCTCCAGCTGGCGCTTCAGCCACGAACGCTGGGTCGAGAGGTAGAAGAACTCGCGGTTGCTGTCGAGGAGGAAGAACTGCGCCGGGCCGTAGCGCAGCGTGTAGACCATGTTGTCGTTTATCTTCGAGTCGAGGAAGTAGGAGAGCGTGAGCGGGAAGCGGCGCTCGAGCCGCATGATGACGCCTTTCAGGTAGTCGTGGTTGCCCGTGACGCAGAGCAGTGGCACGTGCTGGCCAATGCTGTCGAGGTCGCTGAAGGTCTCTGTCCAATGCTGGTTGGTGGGGCGGTCGGTGAGGTCGCCGCCGCAGACGAGGAACTCCGACTGCGGATGGCGGCTGAAGGCCTCGCGCAGGAAGCGGTTGGCTGCGCCGCCGATGGAGTCCTGCACATCGCCGACATAAATGAAGGAGAAGCTGCCCTCAGTCGCATAGGTATTGAAGTCGTACCAGGGTGAGGCCTGGCCGGCGGTGACGACGCGGTAGCCGTAGCGGGTGTTGGGCGCCAGCTGGCGAAGGCGTGCCACGTAGTAGGCCGCCCGTCCGCTCCTTGAGACGAACACCTCGCCCTGGGCCTCGATGCGCACGATGTCGCTGTCGGTGGCCAGTTCGAGCCACGAGGGCTTTACCACGCTGTCGCACTGCCAGCTGACGTTGCGAGAGCTGAGGCCGTCGGCGTCGCCGAAGGTCAGCAGCACGCGATGGGGGTGCGCAGCCGCTACGTAGGGCTCCTCTTCCGTGTTATGGAACCATACTTCCCACCGCTGGCTCACCCAGACAGCCAGAGCAGCCACGACCATCAGTGTGACAGCCCAGACGGTATTTCGCGTTGTCTTCTTTCTTTTCACGCTGCAAAATTACATAATAAATATGAATATCAATGGTTAATTATCAATTATTTTGTAACTTTGCAGCCAGAAACAAGAAGAGCGAAGGTATGAAACTCTCATTAACAAAGCATCCCGTAGTGGCACTCGTAGCCAACCTGGCGCTGGTCTACGTGCTGTTTATGCTGTGTCGCCTGGTGTTCGTGGCCGTCAACTGGGGCCTGTATGCCGACACCATGACCTGGAGCCACTTGGGGAGCCTCTGCACCGCCGGTCTGATTTTCGACACATCGGCCATTCTCTATACCAATGCGCTGGTGATTGTGGGCTTCCTGCTGCCGCTGCACTGGAAAGAGCGGCCCGGCTACTACCGGGCGCTGAGGTGGATTTACGTCGTCTGCAACGGCGTAGCCATCTGTGCCAACCTCATCGACTGCGTCTACTTCCCCTTCACCGGCAAGCGGACGACGAGCACCGTCTTTGCCGAATTCAGCAATGAGGGTGCGGGCAATATGACGAAAATCTTTGCCGAGCAATTCGTGGTCAACTGGTATCTCGTCATTCTGGCGGGTGTCTTCGTCTGGGTGTTGTGGCGGGGGTTTAGAGCCCCCCTCTGTCCCCCCCGAAGGGGGAAGTCAGGGCTGATAGGCTATTACGCCATTCAGGTGGTGACGCTGTTGCTGGCCATTCCCCTCTGCGTGGCAGGCATGCGAGGCGGATTTACCCACGCCGTGAGGCCCATCACCATCTCGAACGCCAACCAGTATGTGGACCGGCCGGCCGAGACGGGCATCGTGCTGAACACACCGTTCTCTATATACAGGACGCTGAGCAAGAAGCCGCTGGTGGTGCCCAACTATATGAGCGACGAAGAGGCGCTGAGCCTGTTCACGCCCATCCATACGCCGGCCGACTCGCTGGCCTTCGAGCCGAAGAACGTAGTGGTGCTGATTCTGGAGAGCTTCGGCAAGCAGCACTTCGGGTTCTACAACCAGACGCTGCACGGCGGCACCTACCGTGGCTTCACGCCGTTCCTCGACTCGCTCATCACCCACGAGGCCATGACCTGGCAGTACTCCTACGCCAACGGCCGCAAGAGCATCGAGGGCATGCCGTCGGTGCTGTCGGCGCTGCCCAACTTCGTCGAGCCGCTCTTCCTGACGCCCGCGTCGCTGAACCGCATGTCGGGCCTTGCCCGTGAGCTCGGCGAGCAAAAGGGCTACGCGACGGCCTTCTTCCACGGCGCCCAGAACGGCTCGATGGGCTTCCAGGCCTTTGCCCGCGCCACGGGCTTCGCTAAGTATTACGGTCGGACGGAGTATAATGCCGACGACCGCTTCAACGGCGACGACGACTACGACGGCACCTGGGCCATCTGGGACGAGGAGTTCCTGCAGTACTACGCCCTGACGATGAGCAGCATGCGCCAGCCGTTCATGACGGCCGTCTTCACCGCCTCGTCGCACACGCCCTGCATCGTCCCCGACCGCTACAAGGGCGTCTTCCCCAAGGGCGAGAACCCCGTGCAGGAGTGCGTCGCCTACTCCGACAACGCACTGCGGCTGTTCTTCGAGACGGCCCGGCGGCAGCCGTGGTTCGCGAACACCCTCTTCGTCATCACCGCCGACCACACCAGCGGTCCTGTCGACCCCTATTACACGACGTCGCTGGGCAGCTACTGCGTGCCCATCATCCTCTATGCCCCCGGCGACAGCACCCTGCGCGGCTACGACCGCCAGCGCATCGTCGAGCAGGCCGACATCATGCCCACCGTGCTCTCCTACCTGCACTACGACCATCCCTACCTGGCCTTCGGCAAGGATATGCTCCGCACGCCTTCCGACCAGACATTTGCCCTGCACTGGGTGCCTGAGACGAATGGCTATGAGTTTGTGAAGGGCGACTACGCCGTTGAGTTCGACGGCAAGGAGGTGACCGCCGCCTACCGTTACCGCACCGACTCGCTGCTCGCCCACAACGTGCTGCCGTCGATGCCCCAGGACACCTTGCGGCAGATGACGCGACAGATGAAATCCATCATACAGCAATATATGCAGCGTATGACCAATGATAAGTTAGTGGTAGAATGAAAGAATTCCTGAATGTACTGCGGCGCTTCGTGCCGCCCTATAAGAAATACCTGGTGTTGTCGGTCGTCTTCAACATCCTGTCGGCCGTGCTTAACATCTTCTCGTTTGCGGCGTTGATACCCATCCTGCAGATACTGTTCCAGACGGGCGACGCCAAGGCAGCCACCGCCCTGATGGACTGGGACTGGGGCAACGTGCAGGAGGTGCTGATGAACAACCTCAACTACTACGTGAACCAGCTCATCGCCAGCTACGGGCAGACGACGACGCTGCTCTTCATCGGCCTGTTCCTGGCCGTGACCACCGCCCTGAAGACGGGTGCCTACTTCCTCTCGTCGTCGACCATCATCCCGATACGCACCGGTGTGGTGCGCGACATCCGCAACCAGCTCTACCAGAAGATCACCTCGCTGCCGCTGGGCTTCTTCAGCGAGGAGCGCAAGGGCGACATCATTGCCCGCATGAGCGGCGACGTGCAGGAGGTGGAGTCGAGCATCATGTCGAGCCTCGACATGCTGTTCAAGAACCCCATCCTCATCGTGGTCTACTTCGGCACGCTGCTCTTCGTGTCGTGGCAGCTCACGCTGTTCACCATCGTCTTCGTGCCCATCTTCGGCTGGTTCATGGGCATCGTCGGCCGCAAGCTGAAGAAGCGCAGCATCAAGGCGCAGGCACTGTGGAGCGACACGATGAGCCAGGTCGAGGAGACACTGGGCGGCCTTCGCATCATCAAGGCCTTCTGTGCCGAGGAGAAGATGAACACCCGCTTCGACCGCATCAACAGCGCCTACCGCAACGACATCATGCGCGTGAACATCCGCCAGTCGATGGCCCACCCCATGTCGGAGTTCCTCGGTACGGTGATGATCATCATCGTGCTGTGGTTCGGCGGCATCCTCGTGCTCAACAACCAGACCATCACCGGCCCGACGTTCATCTACTACATGGTCATCCTCTACAGCATCATCCAGCCGCTGAAGGACTTCTCGAAGGCGGGCTACAACATCCCGAAGGGTCTGGCCTCGATGGAGCGCATCGACAAGATTCTGAAGGCCGAGAACACCATCAGAGAGTCAGCCCACCCGCGCCACATAGCCAGCTTCGAGCGCCAGATAGAGTTCCGCAACGTCTCGTTCAAGTATGGCGAGCAGTGGGTGCTGCGGGGCATCAACCTCACCATCCCGAAGGGCAAGACCATCGCCCTCGTGGGACAGTCGGGCTCAGGCAAGTCGACGCTCGTCGACCTGATTCCCCGCTACTACGACGTGCAGGAGGGCGAGGTGCTCATCGACGGCTTCAACGTCAAGGAGCTCGGCATCCACGATCTGCGGCAGCTCATCGGCAACGTCAACCAGGAGGCCATCCTCTTCAACGACTCGTTCCGCAACAACATCTCGTTCGGCGTCGACAATGCCACCGACGAGCAGATAGCCGAGGCCTCACGCATAGCCAATGCCTACGACTTCATCATGGCCTCCGAGCATCAGTTCGACACCAACATCGGCGACCGCGGCGGGCGCCTCTCGGGCGGTCAGCGCCAGCGTGTGAGCATCGCCCGTGCCATTTTGAAGAATCCGCCCATCCTCATCCTCGACGAGGCCACCTCGGCCCTCGACACCGAGAGCGAGCGGCTGGTGCAGGACGCCCTTGAGCGGCTGATGAAGACGCGCACCACGGTAGCCATCGCCCACCGTCTGTCGACCATCCGCAATGCCGACGAGATCTGCGTGCTCCACGACGGCCGCATCGTCGAGCGCGGCACCCACGACGAGCTGCTGGCCTTCGACGGCTATTACAAGAAGCTCCACGATATGCAGCAAGTATGAGACCAAGCGTGTTGTATCTCGTCAAGTCCTATCTCTGGACGGTGGTGGTGTTCATCATCGGCAAGCTGGGGTTCATGCTCTCCTGCGGCCACGGCCTGTCGGCTGCCGACGTCGGGCAGGTCATCGCCCACGGCCTGTCGCTCGACCTCTCCACGGCGCTCTATTTCCTCATCGTGCCGTTCCTTGTCACGATGGTCAGCGTGTGGTGGGACAACGGTCGCGTGCTGCGGCCGCTGCTCGCCGTCTACTGGGCCGTCGTCGCCCTGGCCTTTGCCCTGGCCTTCGTGGCCGACACCAGTCTCTACCCCTTCTGGGGCTTCAAGCTCGACGCCTCGTGCCTGCAGTACCTGTCGACACCCGGCGAGGCTGCGGCCAGCGTCTCCACGGGCTATCTCCTCATGCGCCTCCTGGCGCTCATCGTTCTGACCGCTGTCATCTTCTGGGGCTACCCGCGGTTTCCGAAGCCCACGGTCCGCAGGCAGCGCGTGGCCGAGACCGTGTTCTACCTGCTCTGCATCGCACCGATGGTCATCGGCATTCGCGGCGGCATCGGTGAGTCGACCACCAACATCGGCCAGGTGTACTACTCGCAGAACCAGTTCCTGAACCACTCGGCCGTCAACCCCGTGTTCAACTTCCTCTACTCGCTCGACCACCGGCTGGGCACCGACAACGCCTACCAGTTTATGGAGCAGTCGGCGTGCGACCGTCTGCTCGAGGGTGTCTACACCACCGAGAGCCTTGATATCGACACGCTGCTCACCACGCAGCGCCCCGACGTCGTCATCATCCTCCTCGAGAGCTGCGGCGAGCAGTTCGCCCCGGTGATGCCCCGCCTGCAGCAGCTGAAGCAGGAGGGCATCTGGTTCAGCCAGTGCTACGGCAACTCATGGCGCACCGACCGCGGCACCGTCTGCACGCTGAGCGGCTACCCCTCGTTCCCGTCGCTGTCGGTGATGAAGATGCCCGACAAGAGCCGCTCGCTGCCCAGCATCGCCCTGACGCTGCAGCACGTGGGCTACCAGACGTCGTTCCTTTACGGCGGCGACATCAACTTCACCAACATGCGCAGCTACCTCATTGCCACCGGCTGGGAGACGCTGACATGGAAGAACGACTACTCGCGCGACGAGCAGCGCACCTCGGAATGGGGCGTCAGAGACGACATCACCTTCCAGACGCTCTACCGCCAGATCACCGCGCCGCGCAGCCGGCGGGCCCTCTTCGGCTACTCCACGCTCAGCAGCCACGAGCCGTGGGACGTGCCCTTGAAGCGCCACGACGACGAGGTGCTCAATGCCTTCAGCTATCTTGACGACTGCTTAGGCAACTTCATCGACAGTCTGAAGCAGACGCCGCAGTGGCAGGACCTGCTCATCGTCCTCGTCGCCGACCACAGCATCAACTACGGCGACGCCGACGAGCAGCGCCAGCCCCTGCTGCGCAACCACATCCCCCTGCTCATGGTGGGCGGAGCCGTCCGTGCGCCGCGCACCATCGAGACGCTGTGCAACCAGACCGACATCTGCGCCACGCTGCTGGGCCAGCTCGGTCTGCCCCACGCCGACTTCCGCTTCAGCCGCGACGTGCTCTCCAGCAGCTACCGTCACCCCACCGCCGTCCACAACTACAACAACGCCCAGTTGGTCATCGACTCAACGGGGTATATCCTCTACGACTACGACGCCAGCCACCTTGCCGCCAGCAGCGGCCCCGACAGCGAGCGGCTGCTGCGCCTCAGCCACGCCATTCTCCAGACCACCACCGACGACCTCATCAACCGATAGTCATGAAGCAACTCACCTACCGCCTGCTCTACGGCTTCACCTACGCCGTGTCGCTGCTGCCCTTCTGGCTGCTCTACCTCATAGCCGACTTCTTCTTCCTGCTCGTCTATTTTATAATAAGGTACAGGCGCAAGATTGTATGGAAGAACCTGTCGACGTCGTTCCCTGAGAAGAGCGAGGCCGAGCTGCGGCAGATCAGCCGCCAGTTCTACCGCTGGCTCTGCGACTACTTCGTCGAGACCGTCAAGCTGCTCAGCATCAGCAATGAGCGGCTGCTGCGCCGCATCGAGTTCCGCGGCGTCGAGCAGCTTGAGGAGTGCTTCGACCGCGGTCAGGACTGCGCTGCTATTCTTGGCCACTACTGCAACTGGGAGTGGCTGTCGGCCACGGGGCTCGCCTTCCACCGCTATCCCGAGGCCGTGATGGGGCTCATCTACCACCCGCTCTACAACGACGCCTTCGACCGCCTGTTCATCGACATACGCAAGGCCCACGGCGGCGACTGCATACCGAAGAAGGACATCCTGCGCCATCTGCTCACCTACCGCCGCGACGGCCGCCGCTCGCTCTTCGGCTATATCAGCGACCAGTCGCCCCGCTGGAAGGACATCCACCTCTTCCTGCCCTTCCTCAACCACGAGACGCCCGTCTTCACCGGCGGCGAGCGCATCATGCGCAAGGTGAACAACGCCGTGTTCTACGTCGACATGGAGCGCCCCTGCCGCGGCCGCTATGTCTGCACCTTCCGGCTCGTCACCCTCGAGCCCGCCTCGCTGCCCGACAACGAGGTGACCGTCCGCTTCTTCCAGATGCTCGAGACGTCCATCCGCCGCCAGCCGGCGTTCTACCTGTGGACGCACAACCGCTGGAAGCGCACCAAAGAAGAGTTCGACAAAGTCTACGACCTCGTCAACGGCCGCACCATTCCTAAAGTTCAAGGAGTCTATGGAAGTTAAGCATATCCTCGTCATCCGTTTCCGGCAGATGGGCGACGCCGTCCTGGCCACGCCGCTGCTCAGCACCCTGCGCCGTGCCTACCCCGATGCGCAGATCGACTTCGTGCTCAACGCGCGCATCGCCCCGCTGTTTGAGGGCCATCCCGCCGTCAGCCGCATCATCACCTTCACCGACGACGAGCGCCACCATGCGCTGACGTACTTGAAGAAGGTGTGGCAGACCGTGCGCCGCACGCGCTACGACGTCATCATCGACATGCGCTCCACCGTCAACACCATGCTCTTTGCCCTGTTCTCGCCGCTGACGCCCTATCGCATCGGCGTCAGCAAGCCCTACACGCGCTTCGTCTTCAACCACCGCTTCCCCGGCTGCGAGGCCGACGAGCGCATGACCGACCACAACCTGTCGATGCTCACCCCGCTGGGCAGCCTGCCCGTCGACAGCCGCCTGTCGCTCCACATCACCGAGGCCGAGATAGCCGACTTCCGCCAGTATATGCGGCGCCAGGGCATCGACTTCAGCCGTCCCGTCATGCTGGCAGGCGTCACCGCCAAGCTCGAGAGCAAGACGTGGGCCGAGGACCGCATGGTCGAGGTGCTGCGCCGCTTCCTCGCCGCCCGCCCCGACGTGCAGGTCATCTTCAACTACGCCCCCGGTCGCGAGGCTGAGAACGTCCGCCGCATGTACGATGCCCTTGGTGAGCCGCCCGCCGTCTTCATCAACATCGAGGCCGGCAGCATGCGCCAGTTGGCTGCTATGGCTGCCAACTGCACCTTCTACTTCGGCAACGAGGGCGGTGCGCGCCACATCGTCCAGGCCATGGGCCGTCCGTCGCTCGTCGTCTGTTCGCCGATGGCCAGCAAGACCACGTGGCTGCCTGAGTGCGACGAGCCCTTGACGCGCGGCATTGCGCCCTCCGACGTCGACCCCCGTGCCGCCCGCCTCGACTACGCCGCCCAGTATGCCCTCATCAGCACCGACCGCGTATGGGCCGCGCTGCAGCAGTTCTGTTCACAAATCCTTTCCGACTGACTATGAAGACCGTAGTAGTAGACTTCTCCAACCTCGACGACATGAGCGGCTTCGGCGAGATAGCCCGCAACTATTGTCCGCGCCTGGCCGCCGCCGACGTGCCCGACCTGCATTTCATCTTCATCCTGCCCGAGCGCCACTGCGGGGCTTTCGGCAGCCATATCGACTACGTGTCGCACGAGCACCTGAAGCGCGACCTCCAGCCCTTCCGCCGCCAGATCAGCCTCTGGCACGCCACCCACCAGCAGTTCGACTACCGCCTGCGGGGCAGGGGCATCGTCCAGCTGCTCACCGTCCACGACCTGAACTATCTGCACGAGAAGCACGGCATCCACCTGCTGCGCCACCAGATCGAGATGCCCTGGCTCATCCGCCGCAGCGACGCCGTGACCGTCATCTCCGAGTACGTCAAGCACGACGTCGAGGCCCACATCCCCTTCCTCAACAAGCCGCTGACGGTCATCTACAACGGCATTGCCGACATTGAGCGGGGCGCCCAGAGCCGACCGTCGTTCGCCGCCGAGGCCGACCGCTTCTTCCTCTGCATCGGTCAGGTGCGCGAGAAGAAGAACATCCACACCCTGCTGCCCATGATGCAGCACTTCCCCGCCCACCGCCTCTTCGTCTGCGGCGCCAACCACTGGGCCTACGCCGACCGCCTGCGCAGCATGATTGTCCCCGCCGACCGCGACCGCATCCTGCTGACGGGCAAGATCAGCGACGACGAGAAGCGCTGGCTCTACGCCCACGCCGAGGCCCTGCTCTTCCCCAGCCGTCTCGAGGGCTTCGGCATCCCCGTTCTCGAGGCCATGCGCTTCGGCACGAAGGTCTTCTCTTCGCGCTACAGCTGTCTGCCCGAGATCTGCTCCGTCCACGCCTCCTACTGGGACAGCTACGAGCCCGAGGCCATGGCGCGCGTCGTCCGTGAGGGGTTGTCCGACTGGTCGCGCCAGGGAGCTGCCGCCGAGGCCGCAAAGGCCTATTCGCAGTCGTTCAACTACGACCGCTACACGCGCGAGTATGTGGCGCTCTACCGCCGCCTGCTCGGGGTTTGAGTTGAGGAGATGAGGAGTAAGGAGTTGAGGAGTTGAGGAAATCTACTTTACCTCCACAACTCCTTACTCCTCATCTCCTTACTCAACTTGCAAAAGTTGAGTTAAAGCTTAATCTTCCTGTTCTCGAATTTCTCCAGCAGCCGCAGCGCCCTGTCGGCCGTCTGTTGCTCGTCCCACTGCCGCAGTCTTGCGTAGCTGCGCACCAGGTATTCGTAGAGGTCGCGCCGGTGCGTCGTCCTCACCATGTTCTGCAGACATGTCTCGTCGTCGGGCATGCCGTCGGTGAAGTGGCTGCGGTTAATGTCGATCATCGTAAAGTGGTACTGTCCGTCGTGCTCCGTGCAGAGGAAGTTCGAGAGGTTCAGGTCGCCGTGCAGCACGCCTCGGCTGTGCATCGTCAGGATCTGCCGCGCCACGGCGTCGGCCAGCTCGTGGCTGAAGTCCCTCACCTCGCGCAGCAGCAGGTGCAGCTCCGTTCCCGGTGCCTCCAGGCTGACGAAGTAGCCCGTCCTGAACAGCCGCCCGCTGCCCGTCTCTATGTAGGCCACCTCGCGGGGCGTGTCGATGCCCCTCCGGCGGAACTCCTGCGCAAAGAGGTAGGCGCGCGCCGCCTTCGTCTTCCTGAAGAATGTGTAGACCACGCGCTGCAGGGCGTTCACCGGCTTGTAGCGCTTCACGACGAACACCTGTCCGCGGTCCGTGAAGCGGCGTATCTGGTTGCGCTGATCGTAGATGGTCTCGCCCTGTCCGTCGGCAAAGGCGTCGGGCAGAGCGCTGATGAAGTCGGCGTGGCTTCTGAAGTCGTCGGCCACCACCGTCTTCAGCGTCCTATTTGAACACCCGCTTGTCATCGTAGTCGTGGTACGACAGGTTGAAGTTCACGTAGTCGAATCCGTGTATGCGGCGGTCGTTCTCGGGCGGCAGCTTCATATAGTCGCCGAAGAGCCGCGTCAGGTACTCGTGGGGATGCTCCACGCCCATCAGCTCGTGGCCCTCAAACATGATCGGCGTTGGCGTGCCCATCACCTCGCGGGGCATCGTGCTGCGGTCGCCCGTGTCGTAGTCAGCTATCAGGGGTGCCGTCTCGTAGTCGTAGGCCGACTGAATGCGCTTCTGCAGCCGCTGCAGCGTCACGTTCTTCACCGTGGCCTGCAGCAGTCGTGGCAGCCACGACGTGTATCCGTGGCCCCGCTTGTAGGGGTCGCGGCTGCGCAGGTATACCCAGTTCTTCACCAGGTGCACCAGTCCGATGCGCAGCTTGCGGCGCCAGCGCTGGCGGGGAATGCCGTCGATGGGGCAAATGTCCACGTAGACGCCGCCTATCTGGTTCAGCGACCACCGTTCAATCAGCGTCGTGCTGCCGTCAATAAACTTCACCAGCGCGCTCGTGCAGTTCTCGTCGCGCTCGAAAGTCTGCAGCTCGAAGGGCTTCGGTATCCACTCGTCGGCGTGCGCAATCAGTTTCTCCACGTCGGGCCGCGGCATGGCAATGTCGGCATCGTCGTCCCAGGGAATGAATCCCCCGTGTCTGACGGCTCCGAGCATCGTGCCGTCCGAGATCCAGTAGCGCAGCCCGTGCTCCCGGCACACCTTGTCCACCGCCACCAGTACATTCAGTATCGAGCGGTGAATGTCCTCAATTTTGTAATCTGCCATCGTCTTTTGCTAAATTTGCGGCAAAGATACACAATTATTTTGAATTCCCACATCTTTTTCGTACCTTTGTGGCGAAAAATTGCAAAATCTTATGATAGGATTGTCGAAACCAGAGACAGGTCCCGACGGCCCACTCCTCGTCGGCTACGATGCCAAGCGCATCGTGCGCAACGCCACCGGACTGGGCAGCTACGGCCGCACCCTCGTCCGCGACCTCGCCGCCCTCCCCGGCCTCGAGCTCCATCTCTACGCCCCCGACGAGGGCCGTCCCGACCTCCGCGCGCAGATCCCCTCGTCGCCCCGTGTCACCCTCCACACCCCCGTTCCCCCTCGGGGCCGTCTCCGCGGAGCCTACTGGCGCAACCGCGCCATCGTCGCCGACCTCGTCCGCGACGGCATCCAGGTCTACCACGGTCTCTCCGGCGAGCTGCCCAGAGGAATCACTCTGAGCGGCGTGCGCAGCGTTGTCACCATCCACGACCTCATCTTCCTCCGCCACCCCGAGTACTACAGCTGGTTCGACGCCCGCATCTACGCCTGGAAGTTCCGCATCGCCTGTCGCGAGGCCGACCGCATCATCGCCATCAGCGAGCGCACCCGTCAGGACATCATCGAGCTCGGCGGCGTCAGCCCCGACCGCATCGACCTCATCTACCAGAGCTGTTCCCCCCGCTTCGCCGCCGACCTGTCACCCGCTGCCGCCGCCGACGTCCGCAGCCGCTACGCCCTGCCTCAGCGGTTCGTCCTCTCCGTCGGCACCATCGAGCCCCGCAAGAACATCCACCAGGCCGTCCAGGCCCTGCCCTATCTCCCCGCCGATGTCCATCTCGTCGCCGTCGGCCGAGCCACCCCCTACTCCCGGAGCGTCCTCCGAGCCGCCGACCGCGCCGGTCTCACGCCGCGCGTCCATTTCCTCCACGGCGTCCCCGATGCCGACCTCCAAGCCCTCTACCGCCTTGCCGATGTCTTCGTCTATCCCTCCCGTTACGAGGGGTTCGGCATACCCGTCATCGAGGCCATCCACAGCGGACTCCCCGTCGTCGCCGCCACCGGTTCCTGTCTTGAGGAAGCGGGCGGTCCTGACAGTCTCTATGTCTCCCCCGACAGTCCCCGCGACCTCGCCGTCGCCGTCTCCCGCGTGCTCAGAGGAAATCCTGAGCGCGAAGCCCGCATCGCCCGCAGCCGCGACTACGTCCGCCGTTTCGAGGGCCTCGATGTCGCCTCGCAGGTCGCCGACGTCTACCGCCACCTCCTAGAAACGCCAGCGCAGCTGGAAGGACAGGTCGGTCATTGATGAACTATTGATTTCCTGCAGACCGCTGCCAATGGTGCTGCGGTCAAAGTAGTGTGTATATCCGGCCTTGGCCGTGAGTGTGAGTTGCTTGCCGGCGTAGACATTGGTCATCAGGGCAAGGCGGAGGCCTTCGCCGAAATAAGCTGGAAAGGAGAAGGCATAGAGCGGTCCCCGCTCATAGACATAGAGACGCGCCTCGTAGCTGTCGGTGCAGAAGTAGCCGCCATTGAGGCTGAGCTTCAGCCGGTGCCACTGTCCGTTGAGGGCCTGGCTGAGCATATAGCCCCACTCGCGCTGACTGCTGCCGGTGCTGACGACGTCGGCCTGCGTGATGGTGCCCAGGCTGCCGCCGTTCCAGTCGAGGGCCAGTCGGGCGCGGTGCTCGATGTAGTTGTCGAGTGCCTGTTTAGCGTCATCGTCTTTCTGTCGGAGGTGGAGCCTATAGCGGCCGCTGACCGTCCAGTCGCCGCGGGTATAGGATGCTGAGAGCAGGTTGTCCCAGGCGTGGGAGGCCTGCGACACCTGATAGCGCGGCCAGGGGAAGTAGGCGTAGTCTGTATAGGCTTGCAACTGCAAGCCGGGCGACGGTCTCCACACGGCGCCGAGGTAAACGCCGCTCTCGTTCTGGACGTGGCCGCCCTCAGACACGGTGCGGGCGTAGAGGGCGGTGTAGCGGTAGCTGAAGAAGCGCTGCAGCAGCATGAGGGTAAGACCGTCGGCTGCCTGCACACTGAGGCTGTTGAGCGTTGCCAGGGCTCCGTCGCGGTTGACTGCCGTCTCGCCGCTGAGGGCGAAGCGGGGGTGAAGGTAGCCATAGTCGGCGCTGACGTTCACGAAGTCGCTACCCTGGGCGGTGTGTCGCCGGTAGAGCGTGGCGGTGTTAGGTTGCAGCTGGCGGTCGAGGTGAGTATAGAGGGCTGTGGCACCGGCGTGGAGTCCGCCGTAGCGGCAGGCGACGCGGACGAGGGCGTCGGCAGCGTGCGTATTGTTCTTCCTCTCCATCTCCGCCGGCGTGCGGTGGTAACCGTCTACATCGATGGTCCGGGCCGAGCCGTCGCCGTTGAGCGTGGCGTCGAGGGCGCGGTAGGAGAGTGCGCTGGTCAGCTGCCAGTAGGGCGACAGGCTGAGGGTGGCGGCGGCGCCCTGCATGTAGCCCGACTGCGTGCGCGACGAGTGCGGGCGGACGGTGCTGGTGTTGCACCCCAGCTGCTGGAGCATGGCGAGCTTGCCCAGACTGAAGCTGTTGTTGACGACGAGTCCCATGCCTGCCGACAGTTTGTATTTGCCGACGACGACATTCTCGATACACCCCAGTCGCCTTACTTGCAAGTAGTACGAGTAGAAATCGTAGCCCGCCTTGTTGCGGTCGGCGAAGAACGGCTCGCCGGCATCCTGTGCCCCGACGACGCCCATCCTGACATGATCCCTGTAGGCGTACTGGTAACGGAGCCAGTGGCGGTAGGGGTAGCCGAGATAGCCGTTGCGGTCGCCCTTCCGCTTATATAGTGGCAGGCTGAGACTGCCCATGAGCTCGTTCTGCCCGTGCTGGAGGATGTCGTCGAGGGCGGGAAACTGCGACGCGCGCTCGTCATCGACGTAGGCGAAGTGGCGCAGCAGTTCGGTCTGGGTGTAGTCCAGCTGCCGGATCATCTTCAGCTCGTTGATGGACTTCATCGGGCCGTAGTGGTAGAGATAGTCCATGAGGGCCTCCACCTGCAGTGCGGAGAGGAAGGGGAGCGCCTCGAGCTGCTCGCGCGAGGCAGTGTTGAGGTTCAGCGGCTGTTCCTCGAGTTGGCAGAGCATGTCGTAGGTATCCTCCCAGTCGTCGGCCTCGACGTCGTCGGCGGTCAGCGTCTCGGTGAGCAGCTGTTCCCACGGGCGCTGGTTCTGGGCGCCGGTGGCGAGCACGAGCAGCAGGAGCAGGGTGGCGGTGAATACTCTCACGGCTTACCGCAGTATGTCGCTGATGATGGCGACGGCGTCGTCGACAGCTATGGTGCCGTCGGCATTGGCATCGGCGGCGTCGGCATTGAAGGGTTGGGGCTGCAGGCCGAGGAGGTAGGCGACGACGGTCTGGACGTCGGCAGGCTCGAGGCGGCCGTTGCCGTCGGCATCGCCGAAGAGGAGGAGGGTGGTGAGTCGGACGTTGTCGAAGCCGATGATCTTCTCGGTGCCGTTGTTGTTGTGCATGGCGACGAGGGCGACGGTGGTGGAGGAGCGTCCGTCGCTCTGGAAGGTGACGCTCATCTGCTGCCACTGCTCAAGGTTTTCGACGGTGGGCGCTTGCTCGGTGGAGCCATCCTGGGTGATGGCCTGGAGGTAGGCATCGCCGCCCAGTCCGCTCTTCCAGACGTCGGCGGTGAGGGCGTAGCGGCCTGCGGGGAGGAGGAGCTCCTGTCGGAGGGTGATGGTGGAGGCGCCCCAGTTCTGGCGTACCCAGTAGGTCTGCTTACTGTCGGAGGACGGGCTGGGGCGTGATTCGAAAAAACGGTCGAAGAAGAGGTCGCCGGCCTTGAGGGCGGAGAGGTCGTTCTCGTTGCGCCCGACGTAGTCGATGGTCCATCCCTGGGGGAGGTAGATGGCGCGGTCGGCGGTGACGCCGCTGCCGGGCATGGGGGCGTAGGTGCCCTCGAAGTCGGGGTTCTGGAGGGTGGCGGGCAGGTTGGCGTTGAGCTCTGCTTTTATTGCGTCCCGCGTCTTTGCTACTATCTGCTGTACCTCGAGGGGTGTGGCTACGGCGTCGTAGGTGCTGACGCTGAGGCAGGTGTGGTTGAAGCCGTCGCCACGGACGCTGATATGGCTGACGTCGAGGTCGGTGACGGGGATGACCTGGTCGACGAGGCCGTTACGGTAGGCGGTGAGGGTGTGGCCGTCGTAGGTGAGGGTGAGCACCCAGGTGGTGAGCTTGGTGGGGTGGTTGTCGCCATTGGTGCCATTGGAGCCGCTGGCCCAGGCATCGCTGGTGAGCAGGCGGTTCTGGCTGCGGTAGGTGGTGCCGGCGACGGTGAGCTCGGGGTACTGCGAGGAGGCGTTGAGCGTGTAGGCGAACGCTCCGTCGGCGGACTTGAGGAGGGGACCCTCGTAGTTGGCGCTGTTCATGGAGAAGGCGACGCTGAGCGTCTGGCCGGCCTTGAGGCAGACGCAGTCGGTGGCGGCATCGTGCAGGCTGCGCACGGTCTCAGTCCAGTCGCAGTCGGCGAGGATGGCGGTGGGGTAGCCCTTGGGGAAGCTCTTGTTGACCATCCAGTAGTAGTAGTCGCCCTGCATCCAGACGAGGCGGAGGGGGGAGCCGTTGGAGCCTGGGATGACGTAGGGGCGGGCGTTGCCCTTCGGGGAGTTGAAGGTGAGCTGCTGGGAGGCGGCGACGTTGCCCTGATCGTCGATGGTGTAGCGCCAGATTTCGTTGACGCCGTCCTTGTTGTACTGGCCGTCGGTGGTGGGGATGCTGAGGTAGAGGTGGTTGATATTGTCGGGGTCAAGGGCCATGCCGCCGCTGTAGCAGCGCTCGGTGGAGTTCCAGTTGTGGTGGAAGGCGTGGCCGCCGTACTGCACCCAGGTGTTCTTCCACTCCGAGCCGTTCCAGCGGGCGTACCAGTAGACGTGGGTGGTCTTGGCATCGTCGATGTGGGGATAGGCGATGACGGGGTGCTCGTCCTTGTCGAGGGCTATCTGCCACACCCAGTTGCGGATGTTGGCCGTGCGGTCGACGATGGTGGCGGGGTAGCTGTTGGCGTAGCTATCGCTCTTGTTGACGTTGAACACGCCGTCGTTGATGACGGAGAGCTGACGGCCATTCAGGTCACGCAGGATGGGGCCACGGCCGTTGTTGATGTCGATGACGTTGAAGTAGAGCCAGTCGGGCTGCTCGTTGTCGGGGTGGCCGGTGGTGTAGCTGACGTAGATCTTGTCACGGCCGTTGGACTGGTACTTGGCGTAGGGGCGGGCTCCGGTGGACTGGACGATCTGCTTGGGGCCGAAGTCGAAGCGGCAGTTGTCGTCGGCATCGGGCATGGTGAGGCGGGCGATGGTGGGGTGCCAGTTGATGCCTCGCCAGCAGAGGTAGATGTGGTCGGGGTCGTCGCTGAGGATGAAGGGCGAGGGGTAGGTGGTGTTGTTGGCTGTGGCCAGATACTTCTCGTCGCCGAGGGCGGTGATGTCGCCGGGCTTCTGGGATATGCGGTACCAGATCTTAGGCTCGTCGGTGTGGCGGGTGTAGAAGATCATGACGCGCTCGTCGGGGAGGACGAGGAAGGTGGGGTTGTTGTGGTCGTCGGGCTGGAAGTAGGAACGCACGAGGACGTCGGTCTTGCGGTGGGTGAGCCAGTCGTACTGGGTGGCCTTGACGTTGCCGTGGACGTCGATGTAGCCGATGTAGGTGGCGTTGACGGTGCCGGCGGCGTTCTCGTAGTGGAGGGCGCGGGGGTCGGCAAACCAGCACCAGGCGCCTTCGTCGGCGACGACGGTGGAGGCTGTGGCTGCGGCGGCGCCGCAGCACAGCAGACAGGAGGTTAGGAGGGTTAGGAGTTTTGTAGTCATTGTAGTTATGGGGATTGGGGGGCTATTGAATGATTTCGAGGGCCTTGCGGACGATGGCGTTCTCCTCGTTGAAGACGGAGAAGTACTCGCTCATGTCCCAGAGGTCGCGGGCGATGAGGGCCTTGAGCTGGAGGCGGAGGTAGGGCAGCGTGCGCTGGAGCTCGGCATCGTCCTTGGGCTCAATCTTCTGCTTCCGGCCTTCGGCGAGGATGTCGTCGACGAGCGACTGGGGCACCTCGAACTGCTGCTTGAAGAGTGCGAAGTCGGGGTAGCGCTTCTTCAGTTCACGGCGGTGGTTGTCGACATAGCGCAGGTTCTGCTGGATGACGACGCTCTTGGCGGCGAGCTGGCGGTGGAAGGGCGTGTAGCGGGTGGTGTCGAGGGGCACGAAGTAGTCGGGCATGATGCCGCCGCCCCCGTAGACGGTGCGCTGCTTGTGGAGGGTCTGGAAGCGGAGCGAGTCGGCGAAGTGGATGCTGTCCTGATTGGTGAGCTCACCCTTCTTCAGGCGGTTGTAGACGTCCATGGCGTAGTCCTTCTGGTTGCCCTTCTCGTAGGGCTTTTGTATGCAGCGGCCGGAGGGGGTGTAGTAGTGAGCGATGGTGAGGCGTATCATCGAGCCGTCGGGAAGGTCGATGGGTCGCTGGACGAGGCCCTTGCCGAAGGAGCGGCGGCCGACGACGAAGCCGCGGTCCTGGTCCTGAACGGCGCCGGTGACAATCTCGGCAGCCGAGGCGGTGTACTCGTCGATGAGCACGACGATCTTGCCCTTGGTGAAGAGGCCGTTGCCCTGGGCACGGTACTCCTGACGGGGCACGCGGCGACCCTCGGTATAGACGATAAGCTCGTCGCGGGCGAGCAGCTCACCAGCTATCTGGACGGCTGCCTGGAGGTAGCCTCCGCCGTTCTCCTGGAGGTCGAGGACGAGGCTCTCCATGCCGCTGGCCTGGAGGCGCTGGACGGCCTCGCGGAACTCGTCGTGGGTGGTGGCGCCGAAGTTGCCGATGCGGATGTAGCCGATGCCGGGACGGATGATGTAAGCGGCGTCGATGGAGTGGACGGGAATCTTATCGCGCTCGACGGTGAACGTGAGGCGGTCCTTGATGCCCGTGCGGACGACGCCGAGGACGACCTTCGTGCCCTTGGGACCGCGCAGGCGGCGCATGATCTCTTCCTTCGACATCTTGACGCCGGCAATGGCGGAGTCGTTGACCGAGACGATGCGGTCGCCGGCAATGATGCCCACCTTCTCGGAGGGACCGTTGGTGACGGGCTGGATGACCATCAGCGTGTCGTCGATCATGTTGAACTGCACGCCGATGCCCTCGAAGTTGCCGTTCAGCGGCTCGTTCATCTGCTTCACCTCCTTGGCGGTGGCGTACTGGGAGTGGGGGTCGAGCTTCTCGAGCATGCCGCGGATGGCATCCTCGACGAGCTTCTGCTCATCGACGGAGTCGACGTAGAGGTTGGCGGTGGCTACTTCGGCCATCTGTAACTTGCGGAGGGGCGAGTTCTCGCCCATGTTGATGCGCAGCTGGGCTGCGGCTACGGTGGTAAGCAGCGATAGAATCGCTGCAAACAAGAAAGGTTTATTCATACTGGTCTTCTTCGGGGCGGTCTTCCTCGATGACGAGGTTGTCGATGATGAAGTTCTGGCGCTCCATCGTGTTCTTGCCCATGTAATATTCTAACAGTTTCTGTACTTGGTCGGTCTTGTGGAGCGTGACCTGCTCGAGACGGATGTCGGGACCTATGAAGCCGGCAAACTCCTCGGGGCTGATCTCGCCGAGACCCTTGAAGCGGGTGATCTCGGGGTCGGGACCGAGGTCGGCGATGGCCTTCAGGCGCTCCTCCTCGCTGTAGCAGTAGCGCACGACATAGTCGGACTTAGCCCCGCCCCCAGCCCCTCCCGCTGAGGGGAGGGGAGTAGTTACATTCTTCCCGTCACTCAGTGCTTGTGGGTGATTACTCCCCTCCTCTTTGCGGGAGGGGTTGGGGCTTTTCTTCTTGATTTTGGCCCGCTTGTTCCTTACGCGGAACAGGGGGGTCTGGAGGACGTAGACGTGGCCCTTCTTGATGAGCTCGGGGAAGAACTGCAGGAAGAAGGTGATGATGAGCAGGCGGATGTGCATGCCGTCGACATCGGCATCGGTGGCGACGATGACCTTGTTGTAGCGCAGGGTGTCGAGACCGTCCTCGATGTCGAGGGCAGCCTGCAGGAGGTTGAACTCCTCGTTCTCGTAGACCACCTTCTTGGTGAGGCCGAAGGTGTTGAGGGGCTTTCCCCTCAGCGAGAAGACGGCCTGGGTGTTGACGTCGCGGCTCTTGGTGATGCTGCCGCTGGCGGAGTCGCCCTCGGTGATGAAGATGGAGGACTCCTCCTTGCGGTCGTCCTTGACGTCGCTGAAGTGGATACGGCAGTCGCGAAGCTTGCGGTTGTGGAGGTTGGCCTTCTTGGCACGCTCGCGGGCCAGCTTGGTGATGCCGGCCATGGCCTTGCGGTCGCGCTCGCTCTCCTTGACCTTGTTCTCGATGGCCTCGGCCACGTCGCCGTGGATGTGGAGGTAGTTGTCGACCTCCTGCTTGATGAAGTCGCCGACGTACTTGTTGATGCTGACGCCGTCGGGGGCCATGGTCAGCGAGCCGAGCTTGATCTTCGTCTGGCTCTCGAACATCGGCTCCTCGACGTTGATGGCGATGGCGGCGACGATACCCGTGCGGATGTCGCCGTACTCGTACTTGCCGAAGAACTCCTTGATGGTGCGGGCGATGTGCTCCTTGAAGGCGCTCTGGTGGGTGCCGCCCTGCGTGGTGTGCTGGCCGTTGACGAAGGAGTAGTACTCCTCGCCGTACTGGTTGGCGTGGGTGAAGGCAATCTCGATGTCGTCGCCCTGCAGGTGGATGATGGGATAGAGCGGCTCAGTGGTCATGCGGTCCTTGAGCAGGTCCTCCAGGCCGTGGCGCGAGAGGATGCGGCGGCCGTTGTACATGATGGTGAGGCCGGTGTTCAGATAGGTATAGTTGCGGAGCATATTCTCCACAATCTCGTCGTGGAACTGGTAGTTCAGAAACTTCGTGTCGTCGGGCTCGAAGTAGATGTACGTACCGTTCTCATCGCTCGACGGCTCCGTCACGTCGTTCTTCAGCTCGCCGTACTCAAAGGTGGCACGGCGCACCTTTCCATCGCGGTAGCTGTGTACCTCGAAATGCTTGCTCAGCGCATTGACAGCCTTCACACCCACACCATTCAGGCCGATGGACTTCTTGAAAGCCTTCGAGTCGAACTTGCCGCTGGTGTTGAGGATGCTCACCGACTCGATGAGCTTGCCCTGGGGGATGCCGCGACCATAGTCACGCACAGATATGCGCAGCCCGTCCTCGACGGTTACCTCAATGCGGTCGCCGGCATGCATCTTGAACTCGTCGATGGAGTTGTCGAACACCTCCTTCAACAGCACGTAGATGCCGTCCTCAGCCGACGAGCCGTCGCCCAGACGGCCAATATACATGCCGGGACGCAGACGGATATGCTCCAAACCGGTCAAAGTCTGGATATTATCCTCGTCGTACTCGATGTTTTCCTGTGGTTTGTTATTGATATCTTCGTTCATAGGGTCTGTTAAAGGGTTTTCTTGTAGCAGCGGCGGCGCTTGTGCTGTTCGTTCTCCAAGTACTGCCACTGGGCCTGAACGGCGGTGTTCGACTCCATGTGGACGTGGGTCTCGCCCCACTTGAAGCCGTACTTCTGGTAGATGGGTATGAGCGTATAGAACAGCAGGGCGTTGGCACCCTTCGAGCGGTACTCGGGCAGCACGCCAATGAGCAGGCAGTCGACGATATCGGTCTTCTTCAGATAGAGCGCACGGAACAGGTGCCACCAGCCGAAGGGCAGCAGGCGGCCCTTGCGGCACTTCTGCAGCGCACGGGTGAGCGAGGGTATCGAGATGCCCACGCCGACGACCTGATGGTCGGGGGTGTTCCAGTCCTCGATGACGCAGAGCATATCCATCGAGAAGAACTTGAAGTACTCCTTGACGTAGGTGTCAATCTGGCGGTCGGTCATCTGCGAGTAGCCGTAGAGGTTGCCAAACGTCTTGTTCACCACCTCGAGCACCTTGCGGCCGTAGCCCTCGGGACCGAACACCTGGCTGCGCTTGATCTGCGGACAATGCAGGTTGTAGCGCTTCTGGACCATCTGGGCCACCTTCGAGAACTTCTCGGGCATGTCGCCCTTGGGAACGAAGGCCTTGTACTCGACGTAGTCGTTGTCCTTCACGTAACCGGCCATCTGCTCCATCAGGCGGGGGTAGTAGGCGTGGTTGTAGATGGTGGCCATGGTGCCCAGCTGGTCGAAGCCCTCGATGAGCATGCCCTCGGGGTCCATGTCGGTAAAGCCGAGCGGGCCTATAATCTCGGTCATGCCTTTCTGGCGACCGTAATTCTCGACAGCCTCCAGCAGCGCCTTCATCACGTCGAGGTCGTCGATGAGGTCGATCCAGCCGAAGCGCACGGCCTGGCGCTGCCACTGCTCGTTGTAGCGGTGGTTGATGATGGCTGCCACGCGACCGACGAGCCGGCCGTCCTTATAGGCCAGGTAATACTCGGCCTCGCAGAACTCGAAGGCCGGATTGTGGTCTCTGCTCAGCGTGTTCAGTTCGTCGCTGTAGAGATTGGGCGCATCGTACGCGTTTCCCTTGTATAACTCGTAGTGCAACTCGATGAAGTCCTTCAAATCCTTCTTTGTTTCAACTTTTTTTATTACTACCGATGTCATCTTATTTAGCTTAATAATGTTGTTTCCGTACAAATATGTGGCAAAGTTACACCTTTTTTTCAAATAATAAAAGAAAAATTTGGATTTTTCAATAAGTTAAACTACTTTTGCAAGCAAAAGCAGAAAAAACAATAATTACTAATCGCTATTAAGTATGAAAAAACTATTATCGCTTGCAGCTCTTTCGCTGCTGTTAACCAACAACGTGACGGCACAGGATCACTGCAAAAACGGTCCGAAGCTGAAGTCTTACAACTACGTCGAAGTGCAGGGCGGTATGGAGTGGACGACTACCAATGCCAAGATTGACAAGCTGCTCTCGCCCATCGGGGCCGTGTCGTTCGGTCATTACTTCTCGCCCGTCGTGGGTGCACGTCTGCACGTCTCGGGACTGCAGGCCAAGAGTCGCTTCGAGAGCCTGGACAAGGACTACAAGTGGAACTTCATCACCACTGACGCCGACCTGATGCTGAACCTCAGCAACCTCTTCAGCTGCTGCAACTACAGCCACCCGCTGAACGTCATCCTTGTGGGAGGTATCGGACTGTCAAACGCCTGGAAGAACGACGACATGAAGGCCCTCGTGCAGGCCAATCCAGGACTGGCTCCGTTGGCATGGACCAGCGACAACCGCCTGAGCCACAACCTGCGCGCCGGACTGCGCCTGGAGACCAACGTGACGAAGCCCCTGGGACTCTCGCTGGAGATTGACGCCAACAGCATGGACGACCGCTTCAACTCGAAGATCAACGACGCCGACGACTGGATGATCAGCGGTATGATTGGTCTGAGCTTCCGCTTCGGCTACAAGAACACCAAGCCCCGCCAGGTTGTTCGCCAGGTAGAGGAAGAGGTTTGGGTTGACGTGCCCGACACCGTCATGGTCAAGGAGAAGCGCCCCATCGTGAAGGAGGAGCAGAAGAAGATCAATGAAGTCATCTTCTTCCAGATTCGCGAGAGCGATTCCAATGCCGCACAGGGTACCGATAAGGCCATCAAGGACGTGGCCGACCTGATGAAGACCTCGAACGACGCTATGTTCACCGTTACCGGCTATGCCGACAAGGGCACAGGTAATGCCCAGCTCAACAAGATGTATGCAGAGCGCCGCGCCGTCGACGTGACCAACAAGCTGATCAACGAGCATGGCATCGATGCTTCGCGCGTTAAGTCTGACTCGAAGGGCGACACCGTACAGCCGTTCGAGGAGAACGACAAGAACCGCTGCGTCATCATTACCGGCGAGGGAACATTCAAGGTGACGACCTACGAGGAGTACGAAGTGCCCAAGGTGACCACCAAGAAGGTGAAGAAGACGGTGACCCGCGAAGTGGTAGAGGAAGTGTACTAAACAACCTTATGGCAGACGAACAGTCGTCTGTCGCCAGTGGCGAGGGTGGTAGCAAAGATATAAGTGCTGCCACCCTCGCTTACTTTCAGGCGGCGGCGCAGTTCGGCTACCGAAAGGGGGAAGTTGCGTACGGTAATGTTGGCCTGCGTCAGCCCCTGCAGCGTCTCCTTCAGGTCGCGCTTGTTCATGGTCGTGACGGCGTCAATCTGGAAAGAGCGGCCGGGGAAACCGCCGACATAGTCGGCCGAGATGAAGAGGTGGCTGTCGTGGGCGATGGGGGCTACGCCGTAATGCTGCGATAGCTCGGTAAAGCAGCCGGCCTTCATGATCGAGGCGTTGGGCTCGTAGAGATAATGGGGAGAATGGGCGGCTTGGGGTATTTGGGCGGTTTGGGCGGTGGGTTCAAACACTTGGTCGTCGTTTACGCAGAACAAGCGCTGGCCGCTGCCGCTGCCCAAAAGCAGCAGCAACTCCTTACACTCATTGCCTACCGAGACGATGTGCACCTCGCGGACGTATTGCTCGCCAAGGTCGCTGACGGCCTTGCGCCAGTCGAGCATCGGCGAGAGCTTCAGGAGCACTTGTCTGGCCTTTGACAGTAGCAGGTCGCGCAAGGCCAGCACGTCGGGCGTGCAGTCGCTGATGCCGTAAGTCCGAGCGCCGTGATTGTCGCGTCGGGCGGGGTCGGCGTAGATGACGTCAACCGGGGACATCGTCTGTAGATAGTCCGTACTGTCGCCACAGACCACTTCTGCCTGGCTGAGTCCCAACAGCCGGAAGTTCTCGCGGGCAATGGCACAGAGGTGCTCCTGGCGCTCCACATAAACAGCACGCTGAAAGCCACGCGCCAGGAAGGAGAAGTCGACGCCAAAGCCGCCGGTCAGGTCGACCATCGTGCCGCCGGAGCCAATAAGG
>JAEEGH010006910.1_pt1 | contig 27575 bp, 27 predicted proteins | sample 9134181 | NCBI WGS metagenome assembly JAEEGH01 (sample SAMN16246544, study PRJNA631951) | gut metagenome | biome: gut microbiome; feature: rumen; material: DP-attached | host: Bos | place: Iran: Karaj | collected 2018-10 | reverse complement strand
TAATGGATTATGCACATAAAATTATAGTCAATATATTGAGTATAGTCAATGAATTGATAATGTTATCTTATGTATGAGGTAACATATATGATTTCATACGCTCCCTTTTATAAGACATTAATTCGCACAGGAAAAACTGAATATGAACTTATTTATAAATATGGTTTATCTGCAAATACGATTCATCGCATGAAGCACGCTAAGCCTATTACTACCACAACTCTAGATACACTTTGTTTTATTCTAGACTGTGAAATAAGTGATATCATAGAATATATAAAAGAAGAGTAGGTATCTAGCCATGGAGAACAAATACCTACTCTTTTTTTATTTACAATGCTCTAAAAATATTCTATTCAAATCATTTATGTTTAACCCATCAGCGCCTGTTTCAAAAGAGTACAGTAAGTTCTTGCCATACTCATACCCTAGCTCTCTGTATTTTGCAATCTTCTTAACCGCCGCTATAGCATATTCTGGCTTGTCCATCATGCCAAAGTGCTCATAGAAAAAAGTCTGTCTCGTCTCTTTATTCAATAATGCAAAATCAGGATGAAGCCCCTTTCTATTCAACTCACAAACAGGTTCATATACATATGGGATTCCTTCTTTAGCAATCTTATCTGCTATTATTTTCTCTGATTTGGATCTAACATGCTCCCCGTTATCTGTATAATACGAAGTTTCAATTGGATATTTTTCTTTGAATAAGTCAATATCTTCTTGGCCGTTGTATTTGGCCAACCAGCAATCTATAAAGGTTTGGTCATCTATATATTTGCTGTCAATAAGAGCCTTGCGTGCATCAGATAATTCTTTATATTGCCTTATCCCATCTTGTTTAGGATAAACTTGAACTACTCCATTTAATGCTATCAATTGCTCATGCAATATCTTTAGCAACTGAAAATCAAAATCCTTTTGTGCTAATCTCCTAGCCACATCAATATCATCTCGTTTTATAAAAGTTCTCTCTACCTTAAATCTTCCTTGTCCAGGAATCATTTTACATTTGTAGAATTGAGTATATTTCCCCCGATTTTTCTTTATTTCAAGGAAATATCCATCATCTTTTGGATACCTCCTTTCTAGTGATTCTATTTCTCCCTTAATATTATCTATCTCTTGATTTACTGCATCTATGAAGCTTTTCAATAACTCTACCTCCTTATTCATAGCTCTCAAACCTACATTTACCACTAGCATTCCAGCTATTTCAACTTGCTAGTGGTATCTTTTCATCACTTTACCTCTAGCAAATATTATTTCTGTGACAGCTAGAGGTATTCTTTTGCACCTATACCACTAGCATGAAGCAATCACACTTTTGCTAGTGGTATGTCTCTCATTTTTTACCACTAGCAGAATTCAGTTTTGATTATGCTAGTGGTAAACCTACAATTTCGTACCTCTAGCTCTCAGTATTCCATCTCCCGCTAGTGGTATATCACCTATTCTGTACCACTAGCGCATTACTCCTGTTCGAATGCTAGTGGTAATCCTCACCTATTGCCCTAAAAAATAGGCTCTTTTACTCCAAAATTACTTTACTCACCACACTTCCTAATACCAAATCACAATAACACTCATTTTCCCCGCAATTGCCAATCTATTACATACACCAAAAACTAGCAATTGTATGACCTGTTTCGTGAAAATCGCTATCGACTTGATAGCAAATGAAAAAAGAAAATCTCACATACAGAAGTATGTGAGATTACTGCGGGTGACAGGACTTGAACCTGCACGGTCTCCCACTAGAACCTAAATCTAGCGCGTCTGCCAATTCCGCCACACCCGCGTGAATCAAGGTCTTGACCAAGTCTACGACCTCGATGTCGGCTCATCGACTCCAATAATATATCACACTGCTACTCCCAATGCAACAAAAAATAGGCCTTTCAGAATACATCTGAAAGACCTACCAATTATCTAAATATTCAACCAGATTTTATCATTTCCCATGACTAAAGCACTACCTAAAGTTCTACCTGAAACTCACCCTAAAACTCCACCTAAAGCTCTATCCGAAAATCCATCCAAACACCGGTGATAACAGAATCATTATAACCGAATATGTAAATGAATTTACTGACATCAAAGTGGCTCTCTGGCCTGATGGAATCATGTCGTTCAGCACCACATCTGATCTGATTTCAATGAAGCTGTCTGCAAAAGAACCAATGCACGCTCCCACAATCATTACATATGGATTGCCAACTAATACTGAGGCAAAGGCAAGGACAACTCCCAAAAAGGAAATAAGACCAATAGTCCTATATCCTAACTTGTTGAAAAATGTGACAGTCTTTGAACCTAGAGCTCCAGAAAGACCAATAACAAACAAAGCTGGACCAAGTAACACAGGCTTCAATCCAACTTCAGGAAGCTTTGCTTGCATGAAGAATGCTATCAAAACCGCCACTGCCCCGATTGCAGCATTAAATAGAATTATCAGTCTCGCTTTGCGATTCTCCTTTAAAAACTTGATTGAGCCAATAGCAACTTCTTTGAATCTGCCAGCCACGTCCATTGATTCATGGCCTTCAGCATGAACCTCTGTCAGTGATAATGCAAACACCAATGCCACGCTTCCGATGATGATATCAACCAAATATGCTCTACGGTACCCTAGCATCAACGCTACTCCCGCAAGAAGTGTAGCCAGGGAACTGCATATCTCATAGATAATCATATCTTTTGAAAAGAAGTCTTCGTAATTCTTTTCGACGCCAGCCTTTTTCATACTGTCGTATGCCAATGCTTCGCGAGTTCCTGATGCTAAGTTATAGCTTAATGCACTCACTCCCATAGCGAAAGCAATTGAGATGAACGAATCAGTGAATATCATTATCATTGCAGATAACATAGACATTATCTGCGCAAGCACCATAGATTTCTTTCGTCCAAACACATCAGACACCGCGCCAGATGGCACTTCACAAATCATACTTACCACATGAAAAATACTTTCAAACCAGCCTATCTCCAGTGTTGAGAATCCGCGAGCTGCCAGCAGTGCAACCCAAGAAGCACCTGCAATCATAAATGCGCCAAAACTATCTATAGCATAAATCTTTCTGAGCTGTGCTTTTATATTTATCTTTTTGCCTCTTTCACAAAGCCCATTATTTCCTTGAATTTCTAATTCTTTATTATAAATCTCCATAAAAAAATCTCCTTATCTATTTTTTAGAATAAGGAGATAGTGCGGCACAATGTAAAAAACGATTAGTTTCTATCGCTTAAAAAAGGGCGCACTATCCCCGTAAACTGCAAAAATAGAACCTTTTGTAAGATGCATATTAATTGTTTTCCAAGTCATACTACGCCCTCCTTTCTTTAAAACTTTGATGTTAACAATGTGGATTTTACCATATCGTATTTTCGAAGTAAAGTAAAAAAACACCTCTTTATCAAATGTGTCCAAAACAGTGAACACATTAGTAAAGAGGTGTTTATAAATCATATTAAAGCTATGAGTGTCTGCTAGCTCCCTTTAATCGAGCCATAGCACGAGCCATATTAGCAGTAGAGATTTGGTATTCAACCATACTCTGTTTCTGCTGAAGCTGCTCCTGAGCACGCTCTAAAGCTTCCTGAGCTCTGTATGTATCAATATCTTCTGGACGCTCGCAAGAATATGCAATCATCTTTACTGAGCCGTCTTTGTAAACAGATACTAATCCATCAGATACAATGGCACTTCGCCATGTTCCATCGCCTGTTTTAAAGCGTATTTCACCGACAGAAACTACACCAGTCATCATCTCATGATGATTCATGATTGCAGACTCTCCATCAGGACTAGGAATAATAATTATTTCGCAGTCACCATCATAAAACACGCCATCACAAGCGATTATTTTAAGATTAAATAATGATGCCATATACTACTCCTTTACAAGATCTGCAGCCTTTTTCTTGACATCCTCAATTGTACCAACGTTAAAGAATGCTGCTTCTGGATAATCATCCATCTCACCATTAAGGATAGCCTTAAATCCGCGGATAGTATCCTTTACAGTTACGAACTGTCCCTTAACGCCTGTAAAGTTCTCAGCAACTGAGAATGGCTGTGAAAGGAAACGCTGTACCTTTCTTGCACGATATACAGTAATCTTATCCTCGTCAGAAAGCTCTTCCATACCGAGGATAGCGATGATATCCTGTAACTCTTTGTACTTCTGGAGAATCTCCTGTACTCCACGTGCAACCTGATAATGCTCCTCACCAACTACGTCTGGCTCAAGGATACGTGATGTAGACTCAAGTGGATCTACAGCTGGGTAAATACCCATCTCAACAATCTTACGAGAAAGAACTGTTGTAGCATCCAAGTGTGAGAATGTTGTTGCTGGAGCTGGGTCAGTTAAGTCATCAGCAGGAACGTATACAGCCTGAACTGATGTGATAGAACCGTTCTTTGTAGAAGCGATTCTCTCCTGAAGCTCACCTAAGTCGTTTGCAAGTGTTGGCTGGTAACCAACGGCTGATGGCATACGACCAAGAAGAGCTGAAACCTCTGAACCTGCCTGTACGAAACGGAAAATGTTATCAATGAATAAAAGCACATCCTGATTCTTAACATCACGGAAATACTCAGCCATTGTAAGTCCTGTTTCAGCAACACGCATACGTGCTCCAGGTGGCTCGTTCATCTGACCGAACACTAAAGCTGTTTTATCAAGAACTCCTGACTCAGCCATTTCTGTCCAAAGATCATTACCTTCACGAGAACGCTCTCCTACACCAGTAAAGATTGAGTAACCACCGCTCTCTGTAGCGATATTATGGATAAGCTCCTGGATAAGTACTGTCTTACCTACACCGGCACCACCGAAAAGTCCGACCTTACCACCCTTAGCATAAGGAGCAAGTAAGTCGATAACCTTGATACCTGTCTCAAGCATTTCAACAACCGGGCTCTGGTCCTCGAATGTAGGTGGCTCTCTATGGATGCACCAATGCTCTCCATTATCAAGCTTCTCACCATTATCAAGTGTGTCACCTAATACGTTGAAAAGTCTACCAAGTGTCTGCTCACCAACTGGTACAGAAATACCAGTGCCTGTAGCAGTTACTTCCATATCTCTACATAGTCCCTCAGAAGGAGCAAGCATGATACATCTAACCACGCCTAAACCGATGTGCTGAGAGACCTCCATTACTCTTTTCTCATCCCCTACCATAACGTATAGGGCATCTCTAATGGCAGGTAGGTCATTATCTTTAAATTCTACATCGACAACAGGTCCTGAAACCTGGACGATTTTTCCTTTTAACTCTGACATGTTTAACCTCTCTTACCTTTTAGCTTTTTTCTTTTTAAGCGCCTTCGCACCACCGATTACCTCAGTAATTTCCTGTGTAATCTGTGCCTGACGCACTCTATTGTATTCGATAGATAACTCTCGAAGAATCGCTTCCGCATTGTCAGTAGCTGACTGCATAGCCATCATTCTCGCATTCTCTTCACTGGCTGAACACTCAACCAAAGCTCCATAAATGAAAGCTGTAAAGTGGTTGTGTACCAAATGTTCCAAAACCGATGAAAGAGATGGATAGAATGGATACCATGAATCTCCGCCCTCTTTGAAAGCTTCAAGCTCGTAGTTATTGATTGAGTGAACGTGTTTTGTTCCTTCCTTCATCTCAGTAGCTACTTTACTTGTTCCCTCTGTATCAGATTCGACTTCCTGAACCTGCTCCTTAATAAACTTGTGTGTTTTTAAAGGAAGCAAACGTTCTACGCAAGTCTCTTCTGTAACAGAATTGAGCATCTTTGTGTAAATAATATCGATTCTATCAAGCTCTTCTCTGTTGTATAAATCGATAAGATACTCGGAAATGACACGCGCTCTATGCATTGAAGGATTGTTTGCAGAATATCTGAAATTCTCGTCTACGTTATATCCATTGTTTATAAAAAACGCTCTACCAGTCTCACCTACAACGAATAGCTTGTATTCGTCCTTAGATAAGCCTCCGATTCGCTGAAGTGCAAACTTGATGGCGTTGTGGTTGTATGCACCAGCCATACCCTTGTCACCTGTAAATACTACGAATCCACGTTTTTTAATGGTCTCCTGATCATCCTCAACACGGTTATCAAAATAGATGTGTCGGATGTTAGGCATTCTAACAAGATTTTCTGCAATACCTTTTTGGGTTCCTTCAAAGAATGGCAATGTCTCTTCAAGCTTTGACTTTGCCTTACGCAATTTCATTGAAGACATCATGTACATGGCTCTTGTAATCTTCATTGTATCCTGAATACTATTTATTCTATTTAGGATTTCCTTTGTACTTGCCATGGTTTACTCCTGATTCTTTTTGAACTCCTCTGCTGCGTCAACAATAGAAGCCTTAATATCCTCTGACAAATCCTTTGTTGACTCGAGCTGGCTGATGATTGCGCTATGCTCTGTTGCAAAGAACTCAAGCATATCTGCTCTAAACTTCTTAAGCTTTGAAAGCTCAACATCACTAAAGATATGAGCGTTTGCAGCTACAAGAATGATAACCTGCTCTGCCATTGAGAATGGTCTGTTAAGAGGCTGCTTTAATAATTCCATAAGGGCACGACCATGAGCCAACTGCTTCTTTGTTGCATCATCAAGATCTGATGAGAACTGTGTGAAGACTTCCATCTCACGGTACTGAGCCAAATCGATACGAATTGAACCAGCGGCTTTCTTCATAGCCTTTGTCTGGGCAGCACCACCAACACGGGATACAGAAAGACCTACGTTTACGGCTGGTCTCTGACCTGCGTTGAAAAGCTCTGACTCAAGGAATATCTGACCATCAGTAATAGAAATTACGTTTGTAGGAATGTAAGCTGAAAGGTCACCAGCCTGAGTCTCAATAATTGGAAGAGCTGTAATTGAACCGCCACCTGCTTCTGGTGTGATTCTTGCAGAACGCTCCAATAATCTTGAATGTAAGTAGAAAACATCACCAGGATATGCTTCACGTCCAGGTGAACGCTCTAACAGCAATGAGATTGCACGGTATGCAACCGCATGCTTTGATAAATCATCATAAACGATAAGTACGTCCTTGCCTGAATACATAAAGTACTCTGCAAGTGCTGTACCAGAATATGGTGCAATATACTGAAGTGGTGCTGGATCAGATGCTGTTGCACTGACGATAATTGTGTAATCCATTGCACCGTTTTCTTTTAATGTGTTAACAAGCTTTGCAATTGTAGATGCCTTCTGACCAATAGCTACGTATACGCAGATAACATCCTTGCCCTTCTGGTTGATGATTGTATCAGTAGCGATAGATGTCTTACCTGTCTGTCTATCACCGATGATAAGCTCACGCTGTCCTCTACCAATTGGGAACATTGAATCGATTGAAAGAAGACCTGTCTCCATTGGCTGGCTAACAGACTGTCTGTCAACGATACTTGGAGCTGGACACTCTACTGGTCTAAATCCATCTGCCTGGATTTCTCCATTTCCATCAAGTGGAGAACCAAGGGCATCAACAATACGTCCAAGGAAACCGTTACCTACTGGAAGACCTGCCATCTTGCCTGTACGAACAACCTTTGAACCTTCTTTGATTTCTGTATCACGACCGAAAAGGATAACACCTACTTCATCGCGACGAACATCCTGAACCATACCTCTTACGCCGCAATCGAAAATAACGATTTCGCCGTAGAATGCATGATCAATACCGTCTACGTTGGCAATTCCATCACCTACCCAGTTAACGATACCAACTTCCTTCTGCTGAGCTTCAAGCTTGAAGTCCTCTACGTTAGTTCTGAGAATTGAAAGAATGCTTTCATCAACAGCTGAAACACCAACTGCCTTATTAATCTTTGTAGCGAACTGCTCAATACGACCCTGCTCGCTCCAGTCATATTCTTTTGTACCCACTGAAAGAATGAAACCACTCTTTAGTGAATCGTCCTGTACTAATTCAAGCTGGATGTCTCCATTACCAGTTTCCTTAGCAAGGAAATTCTTGATACCTGCAAGCTGCTCATCAGAAGGTGCTGTAACATAGCGAAGCTTCGCTCTGTCAACCTTTTCAGTCTTAGTCTGAAGAGATTCCTTGTATGCAGCTCTAATATCATTAAATAAATCAAAATCTCCGTTATCACATAGCAATTTGAAGAAATTGCGGATTTCGTGAGGGAAGATGCTATCAATAACAACATGCTTCTTAGCGATTGCTACTGTAGGATCTGATAATTCCTCTCCAATTGCAGGTACAGCCTCTAGTATAGAAGCGGCAGACTGCAAATGTGCTTCTGCATTATCTATGCTATGTAGGTCACGGGCATAGTTTAAAGATTTCTCTGTCACTTTTATTCACCTGCTTTACCTAAAAATTCATCAAACAGTTTGCTATCGATATCAGCTCCTGTTTTGCTACCAACAACTTTTGTAGTTGCATCAACTACTATATCTGCAATTTCTTTCTTTGCACTAGCGATAATCTGGCTCTTCTCGTGATTAGCCTCTGCAACTGCTGCATCATGAATGTTCTTTGCATCAGTCTTAGCATCGTCTAATATCTTCTGATACTGGCCATCAGCGCTCTTTCTTGCTTCCGCAATAATCTGCTTCTTCTCAGTCTCAGCCTCTGCTACCTTCTGCTCATACTGTGCAGCAAGTTCATTAGCCTCGTTTTCCTTTGCTGTAGCTTTTGCATAAACCTCATCAGCCTCTTCCTGACGCTTAGCAATAATCTTGCCAATTGGCTTAAAGAAGAAGATTCTGAAAGCTACAACCAGGATAAGAAGATTGACTACTGTCCAAAGAATACTCCAAAATTGAATGTTAATCATATCTAATACCTATCCTTTATTATTAATAGAACTTGTTATTACAATACGAACATTATCATAAGAGCGATAACGAAACCGTAAATAGCTGTTGCCTCTGCAAGGGCACAACCTAAGATAAGGTTCTTCTGAATCTTGCTCTCTGCTTCTGGCTGACGTGCAATACCTTCGCAAGCCTTACCTGTTGCGATACCGATACCAATACCAGCACCAAGACCTGTTACTACTGCAATACCTGCTCCAACTGCGATTAAAGTGTTCATAAAATTTTTCCTCCTAAAGCTCGCCGACATTCACTCTGTGTAAGCTTGTTACGATTACAAGCCTTATAGATTCTCCGCTCGACTACATGTCTCGCTTGAGAATCATAAGAGCTTGATATCTACAAGCTCATTATCATTTTTTGAGTCGGCTCTTCTACTTGATTAAAAATACCATAAAAATTTTCTTTTCGATTCTTTATTCAATAGCTTCCTTTAAATATAAAGAAGTTAAGAATACGAATACGTATGCCTGAAGTAATCCATCAAACAAATCAAAGTATAATGAGAATACAGCAGGGATAACTGGTGGAACGACGATTTTAAGAAGTTCCATAATTACAAACGCACCAAGTACATTACCAAAAAGTCGCATACATAACGACAATGGTCTTGTGAATACATCAAGAATGTTAAATGGTGTTACTATAGCAACGGGCTCAACAAATGAATGTAACCATTTCTTTACGCCCTTGTGATAAATACCGGCAGCTTCTACCAAAACAATACTCATAAGAGCAAGTGCTGCTGTAACATTTACATCCTTAGTAGGTGACTTGAAACCAAACAAACCAATGATGTTAGATAAACCAATGTACAAAAGTACTGTGATAAGGTAACCGGAATATGCCTTTCCCTCTTCACCTAAGGTTGCACCAACAATGGCATTTAGTTTCTCGTAAATAAGCTCGGCAAATGCCTGCTTTTTACTGATGTTTTGTGTCTTTAGTCCCGTAGTCAAAAATATGGCTATGAGAATAAGCACGGCCATTACGATCCAGGTAACTACGACTGATTCATAAATCGGAATATCAAATCCTCCGATATGGAGCCTGAATACCTCTTCGCAATTTAGCTCTTCTACAAGCTTTTCTGCTAAAGTCAAGAAAACACCTCCTATTCATTTTTTCTCATGCCACCCATTTTATACCTTTCGCACAAAAATATAAGATACAAATTGAGCAATGTGTATAAAGAAAATGTTTGACACGCAATTTACCGGATATTTACTCCGTATGTTTTCACCATACACCTAAAAAAAGTGTCCAGTCAATGCTGGACACTTTTATTTAACACTTTTTTCAAGACTTTTTAGCAATTAGCAATATACCTTTTTGCCCTTGACAAATTTATCCTTAATAATGGCATCGGCATCGTTGTAACACATTCTCTCAATACGCTCTCTGATGGACATATCTCTCATTGAATACATCTTGCTATCGTCGATAACAACTGCATCGAATTCGTATCCATCCTTGAATGTACCAACCTTGCCAAAGTACTCTCCGCCACCTGCTGTAGCAAGATAGAAAACCTCTTCAAATGAAAGTGGCTTAACATCTGTATCAACCAGGCGATAGTACATTTTAGATGCCTGCAATGTAATAAGCATTGTCTTAAGCATATTCATAGATGAACCGGCAGCCACGTCTGTACCAAGACCGACCTTGATGCCTGCATCCATAAACTTTCGGATTGGAGCGATACCGCTTGTCAGGTTCATATTGGAATCGGCACAATGAGCAATGTAAGCACCATGCTTTTTAAGGATGCTCATTTCCTCCTCACCTGAGTATACGCAGTGAGCCATGATGGTAGGTAATTCTGCCGAACCCATAGTATCGAATAGCTCGTATGCATTTGCATAGGAAGTTGAATCAGGAACCAACTCCTTTACCCAAGCAACCTCCGACTGATTTTCAGAAAGATGAGACTGGATTCTCAAATCTCTTTCAGCAGAAAGCTTTCCCAAGCCTCTCATTAAATCATCTGAGCATGATGGAATGAATCGAGGTGTAAGGATAGGCTTTGTGTTCTTATAGCGACCTTCGATAGCAGAAAGCCAATCTAATGTCGCCTGAAGTGAAGCCTCGGCGCTTTCCTCCTGAAGACCTTCGCCACCGTTTCTATCCATATTTACCTTACCAACGTATGTGATCACACCAGTATCCTCTAGCTGATCCATGAGGTTGATAGTTGCTTCATTATGCATTGTTCCAAAAACAACAGCACGAGTTGTAAAGCAACGTCTTAAATCCTCTGCAAAATACCCATATGCCTTTTTAGCATATTCCATATCTGAGTACTTTGCTTCCTCTGGGAATGTGTAGGTAGTAAGCCACTCCAGTAGCTCCTCATCCATACCAATTCCTCGGAAGGTGTACTGAGGTGCATGAACATGCAAATCAGTCATGCCCGGGATGATTAAACGCTCGCCGTAATCATACAGCTGCAATCCCCTGTACTGCTCAGGGAGCTCTGTGAAGGCACCTTTGCAAATGCCATCCACACAAACAAGATAACCTCTATAATATGTAGTTATTCTCTTTTCTGATTCCGAGAAGGCAATGCCTCCTCGTAGTACAAAACTTTCATTCATATAAATACCTAACAGGAAGATGCAGCCTAGCCCTGTAAACCTCTAGCCTGTCTATCCATATCCTCGACTACGATATCGTAAATCTCGCCAAGTGTTCTGCAGTACTCAAGAACCTTCCATGGCTCGTTTGTATGATAGTGAATCTTGATAAGCTCCTCATCACCTACTGCAAGTAAGCTGTCGCCAACAAAATTCTCTGTGATGTAATCGTTGATTGCATCCTCATCAAGATCCTCGCCCTCGATAAGAAGCTGTGTGTCATATCTAAATTCAATTGTCTGTTCTGGTAACATATTTATTTCCTCCAATATTTTCTTTTCGAAAAACTACAGAAATACTTTACCACATCTATAAAAAAAAGGCGAGCCAGTCTGTTAGTTTAGACTGACTCGCTTTTAATTAAAGTTTATCATTACGTTTTACATATGTAGGGGTGACAGATTCTGATACAATCTTCTTGATTTTCTTCACCTCAACCCATTTATCTACTACCGCATTTTCGATATAAACTCCATCTCCAATATCAGCGTATGAAAGAATAATTGAGTTTCTAACTACTGCCCCTTTTCCAATATGAACATTTCGTCCGATAATAGAATTTTCAACTGTACCTTCTATCAAGCCGGCATTACATACCATTGAATTGGTAACACTTGCTCCGTGGAAATATTGGGTTGGGCAAGCGTCTGTTGTCTTAGTGTAGAATGGCCAATCACTTGTGAAAAAGTCCATTGCCGTTGCATATTCAAGCATCTCCATGTTTGCCCTGTAGTAGTCATCCAGGCTTGTTATTGCTGCAAAGAATCCTTTGTGCTGGTAGCCTCTCACATCCAGTGTCTCGCACGCTAATGCAATCATGTCCGCAAGAGAATATGCAGATGATTCTTTCTTGGCCTTTTTAATCAAATCAACAAATATTTCTTTCGACATTACATAGGTGTCCATGCTGATAAGCTTTTCCTTAGCTGTACCCATGTTGCGTTCCAAAGACTGTACGCCCTTTTGCTTATTCAAGGTAACCACATTACATGCTCTGTAGTATTCCTTCGCCTGGTCTACCTTATGATAAAGCAAGGTGATATCTGTTCCAGATGCCACATGCTCGTCTAAAAGCTTTTGATAATCCTGTTTGTAAATCATGTAGCTAGGAGCCACGATTACATAGTCCTGAGGCATGCGCTCTATCTGCTCCAGGTTTTCCAGATAGGCATTGATATCTGTATTGTAGATAGAACTGTGACCATTATTCTGTGTAAATAACAGCTGGATGTTGCCTCGTTTTGAATTGATATTGTAGTGGCGTCCATCACCAATGTGCTCAACAATAGAACGAGGTCTACTGTTCAAATATACGTGTATACGATTTATACCGCTATTACTCATATTTGAGATAGGAAAATCGATAACTCTAAATCTTCCCAGGAATGAGAAAGCGCCAATTGGTCTATAGTCATGAAGACCTTCTACTCTGATATAGTTTGCGGCGGAATTAATCACGCCAAATGCTTTGTTTGCCATATTAATCCTCCCCCTTTACATTTTTTGCAACAAGAAGGATTTCCTCGCTCTTCTTATTTCCTACTTTGGCGTTCTTTCCTATTCTGATATTTTCAGCCACAAGAGCTCTTGTGACAGTGGCTCCTTCTTCAACAATAGCCCCCGGCATAAGCACTGAATCTATTATCTTTGCGCCTGGTGCAATCTTTACATTTGAAAAGATAACTGACCTGGATACCTCTCCACCTATGTGAGCACCCTGGTTGATATATGCCCCATCGATTTTTGCCGAAGAAGCAATGTACTGTGGAATGATACCTGTGTCTTCTGTGTAAATCTTCCATGATGTATCATCCAGATTAAGCTCATTGTCGCTATCCAGAAGATCCATATTGGCTTCCCAAAGAGAATCGATTGTTCCAACGTCCTTCCAATAACCTGAGAACTCATAGGCATAAAGCTTTTTATCTCCATTTAACATTACCGGAATAATGTCCTTACCAAAATCATGGCTTGAATCAGGATTCTTCATATCCTCTATCAGAAGCTTTCTCATAGTTTTCCATGTGAAGATATAAATACCCATAGATGCCAGATTACTCTTTGGCTTTTCCGGCTTCTCCTCAAACTCGATGATTCTTCGATTGTCATCTGTGTTCATGATGCCAAATCGGCTTGCCTCTTTCATTGGCACACCACGAACAGCTATTGTAGCATCTGCCCCCATTTCCTTATGGAAAGAAAGCATCTTATCATAATTCATTTTATAAATATGGTCACCTGATAGTACCAAAATGTACTCTGGATCATAAGCATCGATAAAATCGATATTCTGAGAAATAGCATCTGCAGTACCTCTATAAACATCAAGGCCACTGTCCGCCTTCTCTCTAGGTGTAAGGACGAAGACACCACTATCCTTTGTGTCCAAGCCCCATCTTCCACCTGCCGCAACATAACTGTTTAGCAAAACAGATTCATACTGTGTCAAAACACCTACGATATCAATTCCACTATTAGCACAGTTACTGAGTGGGAAATCGATAATACGATATTTTCCACCGTAAGCAACGGCCGGTTTGGCAACTTTGTTGGTTAACTCATGCAGACGGCTACCACGACCACCTGCTAGAATCATAGCTAGCATACTTGTCTGAGCCATATTATCCCCCCTAACTTTCTTCTTTTATCTCCTTCTGTAAACAAACAACACACGTTTTATAGATAATATTTTAATAGTTTTGCACAAATAAGGCAATGTTTTGGTCATTTTTTTATGCATTTTTCTAACACTTGTTGGGCACAACATAATCAAAATATTGTTCTGTATTGTCTTAATTTTCGAATAATTCTGAATTTAAAAAAATTGTGGGTTTTCTCTTGACTTAGGGGCTGGGCCATAGTATTATATGTCTTGTCGTTAGGACATATGGTTCCTTGGTCAAGCGGTTAAGACGTCGCCCTCTCACGGCGAAAACAGCGGTTCGATTCCGCTAGGAACTGCTAAGAGCATCGCAAATGCGATGCTCTTTTTTTTGCATATATCAATATTAGTAAAAATGGCGCCAGCTCCGAAGCTAGCGCCTTATTTATTAGAATAAACTCTTTACTGTAGGATAAAGCTTCTTGAATTCCTGATATCTCTCTTCGTATTTACGAATTAATTCTGGATCAGGCTCTACTGTTGTCTTTACCTTTACAAGCTTATCACAAGCCTCTTCTACAGTAGCGTACTCACCGCAGCCAACTGCTGCAAGGATTGCGCCACCAAGTCCTGGGCCTTCCTCATTCTCCAAAATATCAAGCTTCAGATTCATAACTGATGCAATAATCTGCTGCCATAATGGAGACTTTGCACCGCCACCACAAATCTTGCTTCGCTCAATAACGATACCCTGGCTGCGTGCAACCTCAAGCGAATCACGAAGGCCAAAAGCTACGCCTTCAAGAACTGCCTGTGTCATATCCTCACGTGTTGTATCCATAGACATGCCGATGAACATAGCACGTGCATCTGGATTGTTGTGAGGGCTACGCTCTCCCATAAGGTATGGAAGATAGAATACACGATTCTCCCCAAGGTTCTTGATACCAGCCTGCTCTGCTGGATAATCCTTTGTCTTGAGGATTTCATCCATCCACCACTTATTACAAGATGCTGCTGAAAGCATGCAGCCCATGAGGTGATAACCACCATCAGCGTGGTCAAATGAGTGAAGTGCATTGGCAGGGTCTACTGTAAAGTTCCTGCTAGAAATGAAGATTGTGCCTGAAGTACCAATTGAAAGATTACACTTGCCCTCTCCAACTGTACCTGTACCAACTGCAGCTGCAGCGTTGTCGCCAGCACCTGCGATAATCTTTACATCATTTGTAAATCCAAGCTCTGCTGCAACATCTGGCTTGATAGTGCCAACTACTTCATAGCTCTCGTAGAGCTTAGGAAGCTGAGCCTCAGAAACATGGCAAATATCCATCATTTCCTTGCTCCAGCATCTATTCTTAACATCGAGTAAAAGCATACCACTGGCATCAGAATAATCTGTGCAGAAGCTTCCAGAAAGCTTGTATGCCAAGTAATCCTTTGGAAGCATAATCTTTGCTACCTTAGCCCAAAGGTCTGGCTCATTTTCCTGCATCCAAAGAATCTTTGGAGCTGTAAATCCAGCAAAAGCAATATTTGCTGTGTAATCAGAAAGCTTATCCTTTCCAATCACATTGTTGAGATACTCTGTCTCTTTTCCTGTACGTCCATCATTCCAAAGAATTGCAGGACGAATAACATTGTCATCTGCATCAAGTGTTACAAGGCCATGCATCTGACCGCCAAAAGAAATACCCGCAACTAATGATTTATCAACCTCTGATGTAAGCTCCTTCAAGCCAGCCATAGACTGAGCCCACCAATCCTCAGGCTTCTGCTCAGACCAACCTGGATGTGGGAAGCTAAGGTCATATTCCTTTGAAACTATTTTCTTGATATCACCGTTGCCTTCCATGAGAAGAAGCTTTACAGCAGATGTACCAAGATCAACTCCGATATAATACATAACTATAATCTCCTATTCTAAAAATGGCTGGCCGAAGCCAGCCATAAATTAACTAATTATGCGAATGGATTCTCTGTTGGGTAACGTACGCCTGCTGGCTGGTTGTATCCGATTTCGTCTACCTCTACTCCGATGTACTTGAATACTTCGTAGAGAGCCTTTCCATAGTGACCGAATGCAACTGCTCCGTGATGTGGGAATCCCTTTTCGATTAACCAGTGACGATAGAAGCGTCCCATTTCTGGAATAGCAAATACACCGATTGAACCGAATGACTTAGTACGTACATCAAGAACCACGCCCTGTGCGATATAAGCACGAAGGATGTTGTCTGCTGTAGACTGAAGTCTGTAGAATGTGATTTCACCTGGAGCGATATCGCCTTCAAGTGTTCCGTTTGTAACTTCCTCTGGAAGTGTACGAGCCATAATCTTCTGGTTTCTCATCTCGCAGAATGCAAGCTTCTTAGAGCATGTATTTCCGCAGTGGAATCCCATGAATGTATCCTGAAGTGTATAGTTTGTCTTACCCTTGATTTCCTCGTTGTACATATCCTTTGGTACTGAGTTGTTGATATCAAGAAGTGTAACGATGTCTTCTGAAACAACTGTACCGATGAACTCTGAAAGACATCCGTAAATATCAACTTCGCAAGATACAGGAATGCCTTCACCTGTTAATCTTGAGTTTACATAGCAAGGAACGAAACCAAACTGTGTCTGGAATGCAGGCCAGCACTTGCCAGCGATTGCTACGTATTTACGATATCCCTTGTGATCTCTTACCCAATCCTTAAGTGTAAGTTCGTACTGAGCAAGCTTTGCAAGAACCTCTGGCTTCTTGTTTCCAGCGCCAAGTTCTTTTTCCATATCTGCAACAACCTCTGGAATACGGCTGTCACCTTCATGCTTATTGAATGCTTCGAAAAGATCAAGCTCTGAGTTCTCCTCGATTTCAACACCAAGGTTGTAAAGCTGCTTGATTGGTGCATTACAAGCAAGGAAGTTAAGTGGACGTGGTCCAAAGCTGATAATCTTAAGGTCTGAAAGTGCGATTACGGCACGAGCGATTGGCTCGAACTCATGAATCATATCAGCGCAATCCTCAGCGTCACCGACTGGATACTCTGGGATATAAGCCTTGATGTTACGAAGCTGTAAGTTGTAGCTAGCGTTGAGCATACCGCAGTAAGCATCGCCTCTACCATCAAGAAGGCTGTTGCCTGACTCTTCTGCTGCTGCAATAAACATCTTTGGTCCTTCAAAGTGCTTTGCAAGAAGTGTCTCTGAAATTTCTGGACCGAAGTTTCCAAGATATACGCAAAGTGCGTTACATCCTGCTTTCTTAATATCCTCGAGAGCCTGTACCATGTGGATTTCGCTCTCTACTATACAAACTGGGCACTCATAGATGTGCTCTGCACCGTACTTCTTTGTATAAGCTTCAATAAGTGCCTTTCTTCTGTTTACTGATAAGCTCTCTGGGAAGCAGTCACGAGAAACTGCTACTACACCAATTTTTACATTTGGCATGTTGTTCATTGTAATTACCCTCCTTAAATACCGCGGCTCCTTTTACAAAAAAAATAAGCCTCCAAAACGTTTTTTGATAATCAAATGATATCAAACAAAACATTTTGGAGACTTTTAAATCTTTACTATGTGATGTCAATTTTTTGACTTTTATTTAGTTAACAAAAACATCGCGTCTGTTGTTGAAGTATGTACGGTTTACAAAGATCATAACGATTGAAACAACAATTTGAGTAATTGTAGTAGCATCACCAGCAAATGTGCTGAGAATAATTGAAGCACCAATTATATAAATAATTGATAATACAGACTGAACACCATACATCAAGCAAACTAAAGTGCCTGCCTGCTTCTTACGTTTGATAATAGATAGTGCTGTCACAACGCCCAATGCTACAGTAGCAAGTAAACAAATTCCGTAAAGAACATCTAATACTTTAAGACCTGTGAAGAAGCTATAAACAAGATCTGCATCCTCACCATAAATTAATCCAGTAATAAGTGAAATACCAGAACCGAGATTAACAAGTGCGCCTGCCCACAAAGCGAAATATCCAAGGAAGTTTGCCCATTTCAAACCAAGGACTGGCTGTGGTGTGTAATACTGTGTTGAACCATCAAACTGTGGTGCTGGATTAACTGGCGCACTAGCCTGTGCTGTCTCGTTTACCTGAGCTGTGTCGTTTGCCTGTGCTACAGGATTACCGCAGTTTGGACAAAATAGTGTGCCCTCTTCTAACTGTGTACCGCATGAACTACAAAACATATCATTTTCCCTCTTTTCTTTTATTTTAGATTTGAATTCGTCCTTCAAATCTGTTTGATGAAATTATAATATACTATATTATAATAAATATCAATAGTAAACTTTAAAAGTATTGTAAAAATACCATCATTTTTTATAATCCGCTAATCTATCAGAAACTCCATTCAGGAATTCTGCCATTTCAAAGGATACTTTTGTTATATCCTGAGATTCGTAAACAGCCTTTCCTTTAGTAGCTTTTGCCTTATCTTTGTAGGCTGCATGCTCTGATGGCACATAAAGGAAGTTAATTTCCATGCCCTGCTTCAAGTATTGAAGACTGGCGTTTATAAATATCTGAAGCATGTAGTCATCCATCTTATGGATTTTCTTGAAAGCTCCGGAGAAATATTTTGCAGGAAGATTGTTGTCCTGATAAATGTGGATTTGTTTCAATCCCATACGAGCTGCTATGTACATAGCAAACAAGGCAGCAAGCTCCTCTCCCGCCACATTAGATGCTCTAAAGAGCCAATCAAAATCTGTACCCCTTTCAAGGGCATATTTGTAAAGGCTAAGCTTTGATTCCTCTGCATTGTAGAAAACTACACCAAAGAGAATTCTAGTGCTTTCGAAATTGGCGCCCACTTTATCGCCACCACCATCTACAAAGGCAATATTACACTCAGATGTAAGACTATCAAAGTCACAACCATAGCGAGCCATCAAAGTCTTTACATCCTCATTTGCGCTAATGTCATCAATAGAAACTGGCGATGCAAATGCAGTCTTGAAGGCTTTTGTAATAAGTGCCACCTTGTCAATGCACTGCTCCTTAATCTGGGAATCAAGAATGTTGTATTTTCCTCCATCCTCTACAGTTACCTTTTGAAGATTCTGGAAAGCATCAGCTGCAGTCACAATATCATTTTTAACAGTTGCAGATTTAGCAGCTCCGCTAGTTACAGAGCCTCCTTTCATAAAAGCCTCTGCCTCTGCCATAGATGTAAAGCCCTTAAACACAGGCCCCTTGAAGCCATCAACTTGCGCCTTAGCCTCATCCCATGTGTGGTATATTCCAGGCTTTCTACCTACTCTGACTGCATATACTTTCTTTGCCATTATTATTCATTACTCCTTCTGTACTCGCTTGGGAGTACTCCGTATTTGTCTCTGAATGCATTTGAAAATGCCTTTGAATTTGGGAATCCATTTCCCAGAGCAATATCTACAATCTGACCATTTGTCTCTTCCAATTCACGGACTGCATGCTCCAAACGAATGCCAAGCAGATAATCCTTAAAATTGATACCAGCATGCTTCTGGAACATTCTGGAAAGATATGATGGAGAATAGTTAAACTGTTCTGCCATGGATTCCAAAGAAATGCTTTCCGCATAATGGTCCTTCATGTATCTCGTGATATTAGAAAGCTTTTTCAATTGCTTACTGTTCTTAAGTATCTCTTCGTTAACATTAAACTTTCGATATTTTGTAACCAAAATATAAAGAAGCTCATAATATAAGCTAAGAACCTGAAGCTTGTTTGCTTCCTCTCCATTTGTATAAATAAGATACATCTCCTGCAAAAGTGTAAACACACGATGGTCTGTTTCTCTGTCTCCATGTGAAAACCAGATAAACTGCTCATCTGTAAAATACTCCGCAAATGTATCCTGTGGAATCTGTAATACCACAGTTTTATTAACATCTGGAGCTGCTATACTATGAACCTCGTTGCTATTAACTATAACAAACTCGCCACCGTTAAGAGGAAAACGCTTTTCTTGGAGAGTAAATTCCAATCTGCCCTCCCATACAGCGAAAATCTCGATTGAACGGTGCCAGTGTTTTTCCCTTACATAATTTCCATTCTGACCTTCAAAAGCAAAAAGCTTGAATGGAAGCCCCTCATCAGTCACTACTACTTCATGCTGATAGTTCTTTAAATCCATTACAAAATCTCCCTAAAATACCTACAATCTCCATCAGTTTCGTATCCCACAATAACGAAACCGAGTTTTTCTAACAAATGTCTGCTGGCTAAATTTTCAGGATCACATCTTGCAATTAAGCTTGTGAGCCCATATTCATCCCTAGCCAGTTCCATTATCTTTGAGCAAACCTCATAGGCAAGCCCCTGCTTCCATCTGCTGGATGCAATAGCAAAGCCCATTTCCGCCTGGTTTTCTCTATCACAGGTTTCCCGCACTTCTAAACCTGCTCTACCTATTAATTTACCCGTGAATCTATCGAAAATCAACCACATTCCAAAACCATACAGCTTGTAAATATATTCTATATAGTTTTCCTGATATTGCTTTTCTTCCTCATACTCAAAAAGCGGTTCCATATAATCGGTCATATGTGGCTCAGAATACAATTCAAATAGTGCATCCAAATCAGCCATCCCAAATTCTCTTATAAAGCACCGCTCCGTAAATGCGATATCCCATGGTATGCCGGCACATCGTCTGTAGATGTTTTCAAAATCTTCATCTTCTATTTCATCCACGTCAATAAGTACCTGGGAGCAGTTAATATGCTGAGCGCCTTCCTTTTCGTAGGCCGCCACCGGTATATGCTTGCTTGTGCACTCATCAACAACAGCCTGGCTATCAGTCAGCACCAAAGTGCCAGGCTCATAGTCAGGCTGTAATTCTGTTACATTGTTTATTATTATTTTTCTTTTAAGGAATCTTTCCTGAGTCACACCTCTACTCCTAGGTCACATCAATACGGCATGTCATGGTATAAGTCTTGCCATTTGATTTCTTCATTCTTACAGTCAATGTGCCTGTTCCTTTGCCAACTGATGTAATCACCCCATTGGAATCAACAGTGAACACACTGGCATCTGAGGATTTGTATGTCACATTGTATTGCTTATCTGTACTATTCAAATAGTCTAGATTAATCGCTACCTGGGCAGTGCTACCGTTGCTCATAGAATAAGTGGCATCATCTGGCAATGTGATGTTTCCTATATTTGTGCCATTGTTTGCATATTTCTTTGAAGATGTAGCCTTTGCTGTAGATGTGCTACTTGTTGATGCAGTTGTAGTAGCTGTTGTTGTGGTGCTAGCTGTACTTGCAGTGCTTGTTGTATTTGTCGAACTGCTTGCCTCGCTGCTTGAAGAGCTACTTGTAGTATCTGATGTAGTGATAGTGTCTGTTGAAGCTGTGTCTGTACCTGATTCAGCAGCCTTCTCTTCATCAGTCTTGCCAAGCTTTACATACATAGCTGGTCTGATTCCATCACCAAGATAATAGTACTTTCTTTCGATGAGCTTCTTTGCATCATTTACAAACAGTCCCTGAGCCGGGTCATCATAAGCGTTTGTTCTAAGAGGCCATGTGTTGCTGGTCTCGTATTTCATAGTATCCTTGTACTCTGTGTACTCATCTGAAGAAAGGAAGAATATATAATCAGAAGTTGTACTCTGATTGTTGTAAATATTCATATTGAGAGAGTTCTTAACATTTCCGGCAAGGTAATAAGCATCCAAAGTAGTGTCATGATAGAAATTCATAAGACTTGTCTGGGCTGCTTCCTCAGTAAGAGATGTCTTCTGGATTGTGGCTCTCTCAGCGTCTGTAAAGCACTGCTGATAGAAAATCTGATTGAGCCAACCCCTCCAATAGTTGTCCTCCCATTTAACGTAGCCAGCAGAAGAATTACTATTTAAATACATCTGATTGATTGAATCTCTGTATGCAAGTACCGAATATGAATGTAAGGTTTTTCTTGAAACAAGAAGGGCAACCTTTGTAGTATCATCATAAGTAAGAATTGTCCAGTTGATAATATGCCCATCCAACGTTCCAAAAGCAATATCATCACCTTCTGCATATGTTCCTGAGGATTTCTTTTTAGCAGCATCTGCCTGTAGTGACAAACCAAGAACTGCTACTCCCATAAATACGGCCAGTGAAAAGGCCAATATCTTTTTTGAAACTTTGATTGCTCTTCTCATATATAATCTCCTAACACAAAAATATGTGCATAATTCCCTTTATATCTTTATAGTAATATCGTGTATTTTTAAAGTCAAATTAATATTGGATAATTAACAAATTTATCATTTTTGATAATTGTAAATTTCAATTTCAGTTGCTATACTATCCTTCTGTATAAAGTTATATCGAGTTTTAAGGAGACATAATGACAAAGAAAGAAATGTTTAAAATGTTGCACGATGAAGAACCTGTTCTTCGTGCAGAAATCACTGCATTGTACTCAGTTTTAGATCACAAACTGGGGCTCCACGGTGCAGAAGTTCCAATCACCTTTGGAATGGATGAAAAGGCTCTTGGTTCTTATCTTCCACCTTCATATGATGATGAAGAACAATTCCAGTTTTCACTATTTTTCATCGGCTTTTGCTTGAATGAGCAGCTTTCAAAGTCCGATCGAATCAATTTATATAAGCATGAATATGCACACTACATGACACGTCACATCAGCATCCCAAGCGAATACACATGGCAGCCAGGAGTACACGGCAGTGCATGGAAATACTGCTGCAGCCTTATCGGAGCCATCCCTGCAGACTACTACGTAGAAGGCCAGAGCCTAAAAAAAGTAGACTATGATTCAGTTTTAAAGCGTCCTACAGTAGACCACAAGCAGGTTCAGATGCTCGATACTTATCGCACACAGCGCGCTTACAAAAATATGGAAAATTCGAAAATACGATATGAAGTAGGCGATGTTGTTTCTCATCCAAAATTTGGAGAGGGAACAGTCAAAGAAATTGAAAAGCAGCCATCATCTGTACGTCTCCACATCGCATTCGGGGACGAAGTCAAAATCATCGACCAGAAGTGGCTTGTAAAAACTGGCTACAAAAAAGTTTCGGAAACCTAGGTTTCCGAAACTTTTTTCATAACCGCATCAAGTGTTTCCTCGAGGCCGAGGCCACCCTCATCTACGGTAACATCTGCATATTTTTCATACAGTGGAATTCTTTCGTCGTAAAGAGACTTAAGATTCTGACCATCTTTTAGCACAACCCCACGGCCCTTTAGGCTGCCGAGTCGACTATCAAGTGTTTCATAATCAAGCTTAAGATAAACTACAGTTCCAATTTCCTTTAGATGTTCCATTGCTTCCGCGCCATAGATAACACTACCGCCTGTTGCAATGACAGTTTTAGTTGTTGAAATATGGGCATTAACGTCATTTTCTATTTTCAAGAAGCCATCAACACCATCTTCTGCGATTATCTCTTTTAAAAGACGTTTTTCCCTTTCCTGAATCAGTAAATCCGCATCCACAAACTGATATCCCAATTCCTTTGCCAATACAACACCTAAAGTACTTTTGCCAACACCAGGCATTCCAATCAGAACTATGTTTTCTTTCATTTTAATTATGTCTCCTAATCATTCACTATAAATGTTAGGGGTATTGTACATGATTTGCTTTAAAAGAAAAAGCACTATTTATTATAATCTTCCCTTTCTATAAAATATTGCAAATCCTAATCCTGCTACAAGGACTGCCGCTGAAACTCCAAGTAAAATCCATGTCTGTGAATCTAACTCAGATAGTGACTGAGCTGTATCTGTAGAATCTTCTGACTCTGTAGTCTCCTCTGACTCAAATCCAGCCTGGCCTCCTGCCATGCCCATACCGCCTCGGCCACCTTGGCCCATGCCGCCCATTTGACCCATACCGCCTGCTGTAGCCTCTCCTGCAGTAGTTACCACATCTTCAAGTGTAACTGTCTCGGATTCATCACCAACAGTAATTGTATATGTTTCACCGATTACTAAATCTGGACTGCTTATATTAATTGAAGAAAAGCTGTATGGTACCACCCATGAAAGGATTTCGTTTCCATCTGCATCCTCAACTGTAACTGTTGTTCCAGCCTCCACAGAAGCGCTCGTTGTGTAAAGTATAGATGCCTGTGTGGATGTACTATCAAAGGACTCTGCCATACCGCTGCTTCCAGCAGCAATAATTGTTCCTCCTGTGATTACTGCAACTCCACCATTTTCACTTGCATAATCAATAGCGTTATTTGAACCGCCATCTGTTAAACTTATAAAAATCGTACCACCTGATATACGAATATCACCGTTAGAATCAATGCCATCTGCGTCGTTACCACCTTCATTAAATATTCTTAGTGTTCCACCACTTATGCTAATGTATGTTTCCTCCGTAGTTTCAGAATCCGTTGTTGTTGAACTTTCCATTTGGCCCATGCCAAACTCTTCTGTTGAACCACCATTAGCATTTATACCATCATCTGTTGAATAGATGGTGATATCGCCATCTTCTATTTCAATTATTACGGCTTCTATACCCTCGTAAGAATTGCTTATAAGGATAGTTCCACCACCAATGTAAATGCTATCATCACAAGATATTCCATCATCTTCAACATCAATAGTGATATCAGCATCTGTGATGTTTAATGCATCATTTGCCTTCAAGCCATCTGCTGGAGCTGTCACTGTGATTGTTCCACCTGTGATAATCAAATCATCCTTTGAAACAATACCGTGTGAATAGCTTGTTGTAACAGTCAAGCTACCGCTTCCATTTATTGTCAAATCATCGTGTGAGAAGATTGCTCCATCTCTATCATCTTCCACAGCCTCCTCTGAATACTCGCTGCCTGTCTCAATTGTGTTTTCAGAGCCATATGCCAATGTTAAAAATACTTTATCTGCCTGCTCTACGATAATCCCTGCATCATCTGAGCAATAAATATCTACCCCATCAAGCATAATCCAAATTTTGGAATTATCCTCTGCAGAAACAACAATACTTCCATCTGTAAGCTCTCCGCTTACTAAGTAATAACCCGACTGTGTAATATACACACTGCCATCATTTACATAAGCTCCTGACCCCGAAACAGTTATGTCTTCTCCTTCTAAAGTAATTACTGTCGCCTCGGAAGTATCCCAATCACCATCCATATCATTGTTTGTAAAATATGAAGATGTGGTGGTTGTTTCAGAATCCTCATCAACCACCACTGTAAGTCCAAGCTTCTCGCCATTCATAAATAAAACTGTCAGGATGATGGCCAGTATCAAGACCACTACGCAGATGATGTCAATTTTTTTATTAGTTGACATAATCTGTCCTCCTTATCCCATGTAATCGCCGTTATAGCTAACAAGCACTGCGCTTTCTACACCTTCCATATCTGATAACTCGTTAATAAAATCTGTGTTATCTTCCTTAAGTCTGATTTCAAGATTTAATTCAATCTCGCCCTTTCTTGCTGTCTTGCTCTTAACTGCACACTTAGTTGTCTTCTCCTCTAAGTACTTCATTGCTTCTTTTTCTGCAAGATTATCATCACATCTGAGAACTACGATATAAGGATTAACATTTGATTTACGATTCGCAAATACGGTAATAATGATACCAATCAAAACACTACCAAATACTGCAAGTGGAATCATTCCTGCTGCAAGTACGATACCTGCTGCAATTGCCCAGAAAAGAAAAGCTATATCAAGAGGTTCCTTGATTGCTGTTCTAAAACGAACGATAGATAAGGCACCGACCATACCTAACGAAAGAACTACGTTACTGGTTACTGCCAGGATAACGAATGTCGCAATCATTGCAAGAGCTACTAAAGTCACTCCGAAATTCGATGAGTACATAACTCCTGCATATGTCTTTTTGTAAATTAAGAAAATGAATAATCCAATGGCAAATGATAATGCCATCGCAATTACCATATCCAAAACTGTTACACTTGTTACATTGCTTAAAAAGCTTGATTTAAAAATATCGCTAAATGTCATAATCTTCACTCCTTCTATCTCTTAACCATAAATCCTACACTGTGCATACTTTGAAAATGCCTGCACTCTAGTTCCCGGGATTTGTACTGCATCTCTTATTATTTCTGGAAGATATGCATCCCATTTGACCTCCAATATAATTGGAGCGTCGCCCGCTGGAATTGTTACACATTCTGGATTTAAGAAATCCGTTCTATTCATCCCTGTTCTGATGTCATAGTCCAATGTGACTCTTACATTTCCAGGTCCATATATAAATGGCTCTCTGGTGTAATCAACTATGGTCATGGGTCTCATTCCCTGATATTTCATCTTGCAATACAGCTCCTGAATCAGCGAATGAGGAGAATCAATCATCCAATCAATATCTCCATCCACAATCTTCTGTGCCTCTTCCTCTGTTAGTGGAGCATGGTATTTTGTACCAAGACCATTGAATTTACTTTTCTTTTCAAGGTGGATAATTCTTGTGTCGAAGTTATAATATCGTATGCGAAATTTCTCTCGCATGTTCACCCCATCCACTTTTTCACGAAGTGCTTTGTCGTTCAGATTATCGAAATAAAGACTTCTTATAAGATATTTTCCGTCGATTGTATGTGGATCAGGTATCGCTATAGCTGACATCCTTTGCCTTATTGTTAGCAAGTCTGCGTAGGTTATAGCGTGTTTCCATTCATGCCTATACCTCTTTTCCATAATTCACTCCTATCTGTTGCTATTTCTGTATCATTTAGCGGTATATTAACCCTGTCAAGTGTGTGCAACATGATTGTAATGTGAACAAACAGGTACAAGTTTTGTGTTTTTTAGGTTTTTCTAGGGACTTTTGATTGCTATAATAGATTGTAGAATTTTTCTTGTTAATGAAAGGAACCATATGGATAAGAATTTAGCTGTAATATTTCCAGGAGTCGGATATCACTCAGATAAGCCACTTTTGTACTATTCAAAGAAGCTTGCCAAGAATCATGGCTATGAAATAAAGGAAGTTACTTATACATTTTCAAATGATTTGGATTCTATCAAGACAAACGCCGCTCAGGCTGAGGCTGCAATCAACGAAGCTCTCACACAGGTAGTTGAGCAGTTAAAAGATGTCGACTTTTCTTCCTATGATAATGTAATCTTCATCGGCAAAAGCATCGGCACAGCTATCGCTGCCAAATACGCCTTTGACTACGGCATCGATGCTGAAAGCATAGTTTTCACACCAATCGAAATGACTTTCGCCTATATCAATGCTTGTGAAGGCTTTGTCTTCCACGGAAGCGAGGATCCTCTTTGCGATACTGATATGTGTGTTCAGCTTTGTGATGAGCTTTCCATCACATATGCCGTCATCCCAGATGCAAACCATTCCCTTGAAACAAGCAATGTAGATACAGATATTCAAAACCTTCATAGAATAATGAAAATAGTTGATCGATTGTTTTAATAAAAAAAGAGCTTTGGATTATCTCCAAAGCTCTTTGCTTTTATTAACATTATGATTTCCATAATCC
>JAEEGH010006909.1_pt1 | contig 27581 bp, 27 predicted proteins | sample 9134181 | NCBI WGS metagenome assembly JAEEGH01 (sample SAMN16246544, study PRJNA631951) | gut metagenome | biome: gut microbiome; feature: rumen; material: DP-attached | host: Bos | place: Iran: Karaj | collected 2018-10 | reverse complement strand
TACATCCACGACATGCGCATCACCCAGCGTTTCGCCGTGCTCAACCGCAAGGCGATGACCGACGTGATCCTGCGGGGCATGGGGCTGACGAAGGTCGAGGAGTTCACCACGATCCACAACTATATCGACACGGAAAAGAGCATCCTCCGCAAGGGCTCTGTATCCGCCGAAGCGGGCGAAAAGCTGCTGATCCCCATCAACATGCGCGACGGCAGCCTGATCTGCATCGGCAAGGGCAATGAGGAGTGGAACTGCTCGGCTCCCCACGGCGCAGGCCGTCTCATGAGCCGCAAGCAGGCATTTGCTCAGCTGTCAATGGATGAGTACGCCGCCGAAATGGAAGGGATCTGGTCCTCGTGTGTCGTTAAGGATACGCTGGACGAATCCCCTATGGCATACAAGCCCCTCGATGAGATCGTCTCAGAGATTGGCCCCACGGCCGATATCATCGAGCGTATCCGTCCGGTCTACAACTTCAAGGCCGCTGAATAAGCGGCCGGAGCTTAAAAAAAGAAAAAGGTCAACGGAGAGTTGACCGACGCCCCTTTCTTTAGCGGTACGATAAAGCCAAAGCAAAAGAAAGGGGTATTCTATTATGAACAGCAATCTGACAGAACTCGTATTCATCCTGGATCGCAGCGGCTCCATGGCAGGTCTTGAGAGCGATACCATCGGCGGCTTCAACGCCATGCTGGAAAAGCAGAAGAAGGGGGAAGGATCTGTTCTGGTATCCGCAGTCCTGTTTTCCGACAGCAGCCGGGTCCTTTATGACAGGGTCCCGCTGGAAAAGATCGAGCCGATGACGGATCATCAGTATCAGGTCGGCGGCTGCACCGCTCTGCTGGACGCGATCGGCGGAGCCGTGCATCATATCGGGAACGTGCACAAATACGCAAGAGAAGAAGACAGGCCGGGTAAAACGGTATTCGTGATCACCACGGACGGGATGGAAAACGCCAGCTGCGTTTATTCCTACGATAAGGTCCGGCGGATGGTCAGTCACGAACAGGAGAAGTACGGCTGGGAGTTTCTGTTCTTGGGCGCGAACATGGACGCTATCTCCGCGGCACGGAGATTCGGTATCCGGGAGGATCGCGCCGTACGGTACCGGAGCGACAGCGAGGGGACCAGGCTGAACTACGAGGTGGTCGGCGAGACCATCGTCCGCTACCGCAGGGAGAGGGAGATCGGCTCGGCGTGGAGCGCGCCTATCGAGGCCGACGTCAAAAAGCGCGGCGAATAAGGCCAAAAAGCGGAAAAGATCGTCCGGTTTCGATATCGTCGCGGCAGTCCCGGAAAACAAGTGAAGCAAAGGCGGCCATGCTGTGTTTGACAGCATGGCCGCCTTTTTTGGCCCGGTTCAGGCGACGATCCCCCGCTCCCGGGCTTTTTCCCTGCCGATATGGCATTTTGCTTCGCTCAGCAGGCAGTTATGATGGCAGCCTCCGCAGTGGAGTATCTTTTTCGTGGCCCGGACCCGCTCGAGCGGTTTGGGCGCAAGCCCTCCGCCCTCCAGCAGGAATCCCCTGCGGCGCAGAACGGTTTTCAGCGCAGCCAATGTGAGCCCACGGCAGATCACGATGCAGTCCTTTGACTCCGACTCCAGCCGGTCCGCCAGTTTTTCGACCCGTCGCTCCGTCTGATACCTCGTTTCGCCCTGTCGACGGCTGTCTGCGCGCCACTGCGCCTCGCCCATGGCCTTCCACAGCCACAGGGGGAGGGCCTTTCCCGTATCCCGAAAGGCGCGTATGGGAACATCGTCCAGAAGAGGCGTCGCTTCGATGGGTCCGGTCCGCTCGAAAAGGATCTCCGCTGTCTGCATACAGGCACGGGACGTGCCGGTATAGACGCGGTATGCCGAGGCGTCGATCCGTCGGACGCTTCCTTCGACGGCGAAGCAGCCGCGTTCGGTCTCTATGGCGCGCTCGAAGGAGTCCGCGTCGTACCGCGATTCCCAAATCATGTCCGTGCCGGCCTGACAAATGAGTATGATTTTCACGAAAGTCCCTCTTTTCCCGCGGGATCAGCGCATCCCCATTCTTTCTCCGTATTCCTCCAGGACGTTGTAGATCCCGTCCTCGGAGAGGACCCCGCGCCGGAGCCACCCGGGAAGCAGCCCTGCCTCATCGTCGGCAAAATCCTGTTTCCAGTCCTCGCTCTCAAGATACCGCGAGAGCGCCTCCGCCCTCTCCCGGACAGAGGAGAGTTCCTGCGGCCCCGCTCCCGGCCGCGAGAGCGCTCTTCGAAGAGCGTTCAGGTGAGTCTCATTTCGCGCGATCCTGCTGAGCTGTTCTCTTCGGGGGCTGTGGCAATAGCCGTAATACCAGCACTCATAGGGGTCCGAGCAGCGGTCTCCGGGCTCCGTTTCCGGTTCCTCGCCCTGTTTCTGCATACGGTTGAGATCCCAGATGTTGTCGTTGATCCACCGGTAGTATCCCTTGGCCTCTTTCGTCACGTCCACCGGGACGAAGGGATCCTCCTCATCGGGACCGTGTATGACGATGAAGATCTTCCCGATCTTCACCTTGCATCGGGCCATGATGTAATACTGGAAACCCGCGTCCCTGACGAACTGCGGGTCGACCTTGGGTGAATTCTTCACCTCATAAAAATCGTATCCGCTCTCCGTCTTGCGCAGAATATCCACCGCGCAATAGTTGTTGTAGTTGGAAAACGCCGCCTCGCAGATCACCGGGGTCCCGGCCTCCAGATGCTCCAGGGTACGCCGCACCATGGCGGCCGTGTCCGGGATCCTCGTGCCGGGGCGGTAGACGGTCATCTCCTCGTAAGGCCCGAACATGCCCATAGCGCGGTCTCCGAAATCGGTGCCCGCGTCCAGCTTCCTCCGTGTTTCTTCGGGAATGACCTTCAGAGCGGGTCTGTGCTTGTCCAGCCAGAGCATTTTCGGGCACTGCATCCCCCGCATGAAATCCGTTTTCGATATGGCCATAGCGTCCTCACCTCAACGGCGGCGGTGACCCGCGGCCGTTTTTCTGCTCACCTGTCTTCTCCGCGTAACTGCGGATTCACGTCTCACGCTCCCCGTCTGACCAGCTCCGGAGACGCCGAGGAGAGGATCTCCTCGGCGGCCGCGAGATCTGTCAGATACGCGCGCACTTCGTTTTGGCTTACGATGACCGGCATCCGGTCGTGCGTTTCGATCATCGTATCGTTGGCCGCCCGGGTGAGGATCACGAACCGGTATTGTCCGTCGACGATCCTGTACAGCCCGCAAAGATAGAATACCGTCAAACCGCCGACGGTAAACAGGTACTTTGTCTTGTTCGCGTCCCATTCGTAAAAGCCCGTTGCCGGAAGGATGACCCTGCGCTCTTTCAGGCTTTCCGCGAAGGTCTTTTTCTCCGCAGCGGTCTCGGCGCGGGCATTGATCAGCAGTCTTCCGCCCGAGAAGCCCGGAAAGCCGAAAACCGCCGGGACCGGGATGATCTTCTCACTGCGCGCGATCACGGCCGGGGCGGTATCTCCGGGAAGGATCTCCCCGGTTTTGTACATTCCGGGATACCTCTGCTCCATCGCGCTGATGAGCGCGGCCATTTTCTCGTCGGTGGCGCCTTTCCCGAAATCATATCTCCCGCACATTATTCCATTCCCTCCCCGGAAACAGGTCTTTCCCGACCATACCGCCGCGGACTTACAAGCATACCCTTATGTGATCTCATTGAGTTTTCGCTGAAGCCGGCTGAGATCATCCTGCGTAAACGAGTCCGGATCAACGCCGCAGTCGAGACAGGCTCTGCGGAACTCCTCCGTATCGATCACATCGCTGGGGCTGCCCGCCAGCCGGCGGGCGACCCGGTTGACAAGCCCCGCGTCCGTATCCGTAAGGCCGTAATCCTCCATCATGGCAAGCTTCCACGCTTCGATCATGGTTCATCCTCCGGTCATTTTTCATATGCTGTCACGGCTTTTTCGAGGCCCGGGGCGCCGTGTTTGCGTTATCACCCGCCCGGCCTCCTCCGCTGCGGGCAGAAGCGCTCCGGGTGATCAGTTATAGTCTTCCCACCAGTGCTCGGTGCAGGAATCGAGTTCGGAAAGCGTCACCGTTTGGCCGATCCGGGGCGTTGAAAGAGGGAGGCCGGCCGCTTCCGCCGCTGCCGTGACTCGCCGGATCGGGTCGTCCCAGGCGTGATTGCAGATGCAGAAGGCACCCCAATGGACGGGTATGAGCCGTTCCGCTCCGGTGTCGGCGCCGGCTTTTACGGTCTCTTCGGGGAACATATGCATTTTTGCCCACGCGGGGTCATACTGTCCGCATTCGGATATCATCAGCGTCGGGGTTCCGAGTCTTTCCCGGACCTCCCGGAAGACGCCGCTGTAGCCTCCGTCTCCCGTGTAATACACCCTGATGCTTCCGTTATCAAGATATACCCCGCCCCAAAGCGGCCGATTTCGGCGCAGAGGGTTTCGTCCCGAGAAATGCTGCGACGGAGTCAGGGTAAACGTCACCCCCGCGATCTCTGTGCTCTCCCAATGATCCAGAGTACGGATCTTTTCTTTATCTATCCCCCAGCCCGTCAGTATGGAATCCATGCCCAGCGGCACGACGAAAGTGCTGACTCTCTCCCCGATCGTCCGGACCGTCCGGTAATCCAGATGGTCGTAATGATCGTGGGAAAGGAACAGTACGTCGATCCGGGGAAGCTCCTCCGCGGTCAGCGGCAGCTCGGAAAATCTCGAGGGCCCCGCGAAGCTCACGGGCGAGCAGCGCTTGCTCAGCACCGGGTCGACCAGAACGTTCACTTTCCCCATCTGCAGCAAAAAAGAGGAATGACCCAGCCACGTAAAACTCAGATCGTCCTCCGGCATGTCCTTCGAAAACGTGGGAGACTGTGCCGGGAGAGTCTTTTCGGGCACTTTTCTCTCGCCGCTGTAGGGCGCTTCCCCCGTCAGGGCCGGAACCGTGCTTTCATTGCGGAACTCTCCCCCGGAGCAGCGTTCCGAGCGTCCGCTCAGGATATCGCGTTCGTTTTTGTCCGGTACGCGCCCCACGGCCGGAGAAAAGAACACGAACATCAGCACGGCGGCAGCCGCTGTCACCGCGAACAGAAGCGCTGCCAGCAGGATCCTTCCGGCGATCTTCAATACTTTCATCGCTGCCCCCCTCTCCGCCTAACGGGCCTTCAGGATCGTTTCGATCACCCGGGCGACGCCGTCGTGATCGCAGTCCGGAGCGGATATATCCGCCGCCCGTTTCACCTCCGCGCGTGCGTTTTCCATGGCAGCGCCCGTACCGGCGGCGCGGATCATCGTCAGATCGTTTATCCCGTCGCCGAAGGCCATGGTTTCTTCTCTGCGGATCCCCAGCCGTTTTGCAAGCATGAGCAGAGCCCGCCCCTTATCCGCGAGACGGGAATTGATCTCGATATTGTTGGGAAGCGACGTTGTCACCGCGAACTGCGGATACTTTTCCGCCAGCGCTCCCAGAAGATCGTCTCTGAGCGTGATATCCGCCGTAAAAAGCTGTATTTTCTGTACCGCGCGGCCTTCTTTGCGGAGAAACGCCTTCAGCTCCGGAACGGGCGAGCGGAGAGTACGGACCATTTCCAGGGAGTGGATATTGGTGATGTACTCCGCCGCCCTCTCCTGCATGGACGCGGTCATATAGCCCCAGCCGTCCATATAGCAGTCGTAGATCACCGGGAGGGAGTCCAGGCCGGCAAAAAATGTGACGGCCTCCTCCGCCGGGATGTCCGCGGAGTATATCCTCTCTCCGGAGGAGAGATCCAGCACTTCGGCGCCGTTGATCGTGATGACATACCGCACGAAGGGCAGTTCCCGAACGACGCGGGGCATGCCCCGGTAAAACCGGCCTGTGGCCGGGACGATCTCGATCCCGGCTTCTGCCGCCGCCTCCAGGGCGCGCCGGGTCCGTTCCGTAAGCTCTTTATCGGAGTTGAGGAGCGTTCCGTCCAGATCCAGGGCAATAAGCTTCGTTTCAGGCATTGTACGTCCCCGCGCCGGTGCTGCCTCCGCGCCCGGTCCAGTTGGTATGGAAAAAGCGGCCGCGGGGGCTGTCCAGCCGTTCATAGGTGTGGGCGCCGAAATAGTCTCTCTGCGCCTGAAGCAGATTGGCCGGCAGCCGTTCGGTGGTATACCCGTCAAACCAGCTCAGGGCGGAGACCAGCGCCGGCGCCGGCACACCGTAAAGCACCGCCGCGGCGGCCGCCTCGCGCCAGGCGGGAAGCAGGCTTTCCATCGTCTCCTTGAAATAGGGGTCGAGAAGGAGGTTGGCAAGCTCCGGGTCCCGGTCATAGGCGTCCTTGATCCGTCCCAGAAACACGCTGCGGATGATGCAGCCGCCTCTCCACATCAGCGCGATCCCGCCGAAGTCGAGATCCCATCCGTAGGTTTTCGCGGCAGCGCTCATGAGCATGTAACCCTGCGCGTAGGAGACGATCTTGCTGGCGTAAAGAGCCCGGCGAATGCTCTCGATAAATGCCTCCCTGTCTCCGGAGAATACGGGGCGTTCCCGGCGGAAAGTGTCCGCGGCCCTGACCCGCTCCTCCTTCATGGCGGACAGGCAGCGTGAAAACACGGCTTCCCCGATCAGCGTCAGCGGAACTCCCTCTTCCAGAGCCGAGACACAGGTCCACTTCCCGGTCCCCTTCTGTCCGGCCGTGTCCAGGATCTTCTCCGCGAGAGGAGACCCGTCCTCATCCCTGTAAGCCAGAATGTCCGCGGTGATCCCGATCAGATAGGAGTCCAGTTCCGTTTCATTCCATCGGGCGAACACTTCGCTCATTTCCCCGTCCGACATGCCCAGCAGATCCCTCATCAGCTGATACGCTTCGCAAATGATCTGCATGTCTCCGTATTCGATGCCGTTATGCACCATTTTTACGAAATGGCCGGCGCCGTTGTCCCCCACCCAGTCGCAGCAGGGCACGCCCTCGTCCGTTTTGGCGCAGATGGCGTGAAAGACCGGTCTGATCAGCGGCCATGCCTCCGCAGACCCTCCGGGCATGAGGCTCGGCCCGTTGAGCGCTCCCTCCTCGCCTCCGGACACCCCGGTGCCCACATACAGCAGGCCTTCGTTTTCCACTCGCTCCGTACGCCGAATGGTGTCCGTAAACCGGCTGTTGCCGCCGTCGATAAGGACGTCCCCCTTATCCAGCAGGGGCAGCAGCTGTTCTATCATGTCATCCACGGCCCGGCCCGCTTTCACCATCATAAAGATCTTCCGGGGCTTTTCCAGCGCCGAGACAAGCTCAGCCGGAGAATAGCAGCCGATGATGTTTTTTCCCGAAGCGCGCCCGGCGATGAAGGCTTGCGTCTTTTCCGCCGTGCGGTTGTATACAGCCACGGAAAAACCCTTCGACTCCATGTTCATCGCGAGATTCTCGCCCATGACCGCCAGCCCGATCAGTCCGATATCCGCTTTTTTCATAATCGCGCCTCCCTGTGCCCCGGATCGGAGCAGGATGATCTCCGTTTGTACATCATCGCTGTATCCGGGCGTTTCCGTCGTACACAGCCCGGACCTGTCTCTCGTCGGCGGGCTCGGCATAGTCGTTGAGAGAGCCCGCAGCCAACGCTCCGCAGGCCCATCCGAAACGGATCCATTCCGAGGGTTCCCATCCTCTCAGGATGCCGTAAAGGAGTCCGCCCGTGAAGGCGTCGCCGCAGCCGATCATGTCCAGCACGTCGATCTCTCGCTTCTCCTCCGTATACCACTCGCCGCCCACAGACATGACGGCCCCCCACAGGTTTCGGTTGGCGGAGAGTACCTCCTGCAGCGTGGCGGCGAAAACTCTGACGTTGGGGTATATCGTCCGGGCGGCGCTGACCATTTCCCGGAAGCCTCCGGTTCCCGGGATCTCAAGACCCAGGCACAGCCGGAAATCTTCCTCGCTCCCCAGAAGCACGTCGGAGAGAGACGCGATCTCACGAAAAGCCGCCCGCAGCCCGGTTTCCCGGCCTTCCCAAAAGCTTGCCCGGTGATTGAGATCGAAGCTCACGATCGTCCCGTGTTTTTTCGCCGTCTCGGCCAAAGCCAGACAGCACGCCGTGGTATCCTCGCTCAGGGCGGCGATGAGCCCGGACAGGTGCAGTATTCCCACGCCCTCTTCGCCGAAGATCCTCTCCGTGTCGAAATCCGCCGCATTCAGCGTCCTGCCCACCTCGCCGGCGCGGTCGTTCCAGACCCTTACGGCGCGCAGTCCGAATCCGGAATCGGCGATGTTGAACTGGTGCCTCCAGCCCCACGGGCCGTCCTGAGGCACTTCTTTTGCCTCATAGCGGATGTTCCTCTTTCGGAGCTGTGCCTTGATAAAGGCGGCGACAGGGCTGCCCGCCACAAACCGGGTCAGCGCCAGACACTCCATACCGAGCGAGGAGGCGACGTTGAGCACGTTTGTTTCGGCGCTGGTGGCCTGCATATAGAACATATCGCTGTTGTGGACAGCCATCCGGTCCGCGGGCGTGATGCGTACACCCATACTGGTGGGGCATGCGACAGCCCAGCGGGCTCCTTTTCTGATCTGTATATCCATACCGATGCCTCCCCGATCCTGCTGTCGTAGGATTCTCCGAAAAAGGAGACAGAGATCCTTCCCCTGTCTCCTCTTCACCGTACTTTATTCAGTTCCTCCATGATCTCCGCCGGCTTTCTGCCTTCGGCGCTCATCGCCATCACGTTCTCGAGTATCGGCTCGGCGTGGGCAAAGAAAGCCCTGAGTCCCGAACACAGCCAGTACTGTCCCGGCTGTCCGTCCGAGCTGAAGCCGAAGCGGTCCTTGGGACAGCCCCCGTTGCAGAACCGAAGATAAGGACAGGCCCGGCATTCATCCGTAAGGGTCTCCCGCTTGCTCTGTCCGAATGCCCTTTGGAACTCGCTCCCCGCCAAGCGCTCAAGGCTGCCGCTCCGCAGATTGCCCAGGCGATGATCCGGGTCCACAAAATGATCGCATGAATAGACGGAGCCATCCTCCTCGGCAATGAGTACATGACCGCATACGGGCTGCATCCAGCACAGGCCGGCCTCTCCCCCCGCCATGACGCGGGCCATCTCCGCAAACAGCTGCACATCGAGAATGCCGAGATCGTGGGTCACCCACTCGTCAAACACCGCCGTGAGAAACCGTCCGTATCCCTCCGGGCTCACCGAGCCGGGCGCGGCGCTGCCTTCCGTGTCCCGGATGACGACGGGGATGAACTGCACCCAGCCGCATCCCGTCTCACGCAGAGCGCGATAGACTTCCAGCGGGCGTTCCTCGGAGACCGCGTTGACCGTGCACAGCAGGTCCGGCTCGATCCCCGCCTTCCTCAGCCTGCGTATGGCCGCGTGTACTCTCTCAAAGGTCCCCGTTCCGTCGGCCAGCCGCCGATTCCGATCGTGGACGCTTGCGGGACCGTCGATGCTCAGGCCCACGTCAAAGCGGTTTTCCTTCAGGAATCGGCACCAGCCCTCGTTGAGCAGCAGGCCGTTGGTCTGCAGGTTGTTCCACGCCTCCCAGCCCCGGGGCAGATATTTCCGCTCCAGCTCCAGCGCTTTTTTGTAGAAGTCCATCCCGGCCAGAGTCGGCTCCCCGCCGTGCCAGGTGAAAGACACCACGGGTCCCGGGGAAGCGGCGACAGTCTGCCGTATCAGTTTCTCCAGCAGGTCGAAGCTCATGCGGGTCTGCTTCGCGTTTTCGGAGTATTTCCCCTTCTCCAGATAATAGCAGTAGGCACAGCGCATGTTGCATCGGGAGCCCACAGGCTTGGCCATCACGGCCAGCGGCGTGTCCTGCCCCTCTTTCGGCACGTCAGGTCCCCTTCAGATGTTTGTCAAAGAACGCAAGGACTTTATTCCAGGAGTCCATGGCCTGCTCCTGTCGATACATGGGTTTATCGTAATACCATATCCCATGCCCCGCGCCGTCGTAGCGATAGAACTCGTAGTCCTTCCCTTTCTCTTTGAGGACGGCCTCCAGCGCGTCCACATCCTCGGGAGGCGGGAAGCGGTCTTCATTTCCGAAAATCCCCAGCAGCGGGCAGTCGATGCCGTCGGCGTAATCTACGGGCGCCACGGGCTGTGCGGGAGACAGTCTCTCCGGAGGGCAGATCACGCTGCCGCCCCAGCAGTCCACCGCCGCGTCGATCCCGTCAAGCGTGGCAGCCGCAAGGAAGGTGTGGCGGCCGCCGGAGCACATACCGATAACGCCGACCTTTCCGGTGGCGTTCACCTGGCTGCGCAGAAAGCTGAGGGACGCGGACACATCGCCCATAACGCTCTTGTCGGAGACTCCGCCGGAGGTGCGGGCACGGTCCGCCACCTCGCTCGGAGTCCCGTCGCCGAAATCCTCATAGATGTTTGGGCAGATCACACCGTATCCGTGTGCCGTAAACCTGCGGGCCGTCTCGCGGCACCACTCGTCCCATCCGGGCATATGGGGGATCAGCACGATCCCCGGGAAGCTTTCCACCCCCAGAGGCCGTGAATAGTAGGCGCGGATCGTCTTGCCGTCATGCCCGGTCATGCCTACGGTCTCGGCGATCATGCCCTCGTACGCGCTCACTTTAAAGCTGTTCCACATCGTTCATCACTCCTTTATTCCGGTTTATTTCATTATATCATCAAACTGCTGTGTATTCAATCGAAACCGCGCCGGAAACCACTCGGACAGGGAAAAAGCCGGAGCGGGCAAAGCCCGCTCCGGCAGTGTCATCAAATCGGGTCATACGCAGGGGTAGGGGCAGTCCACACAGCCCTTGATATCCCCTTTTCTCACGCAGTCGAGCTTTCCTCCTCTGTTGGCGAGGATAGGCTTATCGTCGCCTTTCGTAAGCACGACGCTGTCCGGATCCGTCATCAGCGGCAGCGTCTTCAGATGGTTGCGGACGATGTCCCATCCGTTCTCCGTCATGATATGGACCGGAATGCGAAGCCCTACCTGAGCGACCGCGTTGGGCTCTATCTGTTCTTTTACGGCCCTGGACGCGCAGGACCAGACGAGATCGGCATATTCCTTCATATACCCGGCAGTCTCATCGGAAATGCCGGTAGAACAGAGGCCGAATTTGTAGATCAGCACGGAATGTTCTTTTTCGAGCCGGGCGATCTCTGGCCAGATGCGGTTGTCCGCGGCGGCCACCGTGACCGCGATCCTTTTGAATCCTTTCTCGATGGCGAGTTTAACGCCCGCTGTCTGGTCGATCTCCGCGGTGTATGGGAAAACGGGAATGATCCCCGCTTCCTCACACCGGTCCATCAGCTCCGCCGAGGGACTTGTATAGAACAGCCCCGTCATCCGTTTTACGGCTCCCTGTGTCGCCGAGGCATTTGTGGTGATGATGGTCCCCAGATTGTTCGACACGATCACGGCCGCGTCCACAAGGCCGGAGCCGAAAGCGGAATAGATGGTTTCAGACGCGCCGAAAAGCACGTTCGCCTCGCAGGAGTTGAGCGGTCTCGAGGTGTCAAAGTATCCTCCGTCGATGACGACGTCGTTGATCAGCTCACACATCAGCTCGTTCTGGTCCGTGCCGTCGGCGGCGGACACCCGCTCCAGCAACCCGGTCGCAGTCGCGCCGCCGACCTCGGTCAGCAGTTTTTTCATCAGCGGGCAGTGGCGGATCGGTATCTGTGTCGCGCGGACAGCACGCAGGCCGTCCTTCCCGCCGACAAGCAGAACATAGCTGCCGAACATACGGGTAATATGCACGGGATATGTCTCGTAATAGCCGCGCAGCGCCTCCATACAGGCCTTTTTGTTCTCTTCGTCTTCGACCCGGAATGAGATCGTATCCTTATCGGAATCGATCTCGACCGGTAGGCCCTTCAGCGCGCGATGCAGATACTCCTCCGGCGTCTCCGGAGCAAAGGAAAAAGTTTGGAAAAAAGCCTCGTCCTCGGGCCTCGTGAAGTATTTTTCCACCGGCACATGTTTTTTGCTTACCTGAACGGTCATTTTGTCCCCTCCTCTTCTGTCGTTCTCGAGTCATGGCGAATCATTCGCCGTTTGCCGTATCGGCAAATCTTTCGCGGGCGTGAAAAGTACGGCAGATCACCGCGTAGTCACCGAAAACCGTCAGCTTGTCGCCGACGGAAAACACCGTGTCCGCCCCGGCGGGTTCGGCCTTCTTTCCGGGCTTTTCGATCAGCATGACAAGAATCCCGGTCTCTGCCTTCAGTCCCATCCGGGACAGCGGAACATCAACATACTCGTCGGGGATATGGTGCAGCGTCACCTGAGCGATCGTTTCCGTGCCGATATAATCCATCAGCATAACGGAATTGAAGCGGTCTGTCTGCCCGACGATACGGTCCGCCAGCTTCTGCAGGTGCCGATCCCCCCAGGCGTGGACAGCGGGAACGCGCATGAAAACGAATATGACGGCGACCGCCGCGAGAGGGATCAGAATGCCGAAATAGAAATCCGACCTGCTTTGCTTCAGGGACAGGAACACGTTGATAAGCGCCGTCACGATCGTAATGTTGAAAACATACCCGAAAAGCATGGTTGCTCTCGCGAGCCCCCGCCTTTGTCTGGTAGAGAGAAGCATTTCGCTTTCCTTGGTCGTATACCCGCAGCCCGTCAGCAGCGAGATGACCTGAAAGCGCGCCTTCTCATCCGGAAGCCCGGTAAACCGGAAAAGGATCGTGAACAGCTCCGTGATGACCCAGTAAAGCAGGATGATCAGGGAAAACAGAGATAACGCCATATAGATATTCATTCTTGCACCTCTCCATGGCGGTACAGCGGGGTCCGCCTTCGGGCATTCGGGAAAGAGTCCGCGTCAGAAAAGCTCTGTTGCTGCCCGCTCTACCCCGAGAGCTTTTCTGTAGCGGGCAAGGAACGCGTCAAACCCCGCCGCGTCCCGGTCGTCCGCCATGATCGTGATCGATCTTGCTCCCGCAAAGACTTTGCTGTCCAGATAATCCGGGAGGCTCTCGCCCTCGTCTCTCCACAGCATATAAGCCGCGAGCAGCGCCATGCCGTAAGGTCCGCCCTCTCCCGCCGTTTCCGTTACGGTCACGGGGGCATGTACAGCGGCGGAGAGCATCCTCTGCCCCACCTCCGGAGTTTTGAAGAAGCCGCCGTGCCCGCAGAGTCTGTCGATGACGACCTTCTCCTCACCGGTCAGGATATCCAGCCCGATCTTGAGCGTTGCCAGAGCGGAGAGCAGATGCGCGCGCATGAAATTGGGCAGGGTGAAGTTTGCGTCGGGCCTGCGGAGAAATACGGGCCGTCCTTCATCAAAGTCCGTGACGCCCTCTCCGGAGAAATAATTGTAGGAGAGAAGCCCGCCGCAGTCGCCCTCGCCTTCCAGCGCGGCGCGGAAAAGCCGGGTGAACAGTTCCCCCCTGTCGATCTCGACGCCCATCATCACGCAGAATTCGGAAAAGAGATTCACCCAGGCGTTGATATCCGAAGTGCAGTTGTTGCAGTGCACCATGGCCACGGGGAGACCGTCGGGCGTTGTGACCATGTCGATTTCCCGGTGAACGCCCAGGGGCTTGTCCGTAACGATCATGGCAAAGTCCGAGGTGCCCGCGCTGACGTTGCCCGTGCGCACGCGCACGGAGTTTGTCGCCGCCATGCCCGTGCCCGCGTCACCCTCGCAGGGCGCTACGGGGATACCGGGCCTGAGCATGCCGGTCGGGTCGAGGAACAGAGCCCCCTCCTCCGTCAGCCGCCCGGCGTTCGCTCCCGCGGGCAGCACCTTCGGGAGAACGGCGCGAAGATCCATGCCGGTGAGCGCGTTGAATTTGCCGATCATATCCTCGTCGTAATCCAGCTTTTCGCTGTCGATGGGGAACATGCCGCTGGCTTCGCCCACCCCCATGACGTTTTCGCCGGTCAGTTTCCGATGGATATATCCGGCAAGGGTCGTCAGGGAGTCGATGTCCTTGACATGCTCCTCCCCGTTGAGGATCGCCTGATAGAGGTGCGCGATACTCCAGCGCTGCGGGATATTGAATCCGAAGAGCTCTGTCAGCTTTTCGGCGGCCGGTCCGGTGATCGTGTTGCGCCAGGTGCGGAATTCCGCCAGCTGCTTTCCGCTTTTGTCAAAGGGCAGATAGCCGTGCATCATGGCCGAGACGCCGATGGCTCCCACGGTCGTCAGTTCAACACCGAATTTTGCCTTTACGTCGGCCTTCAGGCCTGCAAAGCACGAGCGGATACCGGTGTGCACGTCTTCCATGGAATAGGTCCATATTCCGTTGACAAGCCGGTTCTCCCACTCGTAATCGCCGGACGCGATGGGGATATGGCGCTCATCGATCAGCACCGCTTTTATGCGTGTGCTCCCCAGCTCAAGACCGAGAACGGTTTTCGTAAGATCTGTCATTTCAGCCTCCAGATAAGATCCTTCACCAAAAGCTCTTCTTCCAGCTTCTCGGGTGTCGTGTCTTTCGTGATATGAACGAACTCGATATCCATGATCCGCGCCCAGTCGCGCATCATTTCGGCGCTGACGTCGTAGCTGAGGACCGTATGGTGCGCTCCTCCGGCCGTGATCCAGCACTCTACGCCCGTGGTAAGATCCGGCATCGCCCGCCACATCACGCGGGCCACCGGCAGATTGGGCATCGGCAGGATCGGCTTGACGCACTCAATGTCCTGCACGATCAGCCTCAGCCGCCCGCCCATGTCGATCAGAGAGGCGACGATGGCGCTGCCGGCCTTGCCCTCAAATACAAGACGCGCCGGATCCTTTTCGTTCATTCCGATACCGAGATGATGGGTCTCGATCCGGGGCCTGCCCGATGCGAGGGACGGGCAGACTTCCAGCATATGCGCGCCCAGAGAGTACTCCTGTCCCTCGACGAGGTGATAGGTATAATCCTCCATAAACGCGGACGCGCCGTTGCCGCCGTCTCCCATAGCCTTCATAATGGCGGTCATGGCGGAGACCTTCCAGTCTCCCTCGCCTCCGTAGCCGTAGCCCAGCGACATCAGATGCTGGGACGCGAGGCCGGGGAGCTGTTCCATGCCGTAGAGATCCTGGAAAGTATTGGAAAAGGCCCTGCAGCCCTCCCGATCCATCATCCGGCGGATAGCGATCTCCTCCCGCGCCTGATAGCGGATCGCGGCGATATCGTCCGTCGCCACATCATAGGATGCCTCATATTCTGCCACCAGCGCGTCGATCTCCGCCTCGGTGACGGTGTTCATTTCCAGCACCAGATCTCCCACAGCCCAGGTATTGACCTGCCAGCCGAGCCTGGTCTGTGCTTCGACCTTATCTCCCTCGGTAACGGCCACTTCGCGCATGTTGTCGCCGAACCGCATGACCTTCATCTCCCGGGAAACAGCGGCGCCTACGGCGGAGCGCATCCAGTCTCCGATACGGCGGCGGACTTTCTCGTCCTTCCAGTACCCGGCGATGATCTTGCGCGGCTTGCGCAGGCGCGCGCCGATGAAGCCGTGTTCCCGGTCTCCGTGCGCCGCCTGGTTGAGATTCATAAAATCCATGTCTATTTCGTCGTTGGGGATCTCTCTGTTGTACTGCGTGGCGAAATGGCACCAGGGCTTCTGAAGATCCCGCAGACCGTCGATCCACATTTTGCTGGGGCTGAAGGTATGGCACCATGTGATAATGCCCGCGCATTCTTCCCGGTAATTTGCCTCCCTTACAACATCCGCGATCTCTCTGTTGGTCTTGGCGGTGACCTTATAAACCAGCGGATAGGGAAGAGCCTCCGTCAGGTCCGCCGCGATCTCCTTTGCCCTGGAATCAACGATCTCGAGGACCTCCGGCCCGTACAGGAACTGACTGCCGACAACAAACCAAAACTCCCGTTTCATGTTTCTCCTCTTTTCTGTCGATTTATCTCTGAGTGTGCTTCCTCTTCACCGTCCGGGACCCGGAACGCTCAGGACTCCCGGTCCATGCGCTTCAATCCGGAAGAAAGGCGAGATATTCATTGAACACGTTGAAGATCATATCCCCGGAGCAGACCGGCAGTTCGGCGTCCGCATCCCCGATCGGGACGAATCGGAAAAGATCCGACGCCCTTGTAAGCACCAGGACCGGTATGATCTCGTAATCGGGGCCGAACACGATCTCCAGATACGGGCTGTACTTGGCAGCCTGTTCCACCTCTCCCGGCTCGATCGTGTGTTTCATCTTGAATTCCAGCGAAAATACTCTGTTCTCGGTGATGACCAGCACATCCGCGTAAACGCGCACGCGCCCGGATCTTTTCAGGCGCAGCTCGAAGGCCGTTTCCCAATCAAGGCACTTCTCTCCGAGCATGTCCTCAAGATCACGAAAAAGAACGAGCATCTGCTGTCTGCAGTCCAGAAACGAGTGGAGCAGCCCGCGCGTGTCGTTGAGATTTCTCCCGATATTCACGCAGCCCTCCGTCAGCGCCGCAAGCCACTCGTCCTCCGGCATGGCCAGGAAATCTCCGACAAGCGCGTAATAACCCGCAAATTCCCGCAGTCCGCGGTGCGGTCTCTCCTGCCGTATGATGCCGTGCCAGCGGTAATCCCGATCCTGCCAGCACAGCTCTTTCAAAAGCGGCGAGCGGTAAAGCACACGGTTTACCGCCGAGCGCTCAACGGCGAGTTTCCCGGCTATTTCTTTGGCCCTGATCCCGTCGCTTCGGCAGATCACGGCACAGATCGCGCGCTCCAAATCATCCGCTGTTTTCAGCATGGCCTGTCCGCCCCCGTTTTGATATTTTTATTGTATCATGGGACACTGCGGCGGACAAGTCAAAACCCTCTCACGCACGGAGATAGCCGCGGCTGATTTTTGTGAGGGACCGCTGCTTCTCCCGGCCGTCCCATACGCGAATAATCACATATCTTGACAGATTTCCCGGATGAAAGTAAAATTACTTTGTATTATATCCATTCCCGGAGGTGAGAACGGTGACATACAAAATCGTTGCGGATTCCTCCTGCGACTTCTTTACCATGGAAGGCGTGGATTTTGCCAGTGCGGCGCTGACGATCATCACGGATGAAAGGCAGTTTCGCGACGACCCGAATCTGAATCTCGACGAGATGCTGGACTATCTGAGCTCATACAAGGGACGTTCCGGCACATCCTGCCCGAATGTGGGCGACTGGCTGGAAGCGTTCGGGGATGCCGAGGGCATATTTGCCATCACCATCACCAGTTCCCTTTCCGGATCTTACGGTGCGGCCATGCAGGCAAAGGAAGTATACGAGTCGTCAAACCCCGGCAGAAGGGTCTGCTGTCTCGACTCTCTTTCCACCGGACCGGAGCTGACTCTTATCGCCGAAAAGCTCAGAGCGCTGATCCATGAGGGGCTGGACTTTGACGAGATCGAGGCGCGGATCAGGGAATACATGACCCACACCCATCTTATCTTTATTCTCAAGAGTCTGAATAACATGGCGCGCAACGGAAGGGTCTCCCCCATCGTCGCAAGCGCCGTAGGTCTGCTGGGCATCCGTATTCTCGGCATCGCCAGCGCCGAGGGCACACTCCAGTCGCTGCGCAAATGCCGGGGCGAGCAGTCCGCGCTGCAGGCCCTGATGGAGGACATCAGAAAGAGGGGCTTCAAAGGCGGCAGCGTCCGAATAGCTCATTGCCGGAACTCCAAAGGCGCGGTGGCGGTGGCCGACCTTATCCGAAAGGATCATCCCTTCTGCGATATACGGGTGACCGCCATGGCCGGCTTGGACAGCTTTTATGCCGAGCCGGGCAGCATCATGGTGGGTTATTCGGATCTCTGAGCTGTTCCGAATGAATAGTGCCGCGGGCCCGTCTGCCGCGAATCGCCTTGGCGGTTCTATTCCCGGGCCGGCAAAAAAGACGCGATGCGCGTCTTTTTTGTTTTTTCGGAAAACCTTTTGCGCGAAATAACCGTCTTGAATGCAGTGAGATCACGCCGCGCCTGCGGAAAAACAAACATGAGGAAATGACAAAATGAAAAAGAAAACTCTGATCACCGTTACGGCCGCGATGCTCCTTTCGGCGTTGCTGCTGTCCCTGGCCGGCTGCGGCGGAAAAACCGCGGCGGCGAATCCGGGCGATGGCGCCGGTTCGTCCGGGCAGGAAGGCTCATCCGAAGCGGAAGCTGTTCCCGGAAGGCAGGACGGGGAACGTTTTGAATCTGTCATCATCCTGGAGGGTATGGAGGAAACCGTCAAATACGAGCACATTCGAAACGACTCGCTCGGGTTTGAGATGGACTACGACTATGAACTGTTCGAGCGGCAAAGCGGATCGGACCGCGAACGCTTTGTCTCGCGCTATGATGACCCGAACGATCCCGAAAATTATCTCGAGGTGAGCCGCATTCCCCGGGACGCGGAAACCGCTGCCGCGGCCGTCAGCGCGGTTCTCTCCCTGGATTATGAGATCAGCCGGGATGATTCGTTCCCTCTTGAGAGGTCAGGCAGCTGCATCCGGATCGACGCGTCCGCGGAAAAGGGCGGTTTGAACATGCCCGAGCATCTCCGGGCGGTGTATATCATCCCGGCGGCCGACGGATGCCGCGTTGCCGCGGCGCATTACTCCATAGAAAGCTCCGAGGGTTTCGCTCGCCGCTTCCGCTGCTTTATGGATACCTTTTCGGTCATTGCGGGCAGCGGGGAAACCAGGATAACGGCCGACCGGGCCGTATCCGCGGTCAGGAGATACTGCATGCTCGGCAATCCGGACCTGGCGGGCATAGTCGGTTCGGGGGATTATCCGGCTTATTGGGATATCTCATCCGTCGGAGAAAACGAGATCGTGGTTCTGTTCCGCTCCTACACCGGGGCCGAGAATCGGTATTATATCGACCCGGTTTCGGGCCAAACGTACGTCACGGAGCGTGTCCCGGGAATAATAGATGAGGAACGGCGGACGGAAGAGAGTCTGAATGCGTGGGATTATCTGTTCTGAGAGACCCGCTGTTTCCCGTTGAAGGAGAAATCAGGATGAAAAGGATACGGAATGCTGCCGTCATACTGATACTGACGATAGTATCGCTCACGGCATGCGGCAAGGCTGCTCCGGAAGAAACCGAAGGCAGCCGGAAAGAGGACATATATACTGTTGAAGGCACAGATTACGGGAAGATCAAAAGCGACTTTACCGGCATGACGCCGGAGATCGCGAAAGCCTACCTTGCCGTTGCGGACGAGTTTGCCGAAAGCCTGGGATATGATGAGGCTGAGGCTTCGCAGGGTGAATGTCTTCACGGGGGATTCGTCCGGGACTGGGACAGCGACGGCACACCGGAGCTGTGTCTGCTGCTAAAGACAAGTCCGCGGGACAACGGCAGCCGGGACGGAACGCCGGTCTACGGATGGTTTCCCCCAACGCTTTATCTTTATTCGTTTCGGAACGGACAGGCTGTGCGGGTCGGGGAGTGCGATCTCTATTTCGCCACAGCCGGAAGAGAGGCGGTCATCGCCGCGCTGCCCGACGGAAGCGGGCTGCAATATCTCCGGTGGGACCGTACCGAACCGGCATACGAGCTCTTTGCGGCCGGTTACGTGCTGAAGAACGGCGCAATACAGCAGACAGAGGCCCCCTCCTTTGCGGGAAGCGCGGAAACAGCCGGTGAATTCCTGGCCGCGCCGGGCGCGGAGGCGATGCAGCCGCTGCTGTACAACAGCAGCGGTGAGGCAAAAATCGAGGGCGAGGCAAACGCGAGAGAACTCCGCGCCGCCCTGGCCTCCATGGCGTCCTGAAGCCCCGGACATCAAGCCGGGTCCGCGCCGATATACCCCCATGAAGCAGCGCAGCCGCGCCGGTTTGTTCCCGGCGCGGCTGCGCGTATTCTCTTCCGTCAGGGCCTGCGCGGCGGCCGTATCGGGAACCGTGCTCTAGTGGTTTGCGAATGAACTGCGTATTTGTTTCAAAAACCGGTCCGCTATCGGCGTAAAGCTTTGATACTTGTTCCACAGCAGGTACATTTTCATTTCCAGGCGGGGAGACAGAGGCCGAAAGACAAGCCCGCTGCCGGCGGAGGTATCGATCAGATCGTTCAACGTCAGAAGGATCCCCAGTCCTTCTTTCGCGAACATGGACCCGTTGTACGCCAGTCTGAAGGATCCCTCCAGGCGAAGGGAAGAAAACCTCTCTTTTGCCCATGGGCGAATATCGTTTTCCCAGCTCTGCTCCGAGCAGAACAGGGGCAGTCCCGCCAGATCGTCCGCGGTGACGCTCTCCTTATCCGCCAGCGGAGAATCCGCCGGAAACGCCGCGCCGAAATAATCGGCTTCGGGGAAGAGTATATAATGGTATTTACGTTCATCCGGTGTTTCGCAGATAACGGCGAAGTCCAGCAGCCCCTTGTCCAGTTTTTCCGTGACCTGCTCCGTATCGCCGCTCGTGATGTGATAGCGCAAGCCCGGGCAGAGCTTTTTGAACGCACGGACCTCTCTGGCAAGATATCGGATCTGATAGGATTCCGCCAGTCCGAAATAGATATCCCCGCCTGTGACATCATCCAGAGACATAAACTCCTGTTCGATCTTATCCGCCATGGACACCAGATCTTCCGCGCGGCTGCGCAGGAGCGCGCCTTCATCCGTAAGGGCGATGCTGAAGCTGTGCCGTGTGAACAGCTTTTTCCCGAGCTCGTCCTCCAGCGCTTTCAGCGCTTTCGACAGGGTGGGCTGGGTCACATGAAGCTGCTCGGCGGCGCGGGACATGTTTTCCTCCCTTGCGACGGCGAGAAAGTATCTCAGCGTGCGTATCTCCATTGTCGGCTCCTTGTTATGCATATAAGGAATATCATGATATTCATTATAACAATTAGCGGTCCGGGCCGCAATATGCTATTCTGTCTGCAAGGAAAGTCCCGGAGGAAAACGACATGATCGATTGGAAGAGCATGAAAGACCGCATGGCCGACGCCGGCTGCAGCGAGACGGTCATTCAACGGGCTGAGCGTCTTTTCCGATACGGAAGCTCCGAGGATCTGATCCGTTGTCTTCGATCCTGCCGCTGTGACGCTCTGGAAGAGATCCACGAGAAGCAGAAACGGCTGGACCGGCTGGATATGCTGATTCGTGAAACAAAAAGAGATAAAGGAGAAAACACGTGAAAACGATTCGCGATATGGTATTTGACGAAGAGCGCGCACTGTACGGAAGCGACGGGATCGAGGTCCTCTCCTGCCGCTTTGACGGGCCCGCGGACGGTGAAAGCGCCTTCAAGGAGAGCCGGAACATTGTTGTGAAGGACAGCTTCTTTAATCTGAGATATCCTTTCTGGCATGATGAGCACGTGGTCATTGACGGAAGCGAGATGACCGAACTCTGCCGGGCGGCCCTTTGGTATTCCGAAGATATAAAGATCACAGACACCAAAATGCATGGCATAAAGGCCCTTCGCGAGTGTGCCGGCGTGAGCGTTGAGGGCTGCGATATCGTTTCGCCGGAATTCGGATGGTCGGTCCGCGGGATCCGGATGAAAAACAGCCGGGCTGTTAGCGAGTATTTCATGATGCGCTCCGATCACCTGGTATTTGACCATGTGACGCTGCAGGGAAAGTACTCTTTCCAGTACATCACGGATTCCGTATTTACCGACTGTGTATTTGATACGAAGGACGCCTTTTGGCACGCGAAAAACGTGACGGTCAAAGACAGCGTGATCAACGGGGAGTATCTTGCGTGGTACAGCGAAAATCTGACGTTTGAAAACTGCACGATCACAGGGACACAGCCTCTGAACTACTGCAAAGGGCTTCGTCTGATCAACTGCCGTATGGAGCATACGGATCTCGCTTTTGAAAGATCCGAGGTGGACGCTGAAGTCACGACGGTGGTCGACAGTATCAGGAATCCGAGGAACGGCCGGATCACGGTCCCGGGCGTTAAAGAGCTCATTATGGATGACCCGGACGCGAAAGGGCAGATCATTATTTCGGGCGATCCGGGCACGCGGAGCAGTGCCGGTGAATGCGCGTGAAAAAGCTCTTTCTGCCGCTGCTTTTCCTGGCGGCCGTCATACTGTGCGCCGGGTGCGGCGCATCACGGGAACAGGCCGCGCCTTATGATTCCCCGGCGCCGGTTCCCGAGGCAGCCGCGCCGGTTGTTGAGGCCGGGCCGGCCGGCCCGGATCAAACGGAGGGACCCGTCGTGGACAAACATATAAGCTTTTATATCAATGATACGGAGATCTCCGTCCAGTGGGAGGACAACAGATCGGTCGACGCGCTGATCGAACTGGCTTCCTCCGCTCCCCTTACCGTCCGGATGGCCATGTACGGCGGCTTTGAGCAGGTCGGTCCTCTCGGTACGAGCCTTCCCCGTGACGACAGACGTATCACGACACAGCCGGGAGATATCGTGCTGTATTCCGGTGATCAAATCGTACTTTTCTACGGCTCCAACACCTGGTCATATACCCGGCTGGGGAGAATCACAGGCAAGTCGGAGACGGAGCTGGCCGAGCTTCTCGGCAGCGGCGACGTCGCCGCAACACTGTCCGCGGGGTAACGGGATCTGTTCTGAGATTCTGTATGACCTTATGAAGAATGCCCCTTTCGGGAATAAAGCCGATGAGGGCGATCATCGGCCGGGAGGATGTATTGTGAACAAAATAGGGTTTGGATTCCTGCGTTTTCAAAAAACGGGCAATGATTACGATTGGAGCGCCATCCGCGAAATGACGGATCTTTTTCTGGACAGCGGCGGACGCTATTTTGACACCTGCTACACATACCTGAACGGAGCCAGCGAGGAGGCGATCCGCCGCTGTGTGGTAAACGGCCGGTCCCGATCCGACGTGCAGATCTGTGATAAGCTTCCCGGCTATCTGTGCCGCCGGCCGGCGGACGCTTTGAAATACTTCGAAGAGATGCGCCGGCGCTGCTCCGCGGATTATTTTGATGTGCTGATGCTGCACTGGCTCAACGCGAAAAACTATGAGATCGCGGACCGCCTCGGACAGTTTGAGTTTCTGGAGGAGCAGAAAAAGGCGGGGAACGCCGTGCGGATCGGTTTTTCCTATCACGACAGCGCCGAACTGCTGGACCGCATCCTCACGGAGCATCCGAATGTGGATGTGGTGCAGATCCAGCTCAATTATCTGGACTGGAACAGCGCCGGCATCCAGTCCCGGCTCTGCTATGAGACCTGCGTCAAGCACGGGAAAAAGGTGATCGTTATGGAACCGCTCAAGGGCGGGACCCTCTCCTCCCTTCCGGGAGAAGCGGAGCAGGCGCTGCGGGCCGCGCGCCCCGATTGGAGCGCTGCCGACTGGGGTCTGCGCTTCGCTCAGTCCATACCGGAGGTGGAGACCGTCCTCAGCGGTATGGTCCTTCCTTCTCAGATCAGGCAGAACATGGCGGTTCCGGCAGTCTTGGCAGAGGAAGACCGTAAAATCCTGTTTTCCGTGCAGGGCATCATCATGGGCAAAACCGCCGTGGCATGCACCGGCTGCCGGTATTGCGAGACGCATTGTCCGCAGCGAATACCCATTCCGGATTATTTTGCCATGTTCAACGAGCTGTGCCGCAGCCCGGAGGACGGATGGAAGATCGTCCCAAGCTATGAAAGCATGACGGCTTCCCGGGGGCGGGCATCGGAATGCATCGGCTGCGGTCAGTGCGCGGAACACTGCCCCCAGCATCTGGATATCCCCCGTATTATGAAAGAAGCTGCCGCGGTGCTGGAGTCGGCGTAAACGACGGGAAAAGAAGTAAGAAACAGCTTAATGCGCTTTTCCTTTCTGTCATGATAACTTCGTTTTTGCGGGCAGTCTGACTGAACGCTGAGAAGCCGCAAAAAAACACAGCCTGCCTGTCGGCGGGCTGTGTTTTTTCATCAAAAGGCGCTGTCCGGCCGGTCCCCTGTTTACCCGGCGGTCAATTCTACGGTTTTTTCCTCTTCTTCAAGCCCCTGAGCCTGATAACTTGCCGACCCGCCTTCCGTGCTCTCTTCCGTCACGGACCCGGCATCGTAAGTTACATAAAGAGCTCCGTTTTTCAGAGTCAGGGTCCCGCTGTAATCAAGATGCAGCGCTTCGTTCTCCTGTGCCGCCGCGGTGACGCGGAAGAGCATGGACCCCGCCGGGGACTCACCCGAGAACTCCGCGCGGAACGTACTCGTATACTCGCCTTCGCCGATCACTGCCGTATACTCAAAGGTCACGGTGCTTCCTTCCGCCGATTTCAGCTCTATCGAAACAGGATTGCCCCATGGATCTTCTCCGGTAAACTTCTCGCCGATATGATCCGAAAGAGCAGCCGGCTTCGATTCGATCCGAACGGTGCCGGTCGCTTTCTCAAGGCAGACGGCTTTCAGCGAATAATGTCCCGGCTCAACAGTGCCCGACACACTTTCCGTACTGCGGAGGTTCGCGGTAATGATCGTCACCGCGTCTTTGTCCGCTGCGGGAAGCTTGTCCGCATTCTGCTCATCCGCCCATCTGAATATCTCCACTCTGATCGAGCCCTTAGTCAGATCGGAGGCTGCCGTGATCTCCTCCCCTTCGGCAACCTCCAGTGAGCCGATAATAAAGAAATCGTCTTTGTCGGCGTTCACAGCCGTGATCGTCATACATTTCCCGGTGTTGTCGGTCACGCCGAATTCGGATTTCCCGCATGCTGTGAGCAGCAGCAAAAGAATGATAACAGCTGTAATGCGTTTCATCATTGTTCTCCTTTGTTTCTTCCGGTTATTGCCGCATCATTATACAGCAGAGAGCGCGGATTTTCCAGTGCGGAAAAACGCCGCGCCCGGCAATGCCGGGCGCGCGTATATCCTAAGGCATCTGCCCCGGAATCGTTTTCTCCAGATAATCCCAGAATATCGCAGCTGTTCCGGTCAATTCGGGGTGTCTTTCCCGGATCATACAGACATCCCACTCAAAACGTTCGTCCGGAAACTGCGTATATCGGCACTGTTCACCCAGACTGCTGACACAATGCCGTGGTACTGTAAACAGCAGGTCATTTTGCTGGGCCAAACCCAGCAGGGAATTAAAATCATTGGAAATATAATCGATGACCGGCCAGACTCCCGCCTCGCCGCAAACCGAATCGAACCTGTGACGGATAAAAAACTGCGTGCTGAACATGACAAAATGCTGCCCGTCCAGATCCTCTATATTTATCTCCCTTTTTTCATACAGCCCGTGATTCCTGGGAATGCACAGCATAACAGGCTCCCGGATCAGGACCCTTTTTATGAAGCGGTCCGCGTCCAATACACCGGTTGATAAACAGAAGGAAAAGTCCCCCTGCCTCAGTTGAGCCTCCAGCGCCAGGTCCGTGTTGTCTTCATATCGGATCTTTACACCGGGATGAAGCGCTTCAAACGACGAGAACAGCTTTCCCGGTAAAGTGGTTATCATCCCGAAAGCCATCCCCAGGTCGATGGTTTCCGGCGGATTATCCTCGCAGCGGTCCAGCACCATCGGAATGTCGGTTTTCCATTTCAGGACCCGTCTGCATTCCTCATAGAAAAAGCTTCCCCGCGGGGTAACGGATATCCCGCTGTGAGTTCTCGTTATCAGTTCGCTGCCCAGCTCCTCTTCCAGTTGCCGAATCGTACGTGAAATACCCTGAGGGGAAACATGGCTGTGTCTGGACGCGTTTGTGATGCTGCCGTTCTCACACACATCCACAAACAATTCCATTTGCCGAAATGTCATGATCGTACCTGCCTATCAACATTTTTGTTTATATAGTACAACAGAATTTCTGCTTTTACAACGTCAAAAGTCGAGTATAATGGAAATACATAAACAAGCAGATTGAAATCATAACGATAAAGGAAGGCGGAACAGCTATGAAAACGACAGCAGCAGTCACCTGGGGCGTCAACGAACCCTTCTGTTTGGAAGAAGTGGAGCTTGCCGAGCCTAAGGATGATGAGATCCTGGTAAAAATCGCCGCGTGCGGAGTCTGTCACACGGATGAAGCGGCCAAAACCCAGGCGATCCCCGTCCCTCTGCCCGCAGTCCTAGGCCATGAGGGCAGCGGTATTGTTCAGTCCGTAGGCAAAAATGTCCGGGAGTTCCGGCCGGGCGATCGGGTAGGCGTCTCCTTTGGCTTCTGCGGAGAATGCCGCAACTGCCGCAGCGGCCACCAGCACGCCTGTGAAAACTTCAACGCCATAAACTTCGGCGGTGTGATGCCTGACGGTACTACCCGTCTGTCCAAGGACGGGAAATCCATCGCCACATTCTTCGGACAGTCCTCTTTCGCGCAGTATGCGGTGGTCAACGCCGCCAGTGCGGTTAAGGTCCCGTATGACGACATTGATCTCCGGCTGATCGCTCCTTTGGGCTGCGGCATTCAGACGGGAGCGGGCGCCGTTCTCAATCGGCTTCGCCCCGAATTCGGCTCGAGCATTGCCGTGTTCGGCTGCGGGACCGTCGGCATGAGCGCCATCATGGCCGCCCGTATAGCGGGCTGCCATAAAATCATCGCCGTGGGCGGAAACGCCAACAGCCTGAAGCTGGCGATGGAACTGGGCGCCACCCATACAGTCAACCGCAGGGAGACCGATGATATTGTCGGCGATATCAAGCGTATCACCGGCGGAGGGACCGACTATTCCATTGATACCTCCGGTGTGCCGGATTTCGTGAAAAAAGCTCTGGCCAGCTGCCGTTTTATGGGCACCTGTGTGGTGCTTGGTGCCACCGGCGACGTTACCTTCAACATTCAGCAGGAGCTGATGGGGGACGCCAAAAGCCTGATTGGCATTGTGGAAGGCGACGCCATTCCCAAGCTGTTCATTCCCAAACTGATCGATTATTATCGCGAAGGCCGGTTCCCCTTTGACAAACTGATCAAGTTCTATCCTTTTGAGGAGATCAACACTGCTTTCAAGGAGTCTCATGAGGGGAAGTGCATCAAAGCCGTCCTGACCATGGAATGATTTCATACCTCACTCAAACTAATTCAGAAAGACCGTTTTCATGCGAAAACGGTCTTTTTCAGCTTATTCGGCGCTATTAACGGCTCTCGGCTTTTACCGTAAACAGGGATGAGCTCAGCCGGCGTACTCCATGCGGCTGATCCTGTAAAGCTCCTCCATGAAGAAGGGGCTGGACGCCATGGGCGAGATGGTCACCTGCTTGTCGCGATATTTCTCGAACCAGGCGCGTGCCGCCTGCCGGGCCTCCTCCTCGGATGCGTCGGGGCCGACGGGGCAGGGCATCCCCAGGTGCAGTTTTGATCCCTGGCAGACCTTCAGTATCCCGTCCAGATCGTTCATCAGCTGGGGCGTCCAGAGGTCCACCCCGGCTTCCATGTAAACAGGCACCAGCGGGGTACAGTTGCCGCAGCTGTGTTGCTCATAGAACATACCCTCGGAGTGGATGTAGTCCACCACGCGCTTCAGATAGGGCAGAAACATTTCCCGGGCAGTTTCCAGGGAGAAGAAGGGCCCGTTCTGCGTGCCCCAGTCGTCATGGATCAGCACGCCGTCCAGAGGGATGACCTGCTTGACGCGGCGGATGCACTCGATCATATGATCGGCATAACGGTCAAAGAAAGCGTGGAGTGCGTCCTTCTGATCCTCGTCCACCAGGGCAATGGCGGCGCCGCTCACATCCATCAGCGAGATCAGCCGCTCCCAGAAACCGTCGAGCAGGCACAGTTCGTTGGCCTGCGGCGTATCCATATAAGCCCTGTTTCCTTTCGCCATGGCTTCCCAGTCCATGGCGTCGAGATCCGGCCAGACAAG